>JADMIO011385318.1_pt1 | contig 73485 bp, 61 predicted proteins | sample 8958161 | NCBI WGS metagenome assembly JADMIO01 (sample SAMN16585339, study PRJNA669376) | soil metagenome | isolation source: Crop rotation soil | place: USA: Cullars Rotation, Alabama | collected 2011
CCGCGACAACTTGTCCACGTGGAATTCTAAGCTTAGGATCCCAATGTGCTGGAAAGGCAGCCGGCCCGCGGGTGGGGCGAAGACGCCGAGAAGATGTATCACGCGAAGGACCTTGCGCCGCATCACCAGTACGTGGCGGCCTATACGTGGCTGCGCTACGGATTCAAGGCCGACGCGGTGGTCCACGTCGGGACCCACGGCACCCTCGAATGGCTCGACGGCAAGGACGCGGCGCTCTCGGAGGAAGACGCGCCGGACGCGCTGATTGCCGATCTGCCGGACCTCTACATCTACAACGTGGACGTCGTCGGCGAAGGCCTGGTGGCGCGGCGTCGTGGCATGGCCGCCCTCGTCGACCACATGGTGCCGCCGTTCAAGAAAGGCGGACTCTACACCGAGCTGGCCGCGCTCGCCGAAACGATCAGCGACTACGACAAGAACCAGGGCAAGAACGTCGAGCTCGCGAAGACCTACCTGGAACGGATCCGCGAGCAGGCGGTGACGCTGGGGATTGCCAAGGATCTTGGCCTCGAGCTCTCGGCGGCAGGCAGTCTCGACGAGGACACCATTCATCGCATCGAGAACCATCTGCTGGAGATGAAAGGTCAGAACATCCCGTACGGGCTGCACGCGTTCGGCCGGACTCCGGAACCGGCCCTTCGCGACAGCACCGTGGACGCCATCGTCAGTGCAGACCGCAGTCTGCTGCCGGACAAGGCCAAGGTCCTCGCCGCAGACATCGACGCCCGAATCGTCGCATCCGGCCCGCGCGAACTGGACAGCCTGATGCGCGGGCTGAGCGGCGGTTTCCTGCCGGCGGGCAGCGGCGGCGAGCCGATTCGCAACCCTGACGCGTACGCGACCGGCAAGAATTTCTACGGCGTCGATCCGGACAAGATTCCCAAGCCCGCATCGTGGGAGCTGGGGGTCAAGCTCGCCGATCAGATGCTGGCCGATCATCTGAAGAAACACGGGCGCTATCCGGAGAAAGTGTCGTTCGTCATCTGGGGCGACGAGACGATGCGCCACGAGGGCGTGCTCGAATCGCAGGTCTTCCATCTGCTCGGCACCAGGCCGGTCTGGGATGCGCGCGGCAAAGTCGTCGATGTCGAAGTGATTCCCAGCCGGCAGCTCAATCGGCCGCGGGTCGACATCGTCATCGCCTCCGCAGCCGAAGGGATGTTCCACAACGTCACGCTGCTGATGGACAAGGCCGTGCAGAAGGTGAAGGCGATCGACGAAGCCGAGAACTTCGTGCGGCGCCACTATCTGCAGACCAAGCAGGTGCTGATGGCGCGCGGCATGTCCGAGGCGGACGCCGACCGCCGTGCCGGCGTGCGTATCTTCGACGAGCCGCCCGGCATCTTCAACCTGAACACCTCGACTATCGTCGCGGCCAGCGGCACCTGGGACACGGACAAGGGTTTCGCCGACGACTACATCAAGAAGCTCGGACACGGATACGGCAACGGCTTCTGGGGAGAGCCGATGGCCGACGTGTTCCGCCTGGCGCTGGCCGGCACCGAGAAGGTCGTGCACAGCAGTTCGACGGCCCTGTACGGTGCGCTCGACAACGACGACATGTTCATGTACGTCGGCGGGCTCGCCGCCGCGATCCGCACGATCGACGGGAAGAGCCCGGAGATCATGGTCACCAACACGCGCGATCCCGGCCGTCCGGAAATGTCCACGATCGACAAGTTCATCGGCACCGAATTCAGGTCCCGCTACGTCAACCCGACGTGGATTGAAGGGATGAAGAAGGAGGGCTACGCCGGCGCCGGCGCGATGCGCGAGTTCGTCGAATACATGTGGGGCTGGAATGCGACGGTTCCCGAAACGGTCGACGCCGCGATGTGGAAGGAGACGTTCGACACCTACGTCGAGGATCGAAAGAACCTGGGCATGAAGGAGTTCTTCGAGAAGAACTCGGCGTTCGCCTATCAGGACATGGCCGGGCGGATGGTGGAGACGGTTCGCAAAGGGTACTGGGACGCCGATCCGGCGACGAAAAAGAAGCTGCTCGAGGAGTACATCGACAGCGTGAATCGGCATGGCACCAGCGGCGCCGAGTTCACAACCGGCAACGCCCGGCTGTCGAAGTACGTCATGGAACAGGCGAAGGCGGCAGGCGTTCCCGTACCCGCGATCGATGGCTTCCAGCGAGCGATGGAGCGGGCCATGGGCGGCACCGTCGCCCAGAACAGCAGCGCGGCCGAGGCGTTTGTCAGACGCAACGAAGCGGCACCGGCTCCTGCGTCGCCGCCGCCCGTCCAGGTGTCCCAGGCATCGCCGGTCCCCTCTCCGACTGGCGCCGCCACGCCCGGACAGGTGAAGGGGTTCGTGATGGAACAAACGGATCGGTCGCGACCGACCAAAGCCCCCATCCTGGCCGCGACGCCGCAGTGGGCCGCCGCCGCCGCGACACTGCCGGTCCTCGCCTGCCTTCTCGCATGGCGCTGGCGCCGCCGCCGCGAGATCCCGTGACGCGCGCGTTCGTCGCGGCGATCGCGCTGGCGCTGGCCGCCGCCGACGATCCTCACCCGGTCAGCCGCAGCGGGCACGGCGCGTTCGAAGCCAGTCTGGCGCCGCTTGGAAAGGGTTTCGCGGTCGCGTGGTACGACACGCGTGACGGTCATCCGGAGATCTACGCCCGCGTCGTCGACGCGAAGGGACGGCCCACCGGGCCCGAGCGCCGGTTGACCCACGGCACCGACAAGGCGTACGAGGCCGACATCGCGGCGGTCGGCGACCGGATCGCCGTCGCGTGGTACGAAGTCGACCCCAACCGCTCCTCGCACGCGATGCTCGGCCTGTGGACGCAGGATGGTCAGCGTCTGTGGTCACATCCGCTGGCGCCACCTGACCGAATCGCGAAAAACGCGCTCGTGCGATCGATCGGCAAGGAGATCTTCGCGGCCTGGCTCGCGGAGAACGAGACCCGGGATATCGATGTCTACGCCGGCTGGTTCGACGATCGCGGCAATCCAATGACGCCCGCGCAGCGCGTCGGCCGCGCCGGTCAGACCACCTGGAACCTGAACGCCGCGATCGACGACCGCGGGCGCGCCTGGGTGGTGTTCGACGCCCGGGTCGACACGCAGACCGACGAGTTGTTCGTCGCCGTCGTCGACAAAACGACCAGCCACGTGACGAGGGTCACGACCGACGACGGAAAAGCCTCCAAATATCCTGACATCGCGGTGGGCGGCGAACGCGTGGCGCTCACCTGGTTCGACGAGCGCGATGGAAACAAGGAGGTCTACCTGTTCGTCGGTCGACCCGAAGACCTCGGGCCAGGCTTGGAATCGCGCGCCAGGCGGATCACGATGTCGCCCGGCGAATCGATCGGCGCCTACGTCGCATGGAACCCGCGCCGGCATCGATTCGGGCTCGCCTGGTGCGACAACACCGAGGGGCAACACGAGGTGTACTTCGAGACGTTCGACGAAGCCGGCGTGCCGCTGGGCCGGACCAGGCGGCTGACCCGGAACGCCACTGATTCGCTGATTCCAGCGATCAAGTCCGCGGACGATGGGTTCGCCATCGTGTGGAACGAGTACGTGGCGACGCGGCGGGATCTCCACGAAGCGGACGATGCGCGGTCGGAAATTGCGTTTGCGGTGGTTCGATAGCCAGTCGTTTCTCAGAGGTGGCGCAAGGCTTCAGAGGTGGCGCAAGGCTTCAGCCTTGCGTGACGCAGGACTGAAGTCCTGCGCTACCTCTGTTTCCTGCTGAACGTCGCGCGCTTGGCTTCGTCCTCGAGCACGGCCTTGCGATCGCCGGGATACCAGTACTCGAGATGGCAGTTCTCGCAAGCCTTGTCCAGTTCGCTCCCGGCCTGAAACAACTGATCGGCATCCTTGCGATTGACCAGATCGAGGACTTTCAACGCGACGTCACGCAGACCGTCGGCGTGTTTGTTCCACAGCGCGCGATCACCGTCGACCTTCGCCTGAATCGCCTCCGGTGACAATTCCGGCGCATTGGGTCCCTTGCTGTTGTTGGTGTCGCCGGGCGGTGCGATCGGACGGGGAATCTTCAGCAGGTTCGAGCCTTCAGCGAGCGTGATCGCGCCGATCCGCACCTTGGCCCAATCCTCGTCGGTGACGGGCTTGGTCTCCACCAGCCCTTTCGCGGACACGTCGGCGCCGACAGCGTCGAAGACGTTGTCGGCAATCGGATCGATGATGTTTTCCATCAACTCCTTGACCGACACGATTGCTTTCACGTCGGCCGCCGGCGGCGGCGGAGGTGCAGCCGCCGGTCTCGAACAGACGCTGGTGACGAGCGCCGCCACGAGCAACCCAGCCGCACCGGTAATCACGTGAACGGGACGTGTGAACATACCAGACGATCCTATCGGCGCGCGCGCGGCGCGAACCTGAAGAGTTTCTGAAGTTTGTGTCAGGCACGGCGGAGGTGATCTGAAAGTGGCGGCCCGCTTGCTTTCTTCACCTGTGGAGGTTATGCCATGGCAACTCTACCGGCTGTCAGAGTTCGCTCGGCGAGCCCGGCGTATCAGGCTTATCAGTTTCTTTACGTCGCGTTCGTCATCGCCCCGATCGTCGCCGGCGCCGACAAGTTCCTGCACTTCCTGGTGAACTGGGATCAGTACCTGTCGCCGATGGTGACGAACATGCTGCCGATCGCGCCGCACACGTTCATGCTGGGGGTGGGGGTGATCGAAATCATCGCCGGCCTACTCGTCGCGTTTGCACCGGCGATTGGCGGATGGGTCGTCGCCGCCTGGCTGTGCGGGATCATCGTGAACCTGCTCAGCATTCCCGGCTACTACGACATCGCGTTGCGCGATCTCGGCTTGGCCCTCGGCGCGTGCGCGCTGGCGCGGCTGGCGACCGAGTTCGACAGTACGACCACGGCGTAGTCAACGGGTCTCCCCGCGGGGGAGGCCCTTCGACGATCCAGGTGGCGCCGAGCTGCAGCCCGGCCCTCGGGGAAGCTGCGCGTTCCGACAGACTGCCGCGCTGACCAGCTACACTAGACGTCGGCCATCGATTGATGACGACGCGCAGGCTGATCCGCACGTGGCTCTTCCTGGCACTGCTCTGGCTGCCGCTGGATCTCGCGGCGCAAACCAACACGGCCGAGATTCACGGCGTTGTGTCGGACGAGAGCGGCGGGGTACTGCCAGGCGCGCTGATCAGCGCCGCGCATCAGGCGACCGGCTTCCGGGTCGACCGGACGTCGGATCAGACCGGCCGTTTTACCCTGGCGGGACTGCCGCTCGGCGATTACACCATCACGGTGACGCTGGACGGCTTCAAAACAGTCACGCGCCGCGGGTTGACTTTGCGCGTCGGTCAGCGGGTGGACCTGCCGATCGTGCTGCCGCTGGGCGACCGCACTGAAACGATCACCGTCACTGGACTTGCGCCAATTCTCCAGACCGCCAGCGCCGAAGTCGCCGACATCGTCGCCGGCCGGCAGGTCGTGGACCTTCCACTGAACGGCCGGCAATTCCTGCAGCTCGCGCAACTGAGCGATGGGGTCGTTGTGCCGCCCGGCGGCACACGGGGCGCGGCACTCGAGCAGGCCGGCGCGCTCCCGGTCGTCCTCGGCCAGCGCAGCGGGCACAACATCTATCTGCTCGACGGCGTGAAGGTCACCGACGAATTCTTCAACAACCTCGTGATCAGCCCGTCGGTCGACGGCATCCAGGAATTCAGGATTCAGAAGACGATGTATCCCGCCGAGTTCGGCGGCAAGGCGTCGGCGCTGATCAATGTCGTCAGCAAGGCGGGCGGCAACGACTATCAGGGCAGCGCGCTCGAGTTTTTCCGTCACGACGCGCTCGACGCAAGCAACTATTTCGACGATCCCGCGCGGCCGACGCCTCCCCTCCGCCAGCATCAGTTCGGGGCAAATGTGGGCGGACCGATCCGGAGGGATCGCACCTTCTTCTTTTTCAGCTACGAAGGGCAGCGTTTCGATCGGTCGGTCACGCAGACGTTCTCTGTGCCGACGGCGCCGTTGAGGGCGGGCCATTTCGCCGCCATCCCGTCGCTGTGCGATCCGCTCACCCGTACAGCGGCCGGATGCATTCCGTTTGCGAACAACCAGATTCCCGCTGAGCGCCTCGATCCGGTCGCGATCGCGCTGCTCGGGCACGTCCCTGCCCCGACGGCTGCCGGCAGTGTCCAGAATCTGCTCGCTGTCGAAACACAACGCAGTGTGATGGACCAGTTCACGCTGCGCCTCGATCAGCGGCTCTCGAACAGTGACGCGCTGTTCGGGCGGTTCACCTCATATGAGGTTCGGGACGATCAGCCCTTCGGCACCGGTTCACTCAACGAAGTGCTGGTTCCCGGGTTCGGCCGCATTGTGACGACGTCCAGCCGCAACCTCGCCCTCAGCTACTCGCATGCCTTCGGCAGGTCGATGCTGAACGAGGTCCGCTTCGGCTATCTCGGCTCTGGCGGTGGGCAAGCGAGCCCGAACCAGGGTGTCGACTTCGCCGCCACGTCGGGGCTGCAGGGCGTGACCACCAATCCGGCGGACGCCGGGTACCCGCAGATGTCGTTCGGCGGTCTGTTCAGCACGATTGGCGATCCAGCATCCTTCGTGTCGCGCGAGAACCGTAGTGTCGAGGTCTACGACAACTTCCTCATCGACCGTGGCAATCACCACCTCAAGGTTGGCGGCTATCTCTTTCACCTGCGGTTCAACCCGGTGAATCCGGCGGCGGCGCGCGGCGCCTTCACCTTCACGGGTCAATGGACAGGAAACGCCTTTGCGGATTTCCTGCTCGGATATCCGAGCTCCGCACAGGTCGGCATCGGCCGGGCCGACGAGCGCGGGCGAAGCACGTGGCTGCACGTTTACGGACAGGACGACTGGAAGGTCACTCGCAATCTGTCCGTGAACTACGGCCTGCGCTACGAGATCAACGGTCAGATGACGGACGTGAACAACCGGCTGTCGGCCATCGATCTCACCGTGCCTGGCGGCCGTTTCGTGATTGCCAGCGACGAGAACGGCAACCTGTCGCCGGACGCGCAGCCGTTTCTCGGCCAGATACCGATTCCCTACGTGACCTCGCAGGAAGCGGGATGGACCCGCGGACTCCTGCAGCCCAGCTATCTCCGATTCGCGCCGCGGATCGGCATGGCCTGGGCGCTCGGAGAAGCCGACAAAACGGTGGTCAACGCCGGCTTCGGTATATTCCTCAACCAGTGGGCGTACAGCGTCCAGCAGTCGCTGGCCCAGACGCTGCCCTTCTTCTACGCGAAAACTGTGAACGCGCCCGCCGACGCCCTGCGGCCAACCGCGACGACCGGCACCATGCTGCTGGCGCCAGCTGATGGCACGGTTGGCGGCAGCACGATGAACCACGATTACCGCACGGAGTACGCGAAGAACGTGACCGTCGCTGTCCAGCGTCAGCTGACCTCGACGAGCGCAGTGGAGGTGAGCTACCTCGGATCGTGGATCGTCGGCGCCGACAGTTCGACCGTCCTCAACGTGCCGGAGCCCGGTGCCGGCGCGATCGGTCCACGCCGGCCCGTCCCGCAACTCGGCAACATCACGGCGATCCGCTGGGATGGCTATTCCATCTTTCATGCGCTGTCGCTCAAGGTCGACAAACGCCTGTCCCGCGGACTGTCGTTCTCGTCCAACTACATGCTCTCCAGGGCCGTTGACGATGCGTCCGACCCGGGACCAACCGCGTACGAAGCCAACCTACCGCAGGATGTCCGCAACCTGACGGCCGAGCGCGCTGACGCCAGCTTCGATCACCGCCACCGGTTCGTCGGCAGTGTCACCTATCTGCTGCCGAACCTGTCGGGGAGCGGCGGCGGTTTCCGCACGGCCCTCGGCGCCGGGTGGCGCGTCAACGCCATCGCCACGCTGCAGTCGGGCGCACCGTTCACGGTGAATCTCGGCACCGATCGCGCCAACATCGGCTCCGGGCCGGCCCAGCGTCCCGACGCGATCTGCGATCCCAATTCGACTGCTCCGCACACGGTGGCGGCCTGGTTCGATACCTCCTGCTTCGCGCTGCCGGCGGCGTTCACGTTTGGTTCGGCGCCCCGCAACAGCGTCCTCGCGCCCGGCTACGCCAACATCGATCTGTCCCTCGGCAAGGATGTGCCGCTCCGGGATCGTGCACGGCTCGAGCTGCGCTGGGAGATATTCAACCTCCTCAATCGTGCCAATTTCGACGTGCCGAATCGCATCGCGTTCACACCGAACTTCGGCCGCATCTTCAGCGCCGGGCCGGCGCGGCAGATGCAGCTCGGCGTCAAAGTGGTCTTCTGACGCACACCACGAGAGCCGCCGAGCGACCGACCGCCGACATGATCCCGCCTCCGATGCTCGCCAGCGCCGCCGACACACTCCCCGAGGGCTCGGCCTGGACCTACGAGGTGAAGTGGGATGGATACCGGACGCTGGCGGTCAAGTCCGGATCGTCGGTGCAGCTGCTGTCGCGCAATCTCAAGAATCTCACCGCCGCGTACCCCTCCGTCGTCAAGGGGATCGAAGCCGTCGACGGCGGGGATTTCGTTCTCGACGGCGAGATCGTCGCGGTCGGCGAGGACGGACGACCGTCGTTCCAGGCGCTCCAGCACCGGCGAACCGGCCGCCTGACGATCGTCTACTACGCGTTCGATCTGCTGCGCGTCGGCAAGACGGCGCTGGTGTCGTCGCCGCTCGACGAGCGGCGGCGCCGTCTCGGACAGCTGCTGGCGAACGCCCGTCACCCGATCCTGATTTCCCAGCCGCTGCCCGGCACGCCGGCGCAAATCGAACGGGAAATCCGGCGGCTCCGGCTCGAAGGCGTGGTGGCGAAGCGGACCGATTCCACCTACCGGCCCGGCCAGCGCACCGACGCCTGGGTCAAAGTGAAATTCAGCCCGCGGCAGGAGTTCGTCATCGGCGGGTACAAGCCGAACGCCAGCAATTTCGATTCGCTGCTGGTCGGGTACTACCGCAGCCGGCAGCTGTACTTCGCCGCCAAAGTCCGCGCCGGTTTCACGCCGCACCTGCGCAGCGACGTGTTCGTGCGTCTGCAGGCGTCGCCGGTGAGCACGTGCCCGTTCGTCAATCTGCCCAACAGCAGCGGCAAGCGACACTGGGGTGAGGGGATCACCGAAGCCGACATGGCCGCGCTACGGTGGGTCAAACCGAACACAGTCGTGGAAGTCGAGTTCGTGGAGTGGACCGACGATGGGCTGCTGCGCCATCCTCGCTTCGTCGGCGTGCGGGACGACAAACGGCCGGCGGACGTCAAGCGCGAGCTGCGGTGACTCAGGATGCGGAGGGTGCCGGGCGCGGGCGACCGGCAGCGAGCACGCGTTCAATCGCGTCGACGATCTCGCTCTGGCGACAGGGCTTGCGCAGGATCGCCGCGAATTCCTGGCGTTCGGGGAGTGACGCCAGGATCTCCGGCTCGAGGCCGGTCACCGCGATGATCGCCACACCCGCCGTCAGCGGATTCGAGCGCAGCTTGCGGACCACCGTCTGCCCGTCAACCACGGGCATCAGCAAATCCAGCAGGATGACGTCGGGCGCCTCGCGACAGGCGAGGTCGTAGGCATCGAGCCCGTGCGAGGTCGTCGCCACGTCGTACCGGGAATGCACCGCGGCGCGAAGAAACTCGAGATGGTCGGGGTTGTCGTCGACGACCAGGACCGACCGCCGCGCGCGACGTTCCGAAAGTGTCACCTTGGTATGGTCGCCGTGATTGGGTGAAGCGCGATTTTATGCCGGAACGAATTGGCGATCAACACCGTGTTAGGATGCGCGATCATGCGCCGATTCGCGTTCGCCGTGCTGGTGGTGTTGGTGGTCTTCGGGCCCCGCGAGTTACCGGCCGGTCAACTGATCAATAAGTCCGCCCCGGTCATCGTCGGCCACTACCATCTGAACGTCGCGAGCGTCGCCGAGCACAAGAAATTCTGGGTGGATACCCTCGGGGGTACGCCGACGACGTTCGGGACCGACCGCATCGACGTAGTGCAGTTTCCCGACGTGTTCCTCTTCCTGCACCAGCAGAAACCGACCGGTCCCAACCGCGGCACCGCCTTCGATCACATCGGCTTTGCGGCGCCCAATGTGCCGGCGATCGTGGCGAAGATCACTGCCGCCGGGTATCAGTTGACCGACGGGCGGGAGCCGGCGCCAGGGGCCGCGCGGGGTGCTCCCTCGGGTGCCCAACCCCAGGGTGGGGCGATTGCCTACGTTCTGGGCCCCGACGGCGCCAAAATCGAAATCGTCACCAACCGCGAGCCGGATGCGCCGCCGCTCAAACATCACCATGTGCACTTCATCAACAAGCAATACGTGGAAATGCAGCAGTGGTACATGAAGGCGTTCAACGCCACGCTTCGGCCCGGCCAGACCGACTTCTTCATCGGCGCCGATCTGCCTGGCGTCGGCTACATGCTGAATTTCTTCCGCTGGGAAGGCGATCAGAGCATCACCCACCTGCCCACGCGTGGACGGGTGACCGATCACGTCGGCTTCGAGGTCCGTGGACTCGAGGCGTTCTGCAAACAACTCGAAGCCAAAGGGATCGCGTTGACGCAGCCGTACCGACGTCAGCCTGGGATGAACAACATCGGCACGGCGTTCATCACCGACCCATGGGGCGTGTCGATCGAGCTGACCGAGGGTCTGGACAAGATCTCGTAGGCCTGGCGGGTCTGAAAAGACCCGCCCTACCGAGGCCACCGAGCTCACCGAAAAAGATCCTGTTGAAGGCTTGCCCGGTGTCTTCGGTGCGCTCGGTGGCGACGCTCAGTCCTGCGGATTGGTGGCGAACACGGTCAGCTCCGTCGTGAAACCGCGGTCGTTCATCTCGAGGATCGCCTGCACCGCCTGCCCGATATCCTCCGCGCGAAGCTTCGACGGATTGTCTTTCTGCTGGAATCCGGCGACGGTGCCGAAGTTCGTGATGACCTCGCTCGGATTCACCAGAAACACCCGCACGTTGTAGCGGCGCAGCTCTGCCCGCCAGCACTCGGTCATTCCCCGCAGCGCGAATTTCGACGCGTAGTAGGCGGTCCCGTTCGCGGCGCCGCGATGCGACGCGGTCGAACCGATGTTGACGATGTGGCCGCGGTTACGGCTGATGAAATGGCGGGCCGCCTCGCGCGCCATCAGCATCGCACCGGTCACGTTGGTGGCGAAGGTGCGCTCGAATCCGGCGAGATCCATGTCGACGAGCGGCTTGAACACTCCTGACCCCGCGTTGTTGACGAGCACGTCGAGGTGGCCGAACGCCTCCAGCACCTCGGCCATCGTCCGCTGCACGTCCGTTTCCTTCGAGACGTCTGCCTGAATCGCATGGGCACCCAAGTCCTGCGCGGCGCGCGCGAGCCGATCCTGCTGCCGCCCGGTGATCGCCACGCGGCTGCCGGCTGCGATCAACGACTGCGCGATCGCGCGGCCGATCCCTGAGCTGCCACCAGTCACGAGTGCGGTTGCGTTCTGAAGATTCATGCCGCCTATGGTGCCACAGACTCTCGGGTCCGGCTAAAGCCGGACACTACGTCCCCCTCTCTTCACAGCGGGCGCGATTCGTGCGAAAGTGCGGATATGGGTCTGCGCGTACTCTCCTGGTTGTGGCGGCCGCGACTGCTGAGAGCGCTCTACTCGCAGGCGCGTCTGGCGTTCCGGCTGGTACGCGATCCAGGCGTGCCGATGCTGATCAAGGCCATGCCATTGCTCGCGCTGGGCTACGTCGTCTTTCCGCTGGATTTCATTCCGGACGTGCTGCCGGTGCTCGGCGAGCTCGACGACCTCGCCATCCTGCTGATGTCGCTGCAGCTCTTCCTGCGGCTCTGCCCGGAATCAGTGGTTGAATTCCACCGCAGCGCGATCGCCCAGGGCCGGCGCTACGCGCCGATGACCGGCGCGGGCCGCATCATCGACGCCGAGTGGCGCCACGGTGCGTAACCGGCCCGAAACGACGCGTTCTCGGCGGAACAGGACGCAGAGGCTGACGCGACTCAACGAGGCCTCGACGGCTGCCAGCAGCCCTCAGCGACCTCGTCTTCGTCAGTGACCTCGCGAGCCCGCGGCAGTTTCCGCAGGGCCCGCCGGACAATGCCGCTCGGCGATCTGATCGCGCTTGGCCTTGAACGCCTGCACCCACTCGTCGATCGATGCGGGCGCCTTGCCGGTTTCGTGCGGAGCGCGCGCGCGCTTGTCGAACCGCGCGACCGTGAACAGGTCGCGCAGCTGGCTGTCCGAGAGCCGCATCAGCAGATCGGCCAGGAACGCGCGCCCGGCTTCGCTGATCTCCGGATTCTCGAGCGTGCCGGTAACCGACCCGCCGAGTTGGGCCACGCATCCCTGATCTTCGGTCCACACCGGGGTCTTCGCCCAGCGCTCCAGATTCACGCTGCTCCGCGACTGAACGTTGAATTCATTGGCGCGCCCGAAGGTGAGACCGAGATCGTTCAGCATCATCATCGGATGCCGGCAGCTCGCCTCCTCGCCCTTCTTCACCGGGTCCAGGCAGATCAGCCGTTGCTGCTCCGCCTTGTTGTCGGTGTGCTGGAGAAATGCGGCCATGAGCTTCAGCGCGTCGCGGTGAGCTTTGGGTGCGCCGCCATCGGTCTCGGTCGGAAAGTCGAGCTCCGCCCACTTCCAGCCTTGGATGTCTTTCCCGACCAGTTCCCGCCCCGGCATCTTCCGTTCGATGGCCGCGATGGTGAACAGGCGGCCCGGCGGATCGAGACTGGGCGTTCCACCCAGACGGGCTGAACAGCCGCGACACACGATCTGCACCGGATACATCCGGTCGGCGCCGAAACCCAGGGCCCACAGCAGGCGTGTCGCCGCAACTTCCCCGTAGACTTCCCCGTTGTCCTCGCCGTACTTCACCTTCACCTCGTCGCCGTCGCCCAATCGACAGATGAGTTTCGGTGAATGCCCGGTCGTTTTCTTGTCCACGTGGTCGCACACGACCCGCTGCTCGGGTTTGAACCCCTCGGGCTCATCGGGACCGATCCGCAGATTCAGCCGGGCTGTATCCCGTGGCTGCCACACCTGAGCGCGACGCAGCATGGCGACGCGTTCCATGGATGTCAGTTCGGATGCCTCAACCACGGCAGCGACGGTGACAACCACGGCGGCGGTCATGATTCGCAGAGTCATCGCCCGTTGAGTGTGCAAAGTTGACGCCGGGACGCGCCGGCGCTTTGGCGGAGTCGGATTAAATTAAATATAGACATATTATTTTTAATAAGATATAACCTTCATGTCATGGCTGTGCGCACCTACAACAACACGCTTCGCCGCGAGCATGCCGAGGCCACCAGGGCGCGGATCATGGCGGCCGTCCGCGACTTGCTCGTCGAATCGCCGACGCTCCTGTCGATTCCGGAGATTGCCGCCCGCGCCGGCGTGTCCGAACCGACGGTCTACCGGTACTATCCCAATCGCGATGCCCTGCTCGAGGCCGCGTCCGAAGTGGTCGCCGAGCAACTCGGCGCTCCGCCGGTCCCGCGCGAGGCGGCCGATCTTCCGGTCGTCGCGATTGCTGTCGCGCAGTACTTCTCCGAGAACGAATCATGGCTGCGCGCCGCGCTCAACGAGCCGGCGCTCCGGCCGTTGCGGATGGCGGGACGGCAACGTCGCCAGAAGCTGCTGCGCGATGTTCTGGCCTCGAGCCTCGCCCATCTCGACGCGCGGGAACGGGACATCGCGTTTGCGATGTTCAGCGCGATCGGCCGAGCGGAAACCTGGGACTACCTGACCCGCGAAGCGGGACTGACCAGCGACGAAGCCGGCCTGGCGAAATCGTGGGCGATGACTGCCCTGCTCGACGCGCTGGCGCGGCTCAAGGACCAGAAAAAGAAGCAGCTCGTAGACGAGGACACGCTCGCGCGCGGCCGGGCCTGGCGGCCGGCGCCTCCGCGAGCGAGGGAGCGATCATGACTGCACTGCGATTCGATCCACCCGGACCCGGTTCGTGGGCGCTCGATGCCGCCCACTGCGAACGACCGCGCTCACACTACGCGAACGACCTGTTCAATCACGTCGCCCCCGACGGTTTTCGCGCCGCGTTCGCCGAGTACGGGATGCTGCTCGACACCATCGAGTTCAAGTCGGTGGGTCCCTTTCCGTACGGATCACCCCGGCTGGTCGGAGCGCCAGCCGGCTCGACCGGGCTTCCTCCGAAGTGGGTGTTCAAGCTGATGCTCGCTATCCATCCGGCGATTCGCCGCCGCATCAAACGCGGCCGGCAGGTGATGGAGGGAAAACTGTGGCGCCAGGATCTCGCGCGCTTCTGGCAGAAGCTGCCGGAAGCGGAAGCCGAGCTCGCCGCGCTGGTCGCCGAGCCCATCGACACCTACAGCGATGAGGCGTTCACCGAGCACGTGGTCCGAGTCGGCGCGCTCGGCCGTCGGCGTGTCTTCGAACATTTCCGCCACATCCCGGTCTCGGTCCTGCCCGTCGGCGACTTCCTGGCGCACGCGGTCGAGTGGACCGGCGCCGCGCCGAGCGAAGCACTGGCGGCCCTTCGCGGACACTCACCCGCCTCCGTGGCAGCCGGTCGCGCGCTCGAAGAGGCGGCGACGGCCATCGCGGGCGATCCTCTCGCGAAGGCGCTCATCGACCAGCGGTCGGAATCGGCGGAATCCGTCCTCGCCGGGCTGCGCGCGATGCCGGGGCCTGTCGGACAGGCCATCGCCCGCCTGCTGGATCGATACGGCGACACCATTCTCAGCGGCTACGACGTGTCTGAATTACGGTTCGTCGAGCTGCCGGAGCTGGTCATCAAGGCGCTCCGGACCCGCATGAGTGAGCGCGCGAGTCGGAACGGCGCCGGCATGACAGGAGACGAGGCGGCCGCGCGACTGCGGGCCCGTGTTCCAGAGGTGCACCGAACGCGGTTCGACGAATTGCTCGCCGAAGCGCGGCAGGCGTATCCGCTTCGCGATGCGCAGGTGAATGTCGACATGTGGGCGCTCGGCCTCGTCCGGCGGGCGCTGCTCGAGGCCGGCAAGCGGCTCGCGGCCCGCAAGGCGATCGCTGAAGCCGACGACGTCTTCGACCTCGCCCAGGACGAACTGGTCGCACTGCTGCGGCGGGAGGCCGGTCCGTCAGCGGAAACCGTCGCCGCCCGCGCGACCCTTCGCCGCGAAAGCCGCATCGAGGATGCGCCACTTGTGCTCGGGCCTGAGCCGGGCGAGCCGCCGCCCGACAGCTGGCTGCCGCCCGCAACCGCCCGCCAGATGCGCGCGTTCGGGATTTACCGGAAGCTCATGGAAGATCCGACGCCGGTCAAAGATACGACGGTGGTGCGCGGTGTCGGGGCGAGCAAAGGCCGTTCGACCGGACGCGCGCGGCTCGTGCGCTCGCCTGCGGATTTTTCGAAGTTGACCCAGGGCGACATCCTCGTCGCCCCGACGACGACGCCGACCTATAACGTCATTCTGCCGCTGCTTGCCGGCATCGTGACCGATCGCGGCGGCTTGTTGTCGCACCCGGCCATCGTCAGCCGCGAGTACGGCTTTCCCGGCATCGTCGGCACTCGAGATGCGACGACGCGAATTCCCGATGGCGCGATCATCGAGCTGGACGGCGACGCCGGTACCGTCACGGTGGTGAGCGTATGAACGGATCGATCGTCCCGCTCGAGGCTGCCGACGATGAAGGCCGCTACGGCGGCAAGGCGTTTCAGCTGGGCGCCGCTCTCCGAAACGGCCTGCCAGTCCCGGGTGGATTCGCCCTGGCGTGGGACTTGGTGGATCGCATTGCCGCGGGCGATGCGGAAGCTGTGGAGAGCTGCGTGCGTGCGATCCAGGAGGTCGTTGCGTCTGAAACGGCGACCCGCGATCGCGTCACCGCGCGCGCGGTTGCCGTGCGCTCGAGTGCGGTCGGCGAAGATTCGGCGACCGCCAGCTTTGCCGGGCAACATCTGACGCGCCTCGGGGTCCCGGTGCCGGAAGGACTGACCGATGCCATCGTGGCGGCGTGGGCGTCCGGACGTACGCCGAGCGCCCTCGCCTACCGTCGGAAGCTCGGCATCCCCGGCGATCCGCGCGTCGGCGTCGTGGTGCAACTGATGGTCGATGCCGAGTGTGCCGGCGTCATGTTCACCAGGGATCCGCTCACCAACGCGGACATCCGCGTGATCGAGGCGGCCTGGGGGCTCGGCGAATCGGTGGTGTCCGGAACGGTCGACCCCGATCGTTACCGTGTGCAGCGCGGCGGCTCGGTGCTCGAATCGGTGATCGGCGAGAAGCACATCTCGATTCGCGCCCGGCTGAACGGAGACACCGAGGAAGTACCCGTCGATCCGGTGCGCCAGAGTATGCCGTGCCTGCAAGCCGATCGACTGGCCGAACTGGATCGCCTGGCATCCGCGTGCGAGCGCGTCTTCGGCGGGACCGCCGCGCACGATATCGAATGGGCCTTCGAGCCGCAGCGGTTGTACCTGCTCCAGCGCCGCGCCGTCACCCGCTGATTGAAGCACGGCTGGACTCAGCTCGCCGCTCGTGGGCGGCGTGCCTCGGCCTGCCGGCCCATCGACTCGGGCAGCCAGATCCAGGTTGCCGCACCGAGCAGCAGGGAGCCGGCCAGAAGCGCGAACGCGACGCCGAAGCCGCGCGCTTCGGCGAGCGACCCGACCACGTAGGGTGACACCGCGCTCGCAAAGCGGCCGACGTTGTAAGTAAAGCCCTGCGCGGTGGCGCGAATCGCAGTCGGGTAGAGCTCGGCGGTGACGGCGCCGAATCCCGAGAACACCCCGGTGCTGAAGAAGGCAGCCATGGGCGCGAGCACCGTCAGCGCTGCCACCTCTCCGGTGAACCCGAAGGCCAGCATCAGCACCGCGCCGAGGAGCAGAAACGTGACGAAGCTCCGTCGCCGGCCGACCGCGTCGGCCATCACGCCGAAGGTGAGGTAACCGGCGAACGTCCCCACCTGAGTGAGGACGACCAGCCACGTCGCCGTCGTCGATGGCACACCGAGGCCGCCCTGCGAACGCGGCAACGACAAGTACGCAGGCATCCAGAGACTGAATCCCCAGTACGAGAAGATCAGCGTGCCACCGAGGACAGTTAACAGCAGCGTCCACCTGACGTACGGCGCCGAGAAGATCGCGCCGATCGGGCCCCGGCCGGGTTGTGGCGCCATGCGCGCGCCCGTCCACAGCGGCGACTCGCCGATTCCGCGCCGCATCCAGAGCGCCACGGCTGCCGGCGCGATGCCGACGAAGAACACGGCACGCCATCCGAAGCGCGGCAGGACGAACGCGACGACCAGGGCAGCAGCGGCATACCCGACCGACCAGGCGCTCTGCATCACCCCCATGGCCCGACCGCGATGGTGTTCAGGAAAGTGCTCGGAGACCAGCGCGGCTCCGCTGGTCCACTCGCCGCCCATGCCGAGGCCGAGAAGGAAACGGCACACGCCGAGTTGCCAGACCGATCGCGTCAGGCCGCAGGCGAAGGTGAACACGGAATAGACCCAGAGGCTGCCCATCAGCGCCGGGCGGCGCCCCCAGCGATCGGCGATCAACCCGAACAGGACGCCGCCGATGGCGGCCGCCACCAGCGTCATCGATCCGAGCAGTCCGGCAGTGGCCTTGGTGAGCGCGAGATCGTTGATCAGGGTGCCCAGCACGAGCGCGTACAGCATGACGTCGAAGCCGTCCAGCGCCCAGCCAAGCCAGGCCGCCAGCAGCGCGCGCCGCGCCGGCGGCGGCGCGGTCCGCAACCAGTCCAGCGCACTCACGCGGGCGACCATAGCACACGCCGCGTGCCGCAGGCGGTCGAGAGAGAAGTCAGAAGAGAGAAGTCAGAAGAGAGAAGTCAGTTGTTTCTTTTCACTGTCCCGGCACATTCGGTGGGTCGATCTTGCACGGCGTCGGGTTCCATTTCGAGCCGTCAGCCTCGAGCTTGAAGTTGCTGCTGGTGATGAATGGCTGCGAGAGGTACTTCGAGTCTTCGACAGTAGTCCTGACGATCAGGAAGATGTCGCCGTTCGGTTCGGGCCCCACGCGGTCGAAGTACTCCGTCACGACCGCATCAGCGCTGTAGGGGACGCCATTTTTCCGCAGGTGTCCCTCACGCATGCCGGTGGTGACGACCTTCAGGGAGCCGCCACGCGCGGAAGCGGCAGCGGCAGCACCGCCGCGACCGGCAGGGGCAGTCGGGAGGCCGTTGCGGTCGAGCGAGTCCTGACCGGCCGTTTCCCAACTGGCCACGGACTGCCCTTGCCAGGTTTTTTCCCCGGTGGTCTTTTTCTCACCGGCGGCGCCAGTGGTGAAGTTGAGCAGCCGCGTCTGCGTCCCGGCGTCGAACTCGAGCTTCAAGGTGTTCTCGCCCTGCCAGGAGATGCGCAGGCGTCCCGGCATCCGCATGATGTTGCCGACGCCGAACGGTTTGCAGGCGTTGCCGCTCGCTTCGTCCTTTGCCGGATCCCAGAGATCGGCGACCCGGCGGGCGTCGCTGGTGAGCGGCAGGCTGGCGTAATCGCCTTTTGCCGGCGTCATCATGCGCCAGCGCCAGTCTTCGGTGATCACCGCTACCCAGTTGCCGGTGAGATCGATGGGCGCCGACGCCCGGGCGCTGCGGGCCGGTGAAGCGCCCTGTCCTCGCGCCGGTGGCTGTTGTGCGGATGCGATCGCCGAGGCGATCGACACGAGGAGAGCGACGGCCGCCACCGCAAGGCTAACCCCTTGCGCCACACAAGCACCGAGCACCCACAGCGGACTGAGGTGGCGCAGGACTTCAGTCCTGCGTTGAGTGGCCAGGCTGAAGCCTGGCCCTCCGAAAAAATGCCGCTCACCGCTTCGCACTGACGTCCTTGTACACAGCCTCGACGAACATCGCGGTCGTCCACGGGCCGCTGTCAGCGCCGTAGTGCAGGTCGTAGTCGAGCGTCGGCCGCGCCGCCTGCACCTGCGCCAGCGTCATGCCGCGCTTCGCCATGTCCTCGATGCGATCTTTGACGATCGTCACCATGTCGCGGTACTCGAGGACGTCGGCCTCGTCGCACACGCGTCCCTGCCCCGGAATCACGTATGTGCCGCCTTCCTGCTCGTGCTTCGGAACCGCGAGGTCGAGAATCCGGTTCAGCGCGTCGATCACACCCTGGACGCTGCCGCCGCTCGCCGCATCGATCACCGGATAGGACAGGAGATTGAGCACGTCGCCGGCGACAATCACATCGGACTTGCGGAACAGCACCATCGAATCGCCGTCGGTATGCGCCGCCCTGTCGTGATAGATCAGGATGGCTTCGTCGTTGAACGAGATGTCCTTCTCTTCGGTGAAGAACGTGCTGGTCGGCCACGCCGCGGCCGGTGCGGCAGGCTCCTTCCCGAACGGCGCGCTCATCCGGTTGAGGACGCCCTCGGTGGCAATCACCGTCGTCGGCCCACCCTGCGTCGTCGAGCCGGCCTTGCCAATCACCTCGTTGCCGCCGGTGTGATCGGGATGAAAGTGGGTATTGATGATGTAGCGAATCGACTTGTCGGAGAGCTTCCGGATCGCCGCGAGCACCTTCTCCGCATGCGCCGCCATCCCGGTGTCGACCACCAGCACGCCGTCGTCGCCGGTCTGCACGGCGATATTCCCGCCGGCGCCGACCAGCATGTACACGTTGCCCTGGACTTTGAAGGCATTGATCTCGCCGCTGGTGCTCCAGTTCCGTCCGGGGGCCGCAGCCGTTTCGCCGCGCGGGACCGCGGCAGCGGCCGGCGCCGGCTTCGTCGGCTTCGGCAGCGTTCGCAGTTTCCGCTGGTATTCGGGATAGGTCGTCTCGGCGCCGCCGTTCGCCGCCTCGACGGGGATGCCGTTCTTGTAAGCGAACTCGCCGGCAAACGGACTCTTGCCGGGCAGGTAATGCGGCACCGTGCCATGACCACGGTCCGCGATCTCGTCGACGTACTCGCACGGCCACAGCCAGTTGCCGCCGGATCGATCGTTCAGCACGAAATCCTCACTGCGGATCAGCGGCTCGGTGAGATACACCGGATCGGTCCAGTGCACGACATGCGTCATGGTGTTGCCGTGCCGGATGAAGTGCTCGACCATCGAGGACTTCTCGCTGTTGGGCACACCGTTGCGACGAATCCACTCCTGCTTGATGTGCGTGGTGAGGACGGTGAGGATGTCGCCCTCCCACTTGCCGGTCGAGAAGCCCATCCAGGTGTGCGGCGCCCATTCAGGCGGATGCGGGCGGCCGTCCATCCAGATGGTGCGGTCCTGCTCGTAGGTGTTCACGTAGTTCTTGATGGCGATGACGCGCTGCGTCGCCGGATCCTTCTCTTCCCAGATCCGGACCTGCAGCGGCCCGTGATAGATGTACGGCGAGATGTGCACCTTGCACTGGTGCTCGCGCAGCGTCAGGCGTGCCGCATCCCAGCTGTCTGCCGCGAGCCGCGCGCCGGCCGTCAGCGGCAGGCCGGTGTAATCGCCGAGATCGGGACCGGGAATGCGGTCCGGTTGATCCTCGTGATAACGCGGGCTCCACTCGCCCACCAGACTGACCTGCGCGGTGGCCGGCACGCTGCAGGCCAGCACCGCCGCACACACGATTGCCGTTCTCATCGGGCAGCCTGCTCCTCGGCACGATGGCCGCTGAGAATCCCTTCCATGCCGCTGTTGCCCTCGTGGCAGGCGTATTCGTAAATCTTGTCGTCGGTGCCCTTGAGCGGAATCATCGCCGTCCACGGCCGCGTCCACACCGACGGATCGCTGACGGTGAACTCATAGTTCAGCGTGTTGCGTCCCACCCGGCGGAAGCGCTCGACGAGCGTCAGGTTCGTGCTCGAGCCCATGAAGTTGCTCTTGGTCGAGAAATTCGTCGTCTCGATCACCAGCGTCTCGCCGTCCCAGTGCCCGCGCGAGTCGCCGAGCCACTGCCGCAGGTTCTTGCCGACGTGATCGCGGCGCTCGATCGGGATGACGCGGACCTCGTGGCCAAGCTCGTGGATGATCGCGACGAATCCCGGCGACTGCACGATCTGGTAGTAGCTGTTGTAGCCGGCGCCGACACGGGGGGTCCCGAATGTCTGACACCGCTCGCCGAGCGGGCGATCTTCCGGACCATCGGCCGGGCGCACGCGCCTGGCCACCGCCGCCGCCGCCGCCCGATCCTGCGCTTCCTGGGTCAACGGCGGAATCCGGCCATCCGCGGGATCCGTAATCAGCGACGTCCGCTTGTCGACCTCCCGCTCGACCAGCCAGAAGTTGTTGTAGTTGCCGGTCGATGGCTCGAACGACTTGCCTTTTTCGTTGGCAATCGCCGCCAGCACCAGCGAATCGCCGAACACCGCGTCGGCGTCGTCGGAGACGGCGCTCGCGACCGCTTTCTTCAGCGCCGCCATTTCATCGTCGGTGAGGAACTGCTTGCCCGCCCACTGCGCCGGCCGCTGCAGCGGCGTCACGCCGTTGTTCGCCCAGACCCCCTGCAAGTCGGGCTGGCCGTCAGGCGTCCGCGGGGTCGTCCAGGTGCTCTTCGATGCGGCGCGCGTCTGCCCCACGAGAGGAGCAGCGGTCAGCGCAACGAGGCCGGCAATCGCGGCGAGACGTCGTGTACGCATGTGAGTCCTCCCCTTCATTTCTCATCCGGCGCGCCGGGTGCGCCAGTTCCCGACGAGCCGACAAACAGCGTGCGCCCGTCAGGGAGTTTCAGGTCGCGCCCGTTCGCGCGCAGCGTCCCGTTCTTGGCCTGGAAGCCGTCGACGACGATCACCGTGCCGGGGAGCAGCGAATCCTTGGTGAATCCGCGGCGGAACATCGCGTTCGGCGTCCCACCCTCGATCATCCATTTCTCGACGGTGCCGTCCGGCTTCTTCACGTCGATGTGAATCCACGCGTGAGGATTCACCCAGTCCATCTTGGTGACCGTGCCCTGCAGCTTTACGGGCCGGTTCGCGTCGAACTCCGCCGAGAACGCGTGGTGGGCCGAGACGCGTCCGGTCAACCCGATCAGGGCGCCGCCAACGATGCCTGCCGCGATCATCCTTCGCATCGCGAGTGCCTCCTACCGCACGTATTTTTTCAGCATGTGCGGAAACCCGCTGACTCCAACGATGTCCGCCGCGAAAATGCTCCCTGTCTTGTCGACGGCAATCGCCACCGGTCCGCTGGTGGCCGACGCCGGATCCGCCGAATCCGGGATGAAGTATTTTACCGATCCGTCTCTGGCGCTGCCGATCCTGATGCCTCGCCGGAACGGCGGGTTGGTGGAGGGCCCCGACTGCGTATCGGTGACCACCAGCGTGTCGTCCCTGGCAATCGTCAGCACTTCAGGCCGGCCGAATTGTTTCCACTGGTCGAGCAGACGGCCCTCCTGATCGAACACCTGGACGCGGCTGTTCCCGCGATCGGCCACGAACAGTCGCCCGCGCGAATCGATGGCGATGTCGTGCGGTCCGTTGAACTCGCCGGGGCCGGAACCTTTCCGGCCCCAGGCTTTGATGAACGTGCCGTCCCGGGAATATTTCACGATCCGGTGATTGAGCTCGTTGTTGGCGTGCCCATCGGCAACGAAGACATCACCGTTCCGGGCTACCGCGACGTCGGTCGGGGCCACGAACCGACCAGGTGCCTCCCCCGAGACGCCCTTCGTTCCCAGGGTCATCAGCAGCTCACCATCCGCGCTGAATTTGTAAACCTGGAATCCCTTCCCTGCCTGTCCGTCGGAATCGGTCGCCCAGACGAATCCCTCGCGATCGACATGCAGGCCGTGAGTCTGCACGAACATCCCGTGGCCCCAGGCCTTCAACAGCTTCCGGCCGGACCCATCGAACTTGAGGAGCGGTGGATCGGCTCGGCGAATCAGGATGATGTTGCCCTGGCGGTCGAAGTCGATGCCGACCACCTGACCTGCCGTTCCGCCTGGTGTGACCCCCTCCGCCCACTGCATCCCGGCGGGGAGTTGCACCCATCCTTCGATGGTCCGGAACGGATTCGGCTGGGAATTCGGATCGCCCGCGGCCACGAAAGCAGCAAGCCCGACCACGAAAATCGATCTCATGCGCACAAGAATACGCCTATCATCAGTCGTCTGGCTTCGTTCTTGATCACGGAAAACCGTTATGCAGTGGACACGAGGGGACCGAAGCAACGTCGAAGACGCCCGCGGCGGGGGGATTGGCATGCGCAGCGTTCCGCTTGGCATCGGGGGCGTGGTCGTCCTGCTGCTTCTCAGCTGGGCTACCGGCACCGACTTCCTGTCGCTGCTGAACACCGATGGGGTCGCTCCAAGCGAATCGTCCGGTCCGGTGGCCTCGAGTCCTGCGGAAGAGCGCTCCATCGACTTCGTCGACGCCGTCATGAAGGACGTGCAGGAGACGTGGGAACGGCTGCTGCCGGGCCGGTACGAACGCACGCGCGTGCGCATCTTCCGCGACACGCTGCAATCGGGCTGCGGCCTGGCGCAGTCGGCGACCGGTCCGTTTTACTGTCCCGAGGATCACCAGGTCTACCTCGACCTCGGCTTCTTCGCCGAATTGAGCAGCCGTTTCGGTGCCCCGGGCGACTTCGCGCGAGCGTATGTCATTGCCCATGAAGTGGGCCATCACGTGCAGCTGCTGACCGGTGTCGAACCGCAGGTACGACGGGCGCAGCAGGCTCAACCCGGCGCCGCCAACCAACTGTCGGTGCGGATGGAGCTCCAGGCCGATTGTTATGCAGGCATCTGGGGTCACGCGGCCGCTCAGTCCGGACGCGCGGCGGCCGGCAAGGTGGAACTCGAACGCGGCGACGTCGAGGCGGGCTTGAACGCGGCGGCCGCCATCGGCGACGACCGGCTGCAGCGGATGTCGTCCGGTCATGTCGCGCCTGACCGATTCACGCACGGATCGTCGGCGCAGCGCGTCGAATGGTTCCGCCGCGGCCTCGACGAAGGCCGAATCGAGGCTTGCGACACGTTCAGGGATGTGACGCACTAGGTCCGGCTGAAGCCGGACCCTGCGTTACGTTCGGGACGAAACGCAACCGGATCGATCTTGAGGGCGGCCGATCTCGTCGGTGAAGCTTTCCGCGGCGGAGACGTTGGCGATGTTGTCGGGGGCACGCAGGTTCAAGATCACCAGCGGGGTGTCCTTGAGGTTGTGCACCAGCACGCGGACGTGATCCGCCGCGTACGGCGGATCGGTGTTCTGCGACAGTTGACCGCCGTTCTGCCCGTTGTCCTGCGCGATGCCGGCGGCGTCAGCGGCCTACGGACGGCCGCCTGGCGCGTCGCCGGAACCCACATCTCGGCGTCCCACGCGACGATGTGACCGTTGTTGTCGACGCCGGCGCGGATGTCGATCAGCTGCTGCGGCCCTCTCGGGTCCCAGGCGAGCTCGTCCTGGCGCGACCATTGGACGCGTACCGGCTGCTTGATCGTCCTGGAGATCAGCACGGCGTCCGCAGCGGCGTAGTCACCGCCGTTCGTCCCGTACGATCCCGATCCTCGCTGAAGACAACGCGCACCTTCTCCGGACTCAGGCCGAAGGTTCGGGCCAGCGACGCGCGCAGTCGTTCGGTCCCTGTGAGGGGGACCAGACCGTCGCCGAGCCATCGGCCGTCACATCGGCCACCGCACAGGACGCCGCGAGCGAGGCGTGACTCTGATTGGGCCAGAAGTAACTCGCGGAAACGTCCTCGCCGCTTTCGTGATCGCCGCCGGTGCGTCGCCTTTGCTGACGAACGGCTGATCGCGATCGATGGCTCCGTCGCGAACCACGGCCGCAAGCCGCTCGTGACCGGGCAGCCGCTGCCCTTCGCTCCGCGTGACCTTCAGGGTCTCGGCGGCACGCAGCGCCGCCCACTCGTCTGTGGCGACGACGGCGAGGAAATTGTTGACGCGCACCACGCGAACATCGGGAATCGAGGCGATCGAGGTAAGCGAAAACACGAAACCCCCGAAACCACCGAGCACACCGACACAGAACCGTGCAGGTATTCGGTCCGGGAACCGCGACAATGTTCGCTTCGTATACTGTGTTGACAGCTACATTGCAGTGCATCATAGTAGCCGCGTGGACGTCGCCGACAACTGGACCACACAACTCAGAAAAGGCGTCCTGGAGCTCTGCATCCTCAACGTCATCGGCCGCGGCCGGGTGTACGGCTACGACATCGTGCGGCAGCTGCGGGACATCGATGCGATGGTCGTCCGAGAGGGGACGATCTATCCGATCCTCAGCCGCCTCAAACGCGACGGCCTGGTCCGCACCTCCCTCGAGGAATCGCCCGCAGGACCGGCGCGGAAGTACTACGAGCTCACACGGCATGGCGAGCTGGTCCTGAACGAGATGAACGGCTACTGGGACATCCTCAACCGCGGCATGTCGACTCTGAGAAGGGGGACCCGCTGATGGCCGCACCCGCGTTTTCGCCGGACGCTCAGGCGCGTCTCGATCGCTATCTGCAGCAGGTACGCGCCGCCCTGCGCGGTCATCCGGCCATCGACGCCGACGAAGTCGAGCGCGACGTGCTCAGCCACATCGACACCGAGCTGTCGGCACAGGCTGGACCGGTCTCCTTCGTCTCGCTCGCACAGGTCCTCGAACGGCTCGGGCCTCCCGATCAATGGGTGTCCACCGACGCGACGGTGGCGGCTCCGCTTCCGCCGGCCGCCGGATCGCGCGGCACTGGCTGGCGGCTGCCGCTCCTCACCATCGGCTTGTTCATGGCCGGACCCGCACTGTTCCTGAGTCCGCGCATGCTGTGGCCGCTGCCGCCGCTGCTGCTGGTAAGCAGCCTGCTGCTCGCGCGCGTGACCGTGGCGGTATTCGACGAGCGGCGTGAACCGGCCGACGCGCGGCGATGGCTCGTCTACCCCGCACTTGTCGCGTGGTACGGCGTCTTCCTCGCCGGCATCCTGGTCGGCCCGGTCCTCGTCCCACTGGTGTTGCTTTCGGAAGATCGTGCCGCACAGGCGGCTGTCATCGGCTGGCTGGGCACGCCGGCGTGGCCGTCTCTCGCGGCAATGTTCCTGCTGGCCGTCGGCGTCTGGTGGATCGTGCTCGGCCTCGCAGCGGGCCGGTTTTCCAGCGCCGTGCGCGCCATCTTCGCTCCGTTCGCCGGCTGGTTCGAGCGCCGCCACGCCAGGCGACTCGCGCTCGCGGGTGTGCTGTTGTTTTTGACCGCCGCCGCGATCGTCATCGCTTTGAAAGCACTGCGTTGAAGAGCGCTCGATGAGCCTGGCACAGTGGCTGGACGATGGCCGGCGGGACCTGCGACATGCGGTACGACTGCTCTTTCGGCATCCGATCGCCGCCATCACGGCGATGCTGTCCCTGGCAATCGGGATTGGCGCCAACACCGCGATGTTCACTGTCGCCAACGCACTGTTCTTCCAGCCGCCCGGCGGAGTCGCGCAGCCCGATCGGCTGGTGGACATCGGCGCCACGTTCAAGACGGTCGGCTTCTCGGCAACGTCGTACCCGATCTATCTCGACGTCCGTGAGCGCGCCACCACGCTCGCCGGCGTCTATGCCCATCCCCGTTTCCCGCACCCGATGAGCCTCGAAGTCGAGACGAACGGCGCGGAACGGATCTTCACGCAATACGTCACGACCAATTATTTCACCGTGCTCGGAGTCTCTCCCGCAGCCGGGCGGCTGTTCAATCGGCAGGACAGCGACCAGCCCGGCGCGAGCCCGCTGTTGGTACTGAGCTATCGTTTCTGGCAGCGCCGGTTCGATGCCGATCCGTCGATCGTCGGCCGCGCCGTGCGCGTGAACCAGAAGCTGCTGACGATCGTTGGCGTCGCGCCGGACGGATTTCAGGGCACTGGCCTGACCACCGCCGATGCCTGGATGCCGCTGGAGATGATCGCGACCGGCGACGTGCGGGAGTCGCCGCTGACGGCGCGTCAGGGCGCGTGGCTGCTGGTCGGTGGTCGCCTCAACCCCGCGACGTCTGTCGAACAGGCCAGCGCCGAGGTCAGCGCCATCGGCCGGGCGCTCGACACCGAATATCCCGATTCGGCGGGCGCGCATGGACTCGCGCTGGTCCGCGCGTCGAAACTCCCGGGCAATCGTCCGGTTGTTGCGGCGTTCATCGCCCTGCTCATGGCGACCTGCGCCATCATCCTGGTGGTGGCCTGCAGCAATGTCGCGGGCATGCATCTCGCGCGGGCGGCGGCGCGATGGAAAGAAACCGCCGTGCGCCTGGCGATCGGCGCCGGGCGATCCCGCCTGGCTCGTCAGATGCTCACTGAAACCATCGTGGTGTTCGTGCCGGGCGGCCTGGCGGGCCTGTGGCTGGCGAGGCTGCTGGTGTTGACGCTGATCCCGTTGCTGCCGCCGCTGCCGGTTCCGATCTCTGTAGCGCTGCCCCTCGACGGGCGAGTGCTAATGTTCGCCACGCTGCTGTCGCTCGGCGCGGCGATTCTCTCCGGTCTCGCGCCCGCGCTTCAGAGCGCGCGGCGGGACGTCACCACGGCCCTGCACAACGACGACCCGGGCTCGTCACCGCGGTCGCGGCTCCGCGACGCATTCGTCGTGGTTCAGGTGTCGATGAGCGTCGTGCTGGTCATCACGGGAGGACTGTTCGCGCGGGCGCTCGAGCAGGCAGGGACCGTTTACCCCGGGTTCGATCCGCATGGCGTCGAGACGGCCTCGCTGGACCTCGGCATGGCCGGCTACACGGACACGACCGGACCTCTGTTCTGGCGGGACGCGCTGGACCGCATCCGACAGCTGCCGTCAGTGGACTCGGCAACCGCGGCGCGGGTTCTGCCCGGCGGGTTCGAAGGCATCGGCCTGGGCAGCGTGCGCGTGCCTGGCGTGACGCCGCCGAACGGGCAGCCGGCCTTCACTGCGGAGTGGAACATCGTCGAACCTGGCTACTTCGCGACCGTTCGGCTGCCGCTGATTGCCGGCCGAGACTTCAACGCGTTCGATGTCGCCGGCGCACCGCGCGCGGCCATCGTCGGCGAACGCTTTGCCCGTCAGGTGTGGCCCGGCCAGGACGCCGTCGGCAAGGCGTTCGCGAAAGATCAGTTCACCCCGGGCAAGGGTGTCACCGGCCGGGACACGTTCGTCGTGGTCGGGGTCGCGCGGGATATCAAGACGAGCAGTCTCGTCGACGGTCTCGCCGGCTCGTTCATCTACCTGCCCCTGCAGCAGAACTACACCACGGCCATGACCGCGACGATGACGATCGCGGCGAGGACGAAAGACGGACGCCGGATTGCCGAGGAGATTCGCCGTGTCGTCGCGGCGCTCAACCCGTCATTGCCGATCGTCAACAGTCAGACGCTCGAGGACGCTTCGAAGCTGGGACTGACGCCGCAGCGGGTCGCGGCGATGGTGGCCGGCAGCCTCGGCTTGGTCGGGGCGCTGCTGGCCGGAATCGGTATTTACGGCCTGATGGCCTACTCGGTGTCGCGCCGAACGAGAGAGTTCGGCATCCGGATCGCGCTCGGCGCCGGTCGCGGATCGGTGATGAGGATGGTTGTGCGGCAGACGGCTACGCTCGCCGGTGTCGGGCTGGCGACCGGCGTGATGACGGCGGCGGCGCTGAGCCGTGTGCTCGCCGGCCTGCTGTTTGGCATCAGGCCGCTCGATCCGCTCGTCTTCGGCGGAACCGCGCTGCTCTTCGGGGCAATCGCGCTGGCGGCCTGCATCGGACCGGCGGGGCGGGCGACGTCAGCAGATCCGCTGGCGGCGCTACGGCACGAATAGGGACCCTGAGACCGAGCTGAAGCTCGGTGCGACATCTTGAAACTTCGTAGCGCGCGGCTTCAGCCGCGCCAAGTAGCCCGCGTACTAGATAAATAACGCGTCTTCGTCTTCGGAACGCTGGCGTCCTCTGGGATTGCGCCGGGCGGCTCGAACGACGTCCATCGCCGCGCGCATCGCGGTCCACACGGCGATGCCGCCGCGCGCCGGACGGAGAATGGTTTTCTGCACCGCCTGGAACGTCTCTTCGACGCGGCGGGTGACGTCAGTCAGCAGCAGGTCCAGGCGCTCGATCTGCGCGGTGGCGAGTGCGACCGCCCGCGATGCATCGCGCCCGATCGCGTTCAGGTGACCGAAGGTCGGCGCCAACTCGTTTTCGATCTGATCCATCAGCCGGTTCACGCGTCGCGCGACGCGTCCGGCGGCGATCAGCACGCCCAGCTGGACGATCGCAGTGGTGAGGGTGGCAATCGCAATGACGCCCAGAAAGATCTGCGCCCAGACGGTCACACCGACTCCCGCCGCGCCTGCTGATAGGCCTCACGGCCCCGTTCGAGGGCGTTCGCGATGGTCTCGCGGCCTTCGTTGAAGACCTGCTTGCCCTTCTCGGCCAGCTCGTTGGCCTTGTCGCGTCCTTCGCGGGCCCGTTCGCCGAGAAAGTCGCGCGTCTCTTTTCCAGTCGCCGGGGCGTACAGAAGCGCCACCGCGGCGCCCGCCACGGCCCCGATCAGAAACGCCAGCATCACCGTTCCCGCTCCGCTGCCTTCGTTCGCCATCGCTTGTTCCTTCTTGATCGTCAGAAGATGCTCACCTTCATGTTCAGATATTTCTTGGGGTCTTTCTTGATCTCGGCGATGAGCGTGCGCAAGTCGTTCACCGCCCCATTCATGTTCTCATATAACTGCCGGTCTTTCAGCAACTGCCCCACCGTCCCTTGTCCCTCGTTCAGCCGTGTCATCAACTGGTCGAACTGCGTCGTAACACCATTCAACCGGTTGTAGACCGACGGATCTGTCATCAGCTTCCCCATGGTCCCATCCCCACGGTTCAATCGGGCGGTCAGGTCCTTGAGGTTCGTGGTGGTGTCGTTCAGCGAGCGTGCAAAGGTGTCGTCGTGCAGCAGTTTGCCGATGCTGCCTTCGCCGGCGTTGATTCGCTCGGTCAGCGTCTGGAGGTTCCGCAGGGATGCTTCGAGCGATTCGGCGGCCTTCGGATCGTTGAGCAGTCTGCCCATCGTGCCCCGGCCCTGTTGGACGCCGCGCACCACCTCGCCGGCCGTCGCGACGAAGCCTTTGAGCTCGTTATAGAGCTGATCCTCGGTCATCAACTTGCCGACCGAGCCTTTCCCGGCCCGCACGTCCTTGATCAGGGCGGTCAGCTCGCCGATCCCGGCGCTGGCCTGGTCGGCGACATCGCTCAAGGCTGCGGCGGTGGGCCCTGAGCGCACGTAGCCCCACTCGGGGATCGGGGTCCCTCCGGTGGCGGCGGAGATGTCCACCGCGCCCTGGCCGAGCAGCGAAATCGACCCGAGTTTCGCCACCGACTCGGTCGTGATCCGCGGTTGCTGCTCCTTGTTCACCTCGAACAACACGTCGATCTTTTCGCCGGCGAACTCGAGCGCGGTGACCGATCCGACCTCGAAGCCGGCCAGCCGCACGGGCGCGCCGACGTTGAGCCCGGCGACGTTGTCGAACCGGGTCTTCAGCGTGTAGCGCTGCCAGAAAAAGCCCTTGCTGCCGGTCAACGAGAAAATCGTCACGGCGGTGATGATCAGGGCCACCACCGTCATGACGCCGATTCTCAATTCCGACCAGGCGAGCGATCTCGTTCTCGGCATGCTGAATCCTCAGGACAGGAACGAACGGATGTACTCGTCGTTCGCATGGCGCAGCGCCTCGGCGTCGCCCTCGAACACAATCACCCCGTTGCGCAGCATCAGGAATTCCGTCTCCCGCTGCTTGTCGCGATCGGCCGGGACGATCCGGATCTGCCCGCCTGGCTCGCGCACCGCCGTCCGGGTGGCCACGTAGAACGCGTCCCGCAGCTGGTGCGTCACGACGATCGACGTGACGCGTTCGAGATCGCGCAGCTTGATGATTTCTTCGTCCACGGTCATCGCGGTGATCGGATCGAGACCGGTGGTGGCCTCGTCGTAAAGAATGAGCTTTGGTTTAGACGCCAGCGCCCTGGCAATGGCCACCCGGCGGCGCTGGCCGCCCGAGAGCTCTGACGGCATCCGGTCGATGAACTCGCCCAGATTGACGAAGCCCAGCACTTCCTCGACGCGCCGATCGGCGGCGTCCAGCGGCAGGTTCGACTCTTCGTAGAGACGATAGCCGACGTTCTCGCGGACGCTGAGCGAGTCGAACAGCGCGCCCTCCTGGAACACCATGCCCATGTCGGCACGGACGTCGCGCATCTCTTCTTCGGTGAGCGGGTCGACCCGCACCCCGTTCACGTAGACTTCGCCGCCGTCGGGCTTGAGCAAACCGAGCAGGATCTTGAGCGTCATCGACTTTCCCGCGCCGCTGGCGCCCAGGATGATCTTGGTGCGTCCCGCGGGCAGCGTGAAGGTCACGTCCCTGAGAATCACCTTCTCGTCGAACGCCAGCATGACGTGGTCGAACACCACGGCGGCCGGCTCGACCGGGGCCGTCTGTGCGGGTGACTGCGTCTCGGCGGCGATCATGGCGTCCGGTCAGTAGATCAGCGAAAACAGGATCTGGGTCACAAAGTAGTCGACGGCAATCACCAGCACGGAGCCGGCCACCACCGAGACCGTGGTCGATTTACCGACGCCCTGGGTGCCCCCGCTCGTCCGCAACCCGATGTGACAGGCCACCGTCACGATGACGAAGCCGAGCACGAACGGCTTGATGATCCCCATCCAGACGTCCTGCATGTAAAGGGCCTGCTCGATCGACGACCAGTACAGTCCGGTCGCCACCTGCAGCCGGAAGCGGGCGACGATCCAGCCGCCGACCATGCCGACGAAGTCGGCAATGATGGTCAGCACCGGCGTCATCAGGATGCCTGACAACACCCGTGGCACGACCAGTTTGCGGACCGGATCGGTGCCGAGAGCCCGCAGCGCGTTGATCTGGTCGGTGACCACCATCGAGCCGAGTTCGGCGGCAATCCCCGAACCGACGCGGCCGGTGATCATCAGGCCGGTCAGCACCGGGCCGAGCTCCTTGATCATCGACGCGCTCACGAGCCGGCCGACGACCGGCCTGGCGCCAAACTGGTCGAGCGTCTGCCCGCTTTGCAGCGCCAGCACCGCGCCGGTGAAGAACCCGGTGAGCAGCACCACCGTGAGCGAATCCCAGCCAATCGCCACGAGCTGCTCGATGAAATCGTAGCGATAGAACGGCCTCGTGACCGCACCGCGCATCGCCGCGCCGCTCATCCGGACGTACTCCTGCACCTCGAGTACGGCTCGTTTGAGCCACGTGTCGGACACCGCGACCATCTGCGTCATGCGCGTCGCACGACCCGTTCCAGACCCATTTCCTGGCCGCGCAGCCGCTTGATCTCGTCGCGCAAGGACGCCGCTTTTTCGAAGTCGAGGTTGGCCGCCGCGGCCTTCATCTGGGCCTGCAGCGAGGCGAGGTAACCGTCGAACTCGGCCTGCGTCCGGAAGCGCTCGGACGGCTCGCGGGCCCAGGCCGGAGTCACGTAGTCGCGCTCGTACACGCTCGACATCACGTCGTCGATCTGCTTGACGATTGATTGCGGGGTGATGCCGTGCTCTTGGTTGTAGGCGGACTGGATCGCCCGCCGGCGGCTGGTTTCGTCGATGGCGGCCTGCATCGACGCCGTCACCGTGTCCGCGTACATGATGACTCGGCCGTTCACGTTCCGCGCCGCGCGGCCGGACGTCTGAATCAGCGAGCCGGAAGACCGAAGGAAGCCTTCCTTGTCCGCGTCGAGGATGGCGACGAGCGAGACCTCGGGCAGGTCGAGCCCTTCGCGCAGCAGGTTGATGCCAACCAGCACATCGAATTCACCGCGGCGCAGGTCACGCAGGATCTCGATCCGCTCGAGCGTCTCGATGTCCGAGTGCAGGTAGCGCACCTTGACGCCGAGCTCCTGGTAGTACTGGGTGAGATCCTCGGCCATGCGCTTGGTCAGCGTGGTGACGAGCACCCGCTCGCGCCGCTCGGTCCGGGCGCGGATCTCCTGCAGCAGGTCGTCGACCTGGCCTTTCACCGGCCGGACGTCGATCGGCGGATCGATCAGACCGGTCGGGCGGATAATCTGTTCGACGACGACACCCTGGGATTTGGCCAGTTCGTAGGGACCCGGCGTTGCCGACACGAAGATCACCTGCCCGACGCGCTTCTCCCACTCGTCGAAATTGAGCGGGCGGTTGTCCAGCGCCGACGGCAGGCGGAAGCCGTAGGCGACCAGCACTTCCTTTCGCGACCGGTCGCCGTGATACATCCCGCGAATCTGCGGAACGGTCTGGTGGCTCTCGTCGACGATGATCAGCGCGTCGTTCGGCAGGTAATCGAGCAGCGTCGGCGGCGGCTCACCGGGGGCGCGGCCGGTCAGGTGCCGGGCGTAGTTCTCGATGCCGTGGCAGTAGCCGATCTCCTTGATCATCTCGAGATCGAACATCGTCCGCTGGTGAAGACGCTGCGCTTCGAGCAGCTTGCCTTCACCCTCCAGCGCCGATCGGTACCAGACCAGCTCCTCCTTGATGGTGTCGACCGCCCGCCTGGTGCGATCGCGCGGGGCGACGAAGTGCGACTTCGGGTAAATCGCGATCTTGTCGTGCTTGCGGATCGTCTTGCCGGTCAGGGCATCGAACGAGGTCAGCCCGTCGACCTCGTCGCCGAACAGTTCGATGCGGAGGCCCTGCTCCTCGTACGAGGGATAGACCTCGATGATGTCGCCGCGGACGCGGAAGGTGCCGCGCCCGAAATCGTGATCGTTACGCTCGTACTGAATCTCGACCAGCTTGCGCAGCACCTGCTCGCGGCCGATCCGCTGGCCGCACTCGAGCGGCAGCAGCATGCCGTAGTAGGCCTCCGGCGACCCCAGACCGTAGATGCACGACACGCTGGCGACGATGATCACGTCGCGGCGCTCGAACAGCGATCGGGTGGCCGACAGGCGCATCCGGTCGATCTCGTCGTTGATGGTCGCTTCCTTTTCGATGTACGAGTCGGTGGCCGGCACGTACGCTTCCGGCTGGTAGTAGTCGTAGTAGCTGACGAAGTACTCGACGGCGTTGTCCGGAAAGAAGCGCTTGAACTCCTGGTAGAGCTGCGCCGCCAGGGTCTTGTTGTGCACCATTACCAGCGTCGGCCGGTTCACGCGAACGATGGTCTGCGCCATCGTGAACGTCTTGCCGGAGCCGGTGACGCCGAGCAGCACCTGGTAGCGATCGGCGCGTTCGAGCCCATCCACGAGCTCGCCAATCGCGCGTGCCTGGTCGCCGGCGAGTGAGAAGTCAGAGACGAGGTTGAAGCGGTCGTAAACGGAGGGCATGTGAACTCTCCATCGTATAACAGGCCAGAGGCTAGGGACTGAAGGCTGGGGGCATTGAGCCTTCCGTGCGCGGCTGCCCTTCGACTCCGCTCAGCCGTCCCGAGCGCAGTCGGCTCGAGCTACTTCTTCGGCGCGAAATAGCCTCTGCGCGACCGGACGCGCAGGCCCGACCCGGCTTTATTGCGGAGCCGGATCTCGACCTTGCGCCACGTGCCGTCGGTAGCGGTGTTGGTGGAGATGTATCCCAGCGTGTATTGGGCGCGAATTTCGCCGAGCACCTTCTCGTAGACCGGGTCGAGGTCTTTCACCGACGTGGGGAAGAACGCCTGCCCGCCGGTGGTCTGGGCGATCGCGCTCAAGGTCGCCCGCGCCCGCTCCCGGGCCGTCGACGACTGATGCTCGAGCGCCCCGATCGCGTAGACCGTCACGTCCGACGCCTTGAGCAGGTCCAGCAGCTCGCTGTAGCGAATCGAGCTGCGGGTGTCTCCCCCGTCGGTATAGAGCAGCATGATCTTGCGCCCGTCCTGGCCGGCCGCGCCGTCGAGATACACGCCGATCGCATCGTAGAGCGCGGTCATCCCCGCGGTCTTCTGCGCGCGGATCCGCTCGATCACCCGCGCGAACTCGCTCTGGCTGTAGCGCGCGGCGCGGACTTCGGTGTCGAAGTCGACCACGGTGATGTCCGACGCGTCCTGCAGCATGTTCAGGAACCTGATCGACGCGGTCCGCGTAAACCTGACGTCGTCGCCCATGCTCTCGCTGACGTCGAGCAGCAGCCCCAGATGCACCGGTGGCGCCTGTCCGGCGGCGGCGTCGCCAGCCGCGAAGAAGCGCACGGTCTGCGGCGCACCGTCTTCGAGAATTTCAAAATCGTCAGCGGTCAGCGTCTTCTGGAGCCGCCCCTTGCCGTCGGTGACGGTGACGCCGATGTTGACCAGATCGACCCCGGTGCGGAAGACGGGCAGCTGCGCCGACGGCGGCACACCGGCCACCGCCACGAGCGCGAGCAGCCACGTGAAGAGACGCGTCATGGTGACCCGACCTCACTGTACACCGGCGGCCGTCAAACCGGCCGGTCATCGAACATGGGGCGTATAATCGTGGGTTGGGACTCTCATGAGGTGCCTGGCCGTCTGCGGCGACGATCTCATCATCAAGCTGCTCGATGAGAGTCTGCGCCCCGCCTTCGACGTCGAGTTCATCGTCGACGGAAAGCCGATCGCGCGCCGCCTGCACGATGCGGGGATCCACGCCGCGGTCGGCGACCCGCGCCGCGCCGACACCTACGTCAAGGCGGACGTCGGCCCCAGCACCTGCGTCATCATCGAAGACAACGGCCGCCGCAGCCTGCGGAAGATCCTCGAAGCCGTTCGCGACGCCGGCGGCACCCTGGTCTACGTGCTGTTCACGGGCGGCCATGGCACCGCCAAGCGCGAGGAAGAATTCCACAGCGAGTTCCCCGACGTCACCTACCTGACGATGGCCGAACTGTTCGGGGGACCGCTGCTCACCGAGGTCAGCCGATCGCTGACCCGGGCGAGGGTGCAGCAGTACCAGCGGTATTTCAGCGACGCCGATCGCATCCTGATCATGCTGCACAACGATCCGGATCCTGACGCGATGGCAAGCGGCCTGGCGCTGCGGAACGTGCTGCGGCGGACCAAGGCCACCGCCATCCTCGGCGCGGTTCAAGGCGTGACGCGTCCGGAAAACCTGCGCATGCTCAACCTCCTCGACATCCATGTCGAGGCGGTCACGCCGGCGGCGCTGAGCGAGTACGATCGCATCGCCATGGTCGATGTCCAGCCCAACTACTTCGGCGGGCTGATCGATCGCGTCGACCTGGTCATCGATCACCATCCCGAGCAGCCGGGATACTCCGCCCTGTTCAAGGACATCCGCGCCGATTACGGGTCGACCTGTACCATCCTCACCGAACACCTCCGCGCCGTGGACGTGAACATTTCCGAGCGCACCGCCACAGCGATGCTGTACGCGATCAAGTCGGACACGCTGTTTTTCAGCCGGCACACCAACCGGGTGGACCTCGAGGCGTTTTCCTACCTCTACCCGCTGGCGGATGCCGCGATGATCCGCAAGATGGAGGGCGCCGAAATCACGCTCGAACGGCTCGACTACGTGCTGAAGGCGCACCGCGGCGGATCACTGACCGATCAGGTGTTCTGCACGTTTCTCGGGGAAACCGCCCGCGAGGACTTCATTCCATACGTCGCCGATTTCTTCCTGCAGGTCGAAGACGTCAAGTGGACGGTGGTCGCCGGTATCGTCAACGACACGCTGGTGCTGTCGGTCCGTAACCTGGGCTACATGAAGAACGCCGGTGAGTTCGTTCGTCGAGTGTTCGCCGATATTGGCAGCGCCGGCGGTCATCGCGCGATGGCCAAGGCGGTTGTGCCGATCCGCCGGTTCCGCGAAAAATTCGGCGAGCTGTCCGACACCGCCGTCACCGCGCTGCTGCACGAACTGGTCGCCGAATTCGTCCACGAGAAGGAAGCCAGGGGTCAGAAGGCCGAAGGCAAGACCGACGTCGAGCCCGTCAAAACCCACTGACCGTCCGTTTCGACTTTCGCCTTTTCCTTCCAACTTCTTATTTCTCAGTTCTCACTTTCAGCAGCTCTCCACTCGCGCCGACGACCGGTTCGATGAACTGATGATAGGCGTCCTCGTAGCCCCGCAGCATCAACTCGTCGAGCGGCTGCCGCCGATCCGACCGGTCGTCGAAGCCGCCGGCGAAGTCAAACGGGCCAATCGGGTTGTGCGGCGGTCGAATCGTGAAGAGCCGCACGGTGGGTCGTGCGGCCAGTCGCGTCCCGTCGCGCACGGCGGCCGCTTCGCTGGAGACGAGGTACTCGCCGAGCCGGGCACGTCCGTCGATGCGCACCGGGGTCAAACCGTGTGGATGCCGCGTGTCGGCGGCGGCCGAGACCAGCAGGATCTGCTCGGCGCCAAGCTCGATCAATTCCTCGAGCACCCGAGCCACGCTGCCCGGACGATCGCACAATCGATGGGTCTCGCCGCGCCAATAGGTTTCCGGCAGGAACGTCACCGGCATCGGATCGGTGGCCACCGGCAGCGAGAGCGCGCCGGCCACCGCGTCGGCCAGATACTCCCGCGCCACGCCGGACAGATCGAAGACCTCGGCGCGCCTCTCCTCTCCCGCATCAACCGTCGTCCGGCGGTACAGTTCGCGCCGGCGCGATTCGGCGACCAGTGCGAACACCAGATCGCGGCGGGCATCCAGATCGTGGACCGTCAGCACCAGCTCCCGGAATCCTGGCTGGCCGAGATTCTCCGACACGAGCTCGATGTACCGGCGCGAGAGCTCCGCCGGTGACGGCTGCTTCAACTGCGCCGCTCCGCGAACCAGGTCCCACATCACCTGCCAGCAGTGCGCCGCGGCTTCGGCCGCAGAGAGCGGCGCAGGGACCATGCGCCACCAGAACGGTCCGCGCTGGCGGCGGCGGCCGGCATTCAGCCACGCGATGCAGACCGCCAGCACGCCGAACAGGCCGAGCACGAGCACGACCAGACGCGGCAACCACGTCGGGAGTCCGTCCGCCGCGAACGCGCCCTGCACCAGACGAAGATACCCACCTACCCAGTCGGCGCCGCCGCTTAGGCCGATCAGTTTCGCCGCGAAATCAAGCGGATACACGACAAGGCCGAGGGCAATCGCCACGAGCGGAAGGGCGACGATGGCCACTGACACCGTCAGTGCGATCGCCGCGGCGTAGAGCAGCCGGCGCCAGGGATACAGCGTCCGCACGGCGGGCGCGCGCCAGAAACCGTGCTCGTCCCACAGACGCTGCGTGCCGTCCACCGCGGCAAACAGTGCGCCGACGACGCCGATGCCGTTGCCGCCGACGATGTCGATCTTGACGCCAGCTTCCTGGAGTGCACGGAGCACACCGGCGTGATACGCGCCAGCGGTGCCGGCGCCGGTGAGGATCAGTCCGGTGCGATGAAGAGGTGAGTAGTGGGAATCGCCGGCCGCACCCGGGGGCTCGGGCGGCGTCGTCATCCCCGGGTGTCGCCGTGTATCGTGACCAGTTTCACGATCTCGAATTCGCGGGAGCCCGCGGGCGTGATGACCTTCACGGTATCGCCTTCCTCCTTGTTGAGGATGGCGCGGCCGATCGGGGAGGTGGTGGAGATGAGGCCCTTCTCGGCGTCGGCGTCTTCCGGCATCACCAGCTGAAAGACCAGCTTCTCGCCGTTGCTTTCGACCACGTGGACCTGCGAGCCGAAGCCGGCGCGATCGGTGGGAATACGATCGATGTTGATGAGCGCGATTTCGGCCACGCGCTTCTGCAGCATGCTGATGCGCGATTCGACCAGCCGCTGGCGTTCTTTGGCGGCCTGATATTCGGCGTTCTCACGGAGATCGCCGAGCTCACGGGCGCGCTTGATTTCCTTGGGCAGCTCGAGCTTCAACTCGCGGTCGAGCGCGGTGATTTCCTCCTGGAACTTCTTGATGAGCCGATCCTTCATTGTTTCCGGCATGCGTTCACTCGGGTCGAAAACCAGGGGTCATCGTACCACAGTGCTATTCTTCGAGAGCGTGCAGACCATTACGAGCCGCAGGAATGCGCTGGTCGCCCGATGCCGCGACATCGCGCGCGGCCAGTCGGATGGCCTGATGCTGCTCGACGGCGCGCATCTCGTCAGCGATGCGCTGCACGCCGGCATTCGCATTCGTGAGGCCGTGGCCGCGTCAGCAGCGCTCGACCGCGACGAGATTCAGGGGATCGTTCGGGACATCGATACCCGCGGCATCCCGGTGGCCGCAGCGGCGGCTCCGGTGATGGAAGCATTGAGCCCGGGGCCGTCTCCCAGCCGCCTGCTCGCGATCGCCGAACGCCCCGCAGGACGCTCGGACCATCTGTTTGCCGATCCGGATCCGCTGGTGATTATCGCCGCTGGCGTGCAGGATCCGGGGAACATGGGCGCGATCATCCGGGTCGCCGAGGCTGGCGGCGCAAGCGGCGTGATCTCCGCCGGAGACAGCGCGGATCCGTTTGGCTGGAAAGCGCTGCGCGGATCGATGGGCAGCGCGCTGCGGCTGCCGCTCGCCACGCACGGGGATCTCACCGCAGCGATCGCCGATGCGCGCCGGCATCGATGCCGGATTGTCGCCACCGTTCCGCGCGGCGGACAGTCGCCTGAAGCGATCGACCTCACCGGCCCGGTCGCGCTGGTGATCGGCGGAGAGGGCGCCGGCGTGCCGGCAGACGTGGCCGACCGGGCTGACCTGCGAGTGTCCATACCGATGCAGGCGCCGGTCGAGTCGTTGAACACATCGGTGGCCGCTGCGATTGTCATTTACGAAGCGCGCCGCCAACGGGCGAAAGGTAGACCGTCTTCGGATCGTACGTAGGGTCCGCCGTCAGGCGGACCGGTCCGGCTGAAGCCGGACCCGACGTACTGCACAGACTCGATATCCTGCACAGACTCGGATCTGGTATAGAAGTCAGAACTCATGGACTCACTGTTTGAAGACGAGGCGGCTCCTCCCAGTACTGCTCCGGCGCCGCTGGCCGAGCGCATGCGGCCGCGAAACTTCGACGAGTTCGTCGGCCAGGAGGAACTGCTCGCGCCAGGCCGGCCGCTCCGCGAGGCCATCGAGCGGGACCTGCTGCAATCGATCATTCTCTGGGGACCGCCGGGCACCGGCAAGACGACGCTCGCCCGCATCATCGCCGAGACGACGCGCGCGCGATTCGTGTCGTTCAGCGCCGTGCTCGCCGGCATCAAGGAAATCCGCGAGGTGATGAGCGAAGCCGAACGCCAGCGGCGCGCCTCCGGCCGCCGCACCATCGTCTTCATCGACGAAATCCATCGCTTCAACAAGGCCCAGCAGGACGCCTTCCTTCCCCGCGTCGAAGCCGGCGACATCGTGCTGGTCGGAGCGACCACCGAAAACCCGTCGTTCGAGGTCAACGCGGCGTTGCTCTCGCGGTCGAAGGTGTTCGTGCTCCGCGGCCTGACGGCCGACGAGATTGCCGCGATTCTCCGGCGCGCGCTTCACGACCGCGAGCGCGGTCTCGCCGACGCTGCCGACATCGATGAGGATGCACTGTCCGCGATCGCCGTCTACGCCAACGGCGACGCGCGCTCGGCACTGAATCTGCTCGAGTTGAGCGTCGCGGCCGCACCGGAAGTGGACGGCACCCGCCGCGTCGATCGCCCTCGTGTGGAACAGACCATTCAACGGCGGGCGCTGCTCTACGACAAGTCGGGCGACGAGCACTACAACATCATCTCGGCGCTGCACAAATCGATGCGCAACAGCGATCCCGACGCCTCGGTCTACTGGCTCGCCCGGATGGTCGAAGCCGGGGAGGATCCGCTGTACATCGCGCGGCGGCTGGTCCGTTTCGCGTCGGAGGACGTTGGCAATGCCGATCCACAGGCCTTGACCGTCGCCGTCGCAGCCAAGGACGCGGTCCACTTCATCGGGATGCCCGAGGGCAACACCGCGCTCGCCCAGGCCGTGATTTATCTGGCGACCGCTCCGAAGAGCAACGCCGTCTACGAAGCGTACAACCACGCGGCCGAGGACGCCCACAAGGACGCCGCCCAGCCAGTGCCGCTGCACCTGCGCAACGCGCCGACCCGGCTGATGAAGGATCTCGCCTACGGCAAAGGCTATCGCTACGCCCACGACGAGCAGGACGCGATCGCCGACATGGCCTGCCTGCCGCCCGCGCTCGAGGGAAGGAAGTACTACGATCCGAAGGAGCGCGGCTTCGAAAAGGAAATCAAGCGTCGTCTCGACGGCTGGCAGGAAATCAAGAAAAGACGGAAGAGTGAAGAGAGAAGGTAGACGGCAGTGTGAAGGTCAAAACCCCGAAGGGGTGATCCAGAAGCTCTCCTGCCAGGTCCCGCGCGGCGGGATAGTCTGCAAGTCCTTGTACAGGCCGCGCTGGGCCAGGTTCATCGCGTTGGTGATGCCGGCCATCGGCTCGAAGCAGATGAACTGATTGGACGGGCCGGACACGCCGAACTGCGGCGCAAAGACGACCAGCGCCTTCCAGAGCGGGCCGAAGGTGATGTCGAGGCGCTGCTGGCGGCCTCGGACGCTCATCGTCGCTCGTCCGTCTCGATCCCGAGCCAGATCGCTGAACACATCGTCCAGATTCCAGTCCTTGAGCACGATTGCCCGCGAATTCGGCATGAACGCCTCGACCGGCTCCACGTAGCCGGTTGGCACTTTGGTCGGCGCGAGCACCCAGTGGGTGCGGGCCGGAATCGAGATCGTCCACTCGTCGCGAGCGGCGTCGGTCAGCTGGAAGTAGGGGTGAAAGCCGATGGCAACGGGCATCGGTTCCGCGCTCAGGTTGACGATTCTCGTGTGCACCTGCAGCGCGCCGTTCTGTAGACGATGGGTGATCTCGATGGTATGGGCGAACGGAAACTGTTTCATCCACGCCGGCTGCCGGTAGAAATCCAGCCGGCTCGTCACCCATGCCGATTGCGCATCCGCCTCGATCTCGACCGTCTCCCACCGGTCGGTCTGGCTGAGAAAGCCGTGGATCGGAATCGATCCGCGGACGTTGCCGAGGCCCATGTCGAACGCGTACCTGGTGCCGTTGGCGTAGAAGGCCTGCTCGTCGAGGCGATTGGCCCACGGGCCGAGGAACGGAATACCGTTCAGCGCCGGACGCGCCTTGAACTCCTCGACCGAGGCGTAAGGCCAGCGCAGCACGTTCCGGCCCTTGACCACCATCTCCATGGTGACGTTGCCGGCCGACGGAGCGATGGACACGACGGTTCCGGCCGCGGCATCTTCGAGCCGCACGACATCGCCGGTTCGGCGCGCGGCGTATTGCGTCTGCGAGCCTTCGGCGATCGTCACCGCCGACACGACCGCGGCCGCTGCAACGCGAATGCCGACACGCGTCACCTGGGCAACGCGAAGCTGTAGATCGCGCCTCCGGATGCGACGGCGACGTGCTGGACGCCGTCAACCGCATAGCTCATCGGGGAAGCCGCCATGTTGCCGCCGGTCTGGAAGCGCCACAGCAGCGTTCCAGATCGCGCGTCGAGCCCGATCAGATTCCCGTCGCGCGAGGCCGCAAACACCACCCCGCCGGCGGTCGCGAGCACGCCGTTGGTCGACGATGCCTGGAAGAGCGGAAATTCCCACATCGTCTTGCCGCTGTCCGGATCGAGGGCCTTGATACCGGCCGCGGCAGCAGGCTCGTTGGCCGCTGGCGCCGCGGGCCCGCCCGGCGGCGGCGCCGGCGCCCGTCCCAGATATTGGCGGCCGGCCTCGAAGACAGCGGGTGTGCTGACATACCGCTGGGCCGCCTGCGAGTAGGCGAGATACATCCAACCGGTGAGCGGGCTGTACGAGGGCGCCTGGAAGTTCGTCGCGCCGCCGACCGTCGGAAACACGAAGAAGCTTCCCTCGGTGCTGGAATTCGAACCCGGAACGACAATCGGGCGGCCCCGCTGGTCGAACCCCTTGTTCCAGTTCTGATAAATGAACGGCGTCCCCGACAGGAACTCGCCGGTTGCCCGATCGAGCACGTAGAAGATCCCGTTGCGATCGGGCGTGCAGCAGCAGCTTGCGCATCCGGCCGCGCCACATCCGGTCGACGAGAATCAGGTCTTCGGTCGAATCCCAGTCGTGGCCGTCGTTGGGTGTGAACTGGTAATGCCACTTGCGGCGGCCGGTCTGCGGATCGAGGGCCACCACCGAATCGCTGAACAGGTTGTCGCCGTCGCCGCGCACCGAGCGATCGATCTGCGGTCCCGGATTTCCGACGGTCCAGTACAACGTGTCGAGCTCAGGATCGTACGAACCGGTCAGCCACATCGGGCTTCCGCCCTGCTGCCAGCTGTCGCCCTTCCAGGTGTCATTGCCGAATTCGCCGGGACCGGGGACGGCATTGAATCGCCACAGCCGTCTGCCGGTGGCCGCGTCGTAGGCCTCGAGAAATCCTCGCGATCCAAACTCACCGCCGGTGATGCCGACAATGACCTTGCCCTCCAGCACCAGCGGCGCGCTGGTGATGCTGTGTCCGAGCATCGTGTCGGCGACCTGCGCTTCCCACAGCAGCCGGCCGGTGCGCGCGTCCAGCGCGAGCAGCGCTGCGTCGAGCGTCCCGACGAAGACGCGGTTGCCGAGCACCGCCACGCCGCGGCTGTATGGGTTGATTTCGTAGGGATTCTTCTTCGCCTGCGGCCGCGTGAAACTCCAGATCTGCCGGCCGGTCCGAGCATCGAGCGCCAGCACGGTGCCCGGCTGCCCGCTGGTGTACATCACGCCGTCGATCACCAGCGGGCCCGTCTCCAGCGGTGAACTGCCCTGCAGCTGAATTGACCACCGCGCCTGCAGGCCCGACACATTCCCCGGATTGATGGACGTCAGCGCCGAATAGTGGGTCCCCTGATAGTCGCCCCAGTAGTGCATCCAGTTGTGCGGTTCGCTCGCCGATTGACGCAATCGCTGGTAGGTGACGCCGCCCGGAATGTTCGCCGCCGCGGTGCGGGCGAGGTCGCGCGCCCGCTGTATTCCCAGAAACGCCACCAGGTCCTGTATTTCAGCAGGTGTCAGCCGCTGACCGTAGTCGCCAGGCATGAACGAGCGGTTCTCGCGGCGTACGTCGAGCGCGGTCGTCTTGTCGATCAGATGCAGTTGACCCGATCGATCCACCATCTGCAGCGAGAACGTGTCCTCGTTCCGGCGAACGCCCTGAATCTCGCGGCCGTCGCGCGTCCGCACCGTGACCGTGACCGGTGGCGGCGCGCCGCGGCCTCCAGGCGGCGCCGGCGCAGCGGCGTCAGGACTGAGAATTTTTGTGCGCAGCACGTCGGGCGGGCGCGTGCCGGCGGCAGACAAGTCGGGACCGACGACGCCGCCGCGGCCGTTGATCTCATGACAGGCAGCGCAGCCGGCGCGGCCGAAAAACAGCGTCTCACCGGCGGTTGGATCGCCGCCGCCGCTCGAACCGGGCGTGCTGGTGCTGGTGCTGCGAATGTACGCGACCAGCTGCCAGATTTCATCCGCCGACAACGCCGCGAACGGCAGCATCTGGGTTCCGGGGACGCCGTTCCGGATTGTCTGGAAGAGTTCAGGGTCGCTGCCGCCGTGGGTGAACGCCCCGGTAGACAGCGAGGGCGCGCGCGCGGCGTCGCCGTGACAGGTCACGCAACGCTGCTGAAACAGACGACTCCCTGCCGCGGCGGCCGCGGCGTCGCCAGCGAGGGGATTGCGCGCCGGGATGTCAGGATTCTGCGGGGCGGCTGTGAGCACGGTGGAAACCGCCACTGCCGCCGCCAGGGCACACGTGCGTGTCGTCATACCGGACAAAGGAAATCTGTCCGACACACGATAACCCCTTTTCAGGGTTCACCGAATAGACGTCGCGAGAACGACTCCCTCGGCGTGCTGATAGCCGGGGACTTTGCGGAGCATTTCCGGGCGCATCGGCAGAATGAACGAGAAGCGGTAATCTCCCTGCATGCGACCGACCGGAATTCCCACCAGGTCTCCCCGCTGATCGAGCACGCCGCCACCCGACACCCCGGGGTGGCCGTCGGTCAGGCTGGTGACCAGGCCGGCTGGCGTTTTCTGGCCGACGTATCCGGTCGAGACGACGATGCCTTTCGAGTAGTCGTTACCAAGGCGGAACAGCGGGTCGGCAAACCCGTACGCGAACGTGGTGTCGACGGTGAGCGCCGGCAGGTCCACAGGCTGCGCCGTCTTGACGATCGCCCAGTCGCCCTTGTCGACCTCGACCTCGGCATTGCCCGCGTCGACCAGCTTCGCCGGCATCTCCTTGCCGTTGATGACGAGCCGGATCTCAACCACCTTCCGCGAGCCCTGACGGTTGTCGTCGTCCTTCAGGGCGACCACCGCGTGCTTCACCGTAATGAAGTAGCCGTTACCGAGATAACCGGCGGTGCCGTAGTTCGTCTTGCCGAAGTTGTCGTCGGCATACAGCTCGACGAAGCTCGACTGACGATCGCGCAGCAACTGCGTCGGCAGCAGGCCCATTTCAGCCTGCAGCTGCTCTTTGATCTCCTCCACCAGCTGGGCGCGGGACAGCTTCTCCCCGTCTCCGCCGATTTCGCCGGCGGTGCCGGCGGGCGTCTCTATTTTCTGGCGAAGCTCGTCGCGAATCGCCTGGATGCGCGCTTCGGAGGACGCGACGGCGTCGCGCGCCGAACGGCTTTCACGAACGACGCCGAGGGTGAAGAAGGAAACGGCGGTGGCGAGCAGCGAGACAGATACAGCAATCCGATCCGAGATCATAAAGACTCCAAGTCGGCAGCTAAACCACCAGGCGGCCGCGATGTACGGCAAACCCGGTGTACAGCTTTGCGCTCTCGAACCCGTGACGCGTGACACGCGTAACGGACGCGAGATGGCCCTTTCGCTTGGAAAAGCGTGAGCTGTGGGTTGAGCGGAGCTAGTCTAGCAAACGCCACCGGCCGTTTCAATGCAGAAACGGACGGACCTGCACACTTTTATCGACGGACCACCTTCGTGAGGCCCCACCCCCCGACGAACACGGCCACGCCGGCCGCAAACAGCCGGGGATTCGGCCCCAGCGGACCCGCCGTCACGACGTCGACGAGCAGCATCCACATGCCGACCAACTGCCCGAACCGGCCCAGATAATAGAAGAAGGTCAAATCCGTTCGAAGTTCTTCTCGATCTCGCGACGGGTCAGCCGCAGCATTACCGGCCGTCCGTGCGGGCAGATCGTGGAGTACGCGGTCGCCCGCAGTTCGTCGAGGATGTGCGCCATCTTCTCGTAGGTCAGCGGATAGTTCGCTTTCACGGCGGCGTGGCACGCGGTCGTCGCGGCAATCCGCTGCAGCGCATCCTGTACGCGCGCACCGCGGTCCAGTCCTTCGAGATCCTCGCCGAGCGCGAGCAGCGCCTGCGCGCAGTCCTCGGCCTTCAACAGCGCCGGAACCGCGGCGATCTTCACCGTCGCGGCGCCGAACGGCTCGACATCGAACCCCAGCCGGGAAAGTTCCTGTGTCCGGCCGGCGAGCGCCTGGACCGCGGACGGGGCGAGATCCAGCACCATCGGGACGAGCAGGCGCTGCGATTCGAGCGGTCCGGCCGTCAGCTTCTCCATTACCCGCTCGAACAGGACGCGCTCGTGGGCGACGTGCTGATCGATGATCGCGATCCCTTCATCGTCCACAGCGATGATGAACGTGTCGCGGAACTGGCCGAGCGGAATCAACGGACGGATGGCGGCGCCGGGCATGGAATGGGCCGGGCTGAAGCCTGGCGCTACGAAGGATTCGGCGCCGGATCCGACGGGAGACTCCGGAGCGGTCCGGCTGAAGCCGGACTCCACGGAAGCATTCAAACCGGAGCCGTAGGATGATCCCGACTCGGGTATCCACCGGTTCGGATACACACCGCCGCTCAGGATGCCGGGAATCGACGCCGCCACCGGTGAGGTCGCGGCGATCGGCGCCTGGAGATGGAGATGCGGCACTCCCCCGTCGCCGAGCGCGTCCATCAGCGCCCGCCGGACGAGTTCGTGCACCAGCGATTGCTCGCGGAACCGAACTTCCGCCTTGGTCGGATGCACGTTCACGTCGACCGCGTCTGGCGGCATCTCGACAAAGATGTGGACTTCCGGGCTGCGCTCCTTAATCGATGCCATGCTGTAGGCGTCGATAATCGCGTGCGCAATCGTCCGGTCTTTCACGATCCGGCGGTTGACGAACACGTTCTGCGGACCGCGCGTCGGCCCCTGTTCGGCGAGCGTCGCGATGTAGCCGCTGATCCGGACTCCCCCGGCCTCCTTCTGGACCCACAGCAGATCCCCGCGTTCCCCGTACAGCTGATAGAGGCGATCGCGCAGCGATCCAGCCGGAGGACATTGGAGGACGATGCGCCCGCCGTTGGTCAAGGTGAATCCAACGCCGGCATGCGCCAGCGACAGCTGGGTGACGATGCGCGACACCTGCGCCGCCTCAGGGCCGTCAGACTTCAGGAACTTGCGCCGAGCCGGCAGGTTGTAGAAGAGATCCTCGACCTGCACCGCGGTGCCTTCCGCCGTGCCGATTTCCGCGACCGATGCGATGGTGCCGCCGTTGATGCGGATCTCGGTGCCGCTGGCGGCGCCACGCGCCCGCGTCCGCAAAGTGAAATGCGACACTGACGCAATCGACGGCAGCGCCTCGCCGCGGAACCCGAGCGTCACGATCGCCGCCAGGTCGTCGGCCCGCCGGATTTTGCTGGTGGCGTGACGCTCGACCGCGAGGCGGGCATCGTCAGGGTCCATGCCCTCGCCGTCGTCCTCGACCCGCACCAACTTCTTGCCGCCAAGCTCGATGAAGATGGAGAGGCGCGTGGCGCCGGCATCGATGGCGTTCTCGACCAGTTCCTTGACGACCGACGCGGGGCGTTCGACGACTTCTCCGGCGGCAATCTGGTTGGCAAGGTCGCCGGGCAGCCGTGTGATTCGACCCACGATCAGATCCAGTGCTTGCGCCTGAAGAACACGAGCATCACCACGACCGTGGCGAGGACGATGCCGGTGAGCCACCAGAACTGCGCGCCCGGGCCGCCCGGAAAGTGCGGCAGGTCGACGTTCATCCCGTACGCCCCGGTGAGCAGCGTCAGCGGCATGAAGATGGTCGAGACCACGGTCAGCACCTTCATGACCTCGTTCAGCCGGTTGCTGACATTCGACAGATGGGCGTCGAGGATGCCGGTAATGCGGTCGTGGAACAAGAGGGCATCGTCGGCGACGCGGACCAGATGGTCGTACACGTCGCGGAAACGGAAGGCCATCTCGGTGCTGATATCGAGGAATTCGCGCCGGGCCAGCCGCCCCACCACGTCGCGCTGCGGCGTCGTGATCCGGCGAAGCGCCGAGACATCGCGCTTCTGCTGGAGGATCTGCCGCGCCAGCTGCGACGTCGGGTTCACGAAGACCTGTTCTTCGAGCTTATCCAGGCGATCCTCGAGTTTCTCGATCTCGGGACGGTAGTGATCGACCATCGCATCGATGATGCGGTGCAGCAGCGGGACGGGGCCGTCACCCAGGATCTTGTTATTGCGCGGACAGTGTTCGCGCAAGTCGTGGATGGCCTTGGCCCGGCTGTCGTGCACCGTCACCAGGTAGGTGGCGCCGAGGAAGAAGTCGATGTCGTGGGTCTTGAAGCCCTGCTCGGTCGCCGAGAAGTCGATGTCGTGCAGGATCAGGTACAGGTAGCCGTCGTACGCCTCGACCTTGGGATACTGCACCGCGCTCATCGCGTCTTCAACCGACAGCGGATGGAATCCCATCGTGTCGCTGAGAATCAGCGACTCCGGGATGGAAGGCGACTCCAGATCGACCCAGAACATGACCCCGGCAGCCGGGTTCAACCACGCCCGATCGATACTGGTCGCCCGCTCCGTCTTCCCGTCCTTGTGGATGAAGATCGTGATCACGAAAGGGCTTAGGGGTCGGGGGGTGGGGACTGGCCGAGATCAGGATGTCGACCACCAAATCCCCATCCCCAGGCCCGAACCCCCCACCCCTGTTCCTCAGTCTCCGACTTTGACCGAGAGGGCCGCCTGCGCGGCGGCCAGCCGCGCGACCGGAACCCGATAGGGCCCGGCGCTCACGTAATTGAGACCCGCCTTGTGGAAGAAGTGCACCGACGCGGCGTCGCCGCCGTGCTCGCCACAGATGCCGATCTTCAGCGTCGGCCTGGTCTTCCGGCCGCGCTCGACGCCGATGCGCACCAGGTCGCCGACGCCCTGCACGTCAATCGACGCGAACGGATCCTTTTCGAGGATCTTCTTCTCCTGATAGACCTTGAGGAACTTTCCAATGTCGTCGCGCGAGAACCCGTAGGTGAGCTGGGTGAGATCGTTGGTGCCAAACGAGAAGAACTCGGCATCCTCGGCAATCTGATCGGCGACGATCGAGCCGCGAGGCACCTCGATCATGGTGCCGACGAGGTACTTGATCTTGACCCCCTGGGCTTTCATGGTGTCCGCCGCGACGCGATCGACGATCGCCTTCTGGTCCTTCAACTCCTTCGGAATGCCGACGAGCGGGATCATGATCTCGGGAACGATCTTGACGCCTTCCTTGTTCAGCCGGCACGCCGCTTCGATGATCGCCCGCGTCTGCATCTCGGTGATTTCCGGATAGGTGATGCCAAGACGCACGCCGCGGTGACCGAGCATCGGGTTGAACTCGTGCAGCTGCTCGACTCTGGTGAGCATCTTCTTCTTAGCATCGAGCTCGCGTCCGGTACGCCCAGTCGCCTCCAGACGCGCGATGTCGACCATCAGCTCCTCGCGCTTCGGCAGGAACTCGTGCAGCGGCGGATCGATGGTGCGGATGGTAACCGGGTTGCCGCGCATCTCCTTGAACACACCGTAGAAATCGTCGCGCTGCAGCGGCAGCAGCTCGTCCAGCGCCTTGCGCCGCTCCGCTTCGGTCTCGGCGAGGATCATCCGCTGGACGATCGGGATGCGGCCCTCGCCGAAGAACATGTGCTCGGTGCGGCACAGACCGATGCCGCCGGCGCCGAACCGATAGGCGAGCGCCGCCTGATCTGGCTGATCGGCGTTCGCGTAGACGCCGAGCCGGCGTTCTTTGTCGGCCCAGGACAACAGCTTGTCGAAGCGCTGGTAGATGTCCGACTTCTTCGCGTCGAGCGTGCCGTTGACCACCTGCAGGATCTCGCTCGGCTTCGAGGCGACGCGCGCGATTTTGACTTCGCCGGTCAGACCGTTGAATGAGAGGTAGTCTCCTTCATTCACGGTCTTGCCGCCGACACGGACCTGCTTGGCCTGCTCGTTGATCTCGAGCTCCCCCGCCCCCACCACCGACGGCTTTCCCATCTGCCTGCCGACCACTGCCGCGTGCGAGGTCATGCCGCCGGTCGCGGTGAGAATGCCCTGCGCGACGAACATGCCATGGATGTCGTCCGGCACGGTCTCGCGCCGGACCAGAATGACCGGCTTGCCCTGCTGCGACCACTCCACCGCGTCATCAGCGGTGAACACCACCTGGCCACTGGCCGCGCCGGGGGAGGCCGGCAGGCCTTTGGTGACCGTCGGAATCTTCGCCCACTCCTGCTCGTCGAACCCGGGTGCGAGCAGCTGGTTCAACGATTCCGGATCCACCAGCAGCAGCGCCTCGCGCGGCGAGACCAGCCGTTCAGCCACGAGATCGGTGGCGATGACGACCGCGGCAAAGCCGGTGCGCTTGCCGCTGCGCGTCTGCAGCATGAACAGGCGCTCGTCCTGGATGGTGAATTCGAAGTCCTGGACGTCCTTGTAGTGCTTTTCCAGGCGTGTCGTGATCTCCCGGAGCTGCTTGTAGGCCTTCGGCATCACCTGTTCGAGCTCGCCGATGTGCTGCGGCGTGCGGATGCCGGCGACCACGTCCTCGCCCTGCGCGTTGATCAGGAACTCTCCGTAGAACTCTTTTTTCCCGGTCGCCGGGTTTCTCGTAAACCCGACGCCGGTGCCCGAGCGATCGCCGGTGTTCCCGAACACCATCATCTGCACGTTGACCGCCGTGCCGATGTGGTCGGGGATGTCGTAGATCCGGCGATATTCCTGGGCCCGGGGGTTCATCCACGATCGGAAGACCGCGTCGCGGGCCATCTGCAGCTGCTGCCGGGGATCTTGTGGAAACGATTTACCGGTGCGGCGCCGGACCACGCCCTTGTAACGCTCGACGACCTCGCGGAGCGCGTTCTCGTCCAGATCGGTGTCGAGCTTCGTCCCCTTCGCCGCCTTGACGGCTTCGAGCTCGTGCTCGAAGGCGTCCTTCGGGATCTCGAGGACGACGTTGCCGAACATCTGAATGAAGCGCCGGTAGCTGTCGAATGCGAACCGCCCGTTCTTGGTCCGGTTCTTCAGCCCTTCCACCGCGTCGTCGTTGAGGCCGAGGTTGAGGATGGTATCCATCATCCCCGGCATGGAGAACTTGGCCCCCGAGCGCACCGAGACGAGCAGCGGGTCATTGGTCGAACCGAGCGTGGCGCCGGCCGCCTTCTCCAGCTTCTTGATGTTCTCGCCGATCTGCATGTCGACCGACGAAGGCAGCTTGGCCTTCTGGGCGTAGTAGATGTTGCAGACTTCAGTGGTAATCGTGAAACCTGGCGGCACCGGCAAGTTGGCGTTGGTCATCTCGGCCAGGCCGGATCCCTTCCCGCCGAGCAGGTCCTTCATGTTGCGGTTGCCGTCGGCCTTGCCGCCGCCGAAGAAATACACGTACTTGCGGGATGTTCCGGCTGCCTTCGCCTTCGCGCTCGCTTTCGCCTTCTTTGCCATTCATTGCTCCGTAAGACATCTCAACGGTCGTGCACTCACTCACGCCTGCTTGGGGGCCAACACCGAGATGTCGCCCAGTTCCGAAATGTGATCGCGCAGCTCGGCCAGCAGCGCGAGCCTGGCGTCCTGCACCGCCGGGTCGTCCACCATCACCCGCACATCGGTGAAGAACGACGCCAGCTCGGGCTGGATACCGCCAATCGCCGCGAACGCTTTCCGCAGCTCGCGCGAACGGACTGCCTGCTGGATGTCGGCCGCGAGCCGGGTGATTGCCTGCTTCAGCTTGAGCTCGGCAGGCTCGCTCAGGCGATCGGCATGCCGTCCCCACGCGTCGCGGGTGTCGATCGTCCCCCAGGCCGCCTCGACGATGTTGTTCGCACGCTTGTAGGCTTCGGCAACCGACTCGAAGCCGGGCGCATGCCGTTCGGCCGCGAGCGCGTTGGCACGATCGACCAGATCCGATGGGTTCACGGTTTCGATGCGCGCCGCGTCGCCGGTCACCGCCTGGATCTCCTCGTACTGCAGACCGCGCACCTGCATCAGGTGACGCAGTCGATCCATCAGGAAGACCCGCAGCGGATTCCGTACGTCGTCGGACATGTCAGCCATGAAACCGAGGCGTGCCCGGGTGTCCGCGATCATCGCCCCGAGCGACGGCCGCGCGGGCAAGCCGGTGAGCGACTGCAGATCGACGAGGATTTTCATCACGCCGTGACCGGCACGGCGCAACCCGTACGGATCGCGCGATCCGGTCGGACGCTCGCCCTTCTCGAACAACCCGACGATGGTGTCCAGCTTGTCGGCGAGCGCAACCGCCGCCCAAGCGGCAGCAGCCTTGCCCAATTGCGCTCGCGACGGCGATGCGATGGCCTCCACTCCGACCGGGAGGTAATGGAAGTAGATCGCCTTCCAGACATCCTCCGGCAGTCCTTCTTCCCGCGCGTAGATGCCGCCCATGATGCCCTGGAGTTCGGTGAACTCCCGCACCATGTCGGTGGCCAGATCGGCCTTGGCCAGCCGCGCCGCCTGCGCCGCATGTCGACCGGCGTCGGGCGACGCACCGAATGCGTCCGTGGCGATCCACGCGGCCAGCCGTTCGATGCGCTCAGCCTTCTCCTTGTACGAGCCCAGCTTCTTGTGGAAAAGCACGGTCGAGAGGCGTTCGATCCGCGATTCGAGCGTCGACTTCCGATCGGCGTCCCAGAAGAACATCGCGTCGCGAAGGCGCGCCGTGACCACCCGTTCGGCGTTCCTGGCGATGGTGCGCTCGTTATCGGGCTCGGTGTTGATGACGGCGAGGAAGGCGGGCTTCAGCTTGCCGTCTTCGTCCTCGACCGGGAAGTAGTGCTGGTGATGCACGAGCGTCGTGGTCAACACCTCGTCGGGCAGCCCGTCGGTGAATTCCGCGGCGAACGTGCCGGCAATCACCGATGGATATTCGACCAGGTCCGGCACCTCGACGAGCAGTCCGGAATCGGCGTGAATGGTGCGGCTGACCCGACCGCGCAGGCGCAGCGCCTTGGCGTCGAGCTCGCGCGCGATCTTGTCATGGCGCGAGCTGCGCTCGAGAATCACGAAGTTTTCGAGCAGGCGCGCACGATAGTCGTCGAAGGTGCGCACTTTGATTGCCCGGCCGGCCCGGCCGCTGGTGGTGAGAAAGCGATGCCCGTAGGTGACGGCCCCTGACGTGACGTCCTGGACCTGGCTGCTCTGCGCCGCCGACGTGCGCGAGATCGTGAACGGCACGACGCGGCCGCCGTACAGATACAGCAGCCAGCGGATCGGGCGGCCGAAGAGCAGTTCGCCGCGGCCGTCCTCGAGCAAGGCGTCCCAGTGCATCAGCTTCGGGAACGTCATCGACCGTAACGTCCCGGTCAGCACGTCCGGCAGCACATCCACCGTGGTCTTCCCGCGCTGCCGTTTGCGGAACGCGAGATATTCGCCTTTCGGCGTGGTGATCCGTTCGAGCGCCGCCACTTCGACGCCCTGCTTGTCGGCAAAGCCGGCCGCCGCCCGCGTCGGCGTGCCATCCTTCGCGAAGCTGGCGGACACCGGCGGACCGGTGACCAGTTCCTCGAGATCGGTCTGACGCTCGGGGACGCGATCGACACGCACGGTCAGGCGACGCGGGGTGCTGAACGTCTCGACCGGGCCTTCCGGGACCAGGCGGTGCTCGCGCAGTTGTGCGCTGACCACTTCCCCAACCTGGTTGGTGAGGCCGGGCAGCCACCCGGCAGGCAGCTCTTCGCACCCGATTTCGAGCAGCAGCTCGCGATCCACTTATACGTCCCCCGTGACGGCGAGCGGCGCGCCTTCCGGCACTTCGACGTACGTCTTGGCAATCGCAATCGCCAGCTGGCGGACCCGCAGGATGTAGGCGGTCCGCTCGGTGACGCCGATGCTGTTGCTCGAGTCGAGGATGTTGAACACGTGCGAACACTTCAACGTGTATTCCAGCGCCGGCCAGACGAGGTTGGCCTTGAGCAGGGTCTCGGCCATCAGGTAGTAGCGATCGAAGAGATCGCGGTGGAAGTCGCCGAACGAACCGAACGCACCGCTGACCTCGACGCGGCCGAACACGTACGTCGACTGCTCCACTTCCTCGCGCAGCCGGACGTCGCGGTACTTCACCCCCGCGCCCCACTCCATGTCGTACACGCTGTCGACCCGCTGGAGCGCCATCGCGATGCGCTCCAGGCCGTAGGTGAGCTCGGCGGAGACCGGCGCCAGATCGAGTCCGCCGGCCTGCTGGAAATAGGTGAACTGCGAGATCTCCATCCCGTCGAACATCACCTGCCAGCCGATGCCCCAGGCGCCGAGCGTCGGTGATTCCCAGTTGTCTTCCTCGAACCGCACATCGTGCTGCCGCGGGTTGATGCCGCACGCTTCGAGGCTGTCCAGATACAGTTGCTGCACGTCGTCTGGTGCGGGCTTGAGGATCACCTGGAACTGATGGTGTTTGAACAGGCGGTTGGGATTCTCGCCGAAGCGGCCGTCGGCCGGACGCCGCGACGGCTGCACGTAGGCGACGTTCCAATGCGCCGGCCCGAGCACGCGCAGAAAGGTCTCGGGGTGCATCGTCCCGGCGCCGACCTCGACGTCGAGCGGCTGCTGCAGCGTGCAGCCGCGAGAGGCCCAGAACTCCGAGAGCTTCAGGATCAGGTTTTGGAAGGTCAACGACGTTTCATCTCTTTCAGCACGCGCACCGACTTCAGCTCCTTCTCGAGATAGCCGGCGATCAGTGCCTGATGCGCGGCCTCGATTTCACGCAGCGCGCCCCTGGCCACGGTCAACTCGCCCAGCGTGAACGGGCTGCTCGTGCGCGCCGCGGTCAGGAATGCCTGAGCGCCGACCGACAGGCCGCCGCCGCTCCCGTACACCCCCTGCAGGCGCAGCAGCCAGTACTCGAAATAGCGGGCCAGCCGATCGATCGGCACGCCCTGCGCCATGGCCTCGACCATCGACAACCCGAGACGAAACAGCGGCTCGTTGGGGTCGGCCTCCGGCGCCCATTCGTCAATCAGCTCGGCGAAGTAGCCGGCGTACCCGAGCGCATCGCTGTCGACGGCCGAAAACGGCGACCGCAGCAGCTCGACGTAGTCGAGCCGCACCAGGTCGCGCCGTTCGCGCTCCACATAGCCGATCCGCCCGCACGTCAGCGGCTCCAGCGCGCCGCCGAACCGGCGCCGGCTCTGACGCGCGTTCTTCGCCACGCCGCGCTTCTTGCCGCGATCGCGGGTCAGGAACACCACAATCCGATCCGACTCCCCGAGCTTGTAGGACCTGAGGATCAGCGCGTCGGTGGTGTAGGCCGGCATGCAGGGGACGAACACTTCAACTTATCACAAACAGGCGCGAACATCGGGCGGCCACGGCGCCCCGCCGCAGTCACTCGTTCCTCCCGACACCGATGTCGCTCAGCACCTGATCGTCTTCGCGCCAGTCGCTCCGCACACGCACGTGCAGATCGAGAAACACCCTGGTCTTGAAGAACGCCTCCAGCTCGCCGCGCGCCGCGGTGCCGATCCGTTTGATCATCTCGCCGCCCTTACCCACGACGATCGGCTTCTGCGATTCCCGCTCGACGACGATGGTGCAATACAGCCGCAGAATCGACTCCCGCCCTTCACCGGCCGGCTCTTCGAACCGGTCGACGATCACCGCGCTGGAAAACGGAATCTCGGCATGCGTGAACTGCAACAGTTTCTCGCGCACGATTTCAGCCGCAAAGAAGCGCTCGGGTTGATCCGTCAGGTAATCCTCGGGATACAACCGCTCGCCTTCCGGCAGCCGGTCCACGATCGCGCGCTCGAGCCGATCCACGTTGTCGCCGGTCGTCGCGGAGACCGGAACGATCTCGGCGAATCGTTCGAGCTTCGCGTACTCGTCGATGATCGGCAGCAGCCGGGACTTCCTCACCAGGTCGATCTTGTTCAGGATCAGGAAGACCGGCGCCTTCGCCTGCTCGACCAGGCCGAGCACGTAGTCGTCGCCCTTGCCGTGCCGCTCGGTCACATCGAGGACCAGTCCGACGAGGTCCACGTCGCGCATCGCTTCCACCGCGGCATCCACCATGCGCACGTTCATCCGATGGAGCGGCCGGTGGATGCCCGGCGTGTCGACGAACACAACCTGCGCGTCGGCGTAGTTGCGCACGCCGACGATCCGATTGCGCGTGGTCTGGGGCTTGTCCGACACAATCGCCAGCTTGGTGCCGACCAGCCGGTTCAACAGCGTCGATTTGCCGGCATTCGGCCGGCCGGTGAGCGAAACGAAGCCGCTTTTCACAGCGAACGGGACTTCACCTCCGTGTCCTCTGTCTCTTCCGCCGGCACGACCTTGGTGATCCGCACCTTGTGAACGCGGCGGCGCTCGGCATCGAGCACCTCGATGGACAGGCCGTCGACGTCGATGCGCTCGCCGACCGCCGGGACGCGGCCGACGTGCGACATCACGTAGCCGCCCACTGTCTCGAATCCTTCCCGCGCGATTGGCACGTTCAGGCGCTGCACCACCTCGTCGATGTCCACCTTCCCGCTGAACACGAACCGGCCATGCCCCTCGTCGACGATCGGTTCGGACTCGACGTCGTATTCGTCGCGGATTTCGCCGACGATCTCTTCGAGCAGATCCTCAATCGTCACCAGGCCGGCGGTACCGCCGTATTCGTCCACGACGATCGCGCTCTGGGTCTGCTGGCGCTGAAACTGTTTCAGCAGGTCGGACACGCGCTTGGTCTCCGGCACCACGACGACCGGACGGATCAGCGCCCGGATCGGCCTCGCATCGTCGCTCTGATCCAGCAGGACCAGGTCCTTGATGAAGACGAAACCGGCAATGTTGTCGAGACTGTCCTTGTACACCGGAAACCGCGAGTACTCCTGCTCCTTGAACAGCGCGCGCAGATCGCCGATCGTCGCGTCTTCGCGGACCGCGACGATGTCGGGCCGCGGGGTCATCACTTCGCGCACGAGGGTGTCGCCGAAGTCGACGATGCTCTGCAGAAGCTTGCGCTCCTCCCCCTCGATCACGCCCTGCTGTTCGGCGCTCTCGAGATACGCCTTGGCCACTTCGTTGGCTTCCTCGCTGGACTCTTCGACTGCGACGGCCGCCGCTTCGCGTTTCGCGGCCATCGCCCCGGCGATCCAGCGCGCGACCGGACCGAGCGCCCGCGCGACCGGCGCGAACGAGCGCAGCAGCACGTCGAGGATGCGCTCGGGATCGCGCACCACGATGGCGACCGGCAGCAGCAGCTCGCAGATGACGATGAAGGCGGCAAGCGCGATCACCACGAGCATCGCCGCGCGCAGGCCGTTGATGCCAATGCCAATCGACAGCAGGACCGCGGCGCTGACATTGACGACGCCGATCAGGAAGCGGACCGGCACGAACAGCAGCAGCGGATCGTCGAGGTAGGTCCCGAGACTGCCGGGGCGATCGCTGCGCTCCGCGATCAGGCGGAGCGAGAGCCGCATCAAGGCGCTGAATGCCGCTTCGATCGTGCCGAGGTAGACCGCGGCAAGCGCAAGCAGGAATACCAGCAGAGGTATCATCGCGAACGTTCGATCAAGCCGGCCCGCAGCCCGCCCTTCCGCCGCAGCCGGCGCTCCACCCGCGCCATCTCGCCATCGTCGGACTCGTGATCGTAGCCGAGAAGGTGCAGCAGGCCATGCAGCGCGAGCAGCCGCAGCTCAGCCGCCTCCGAGTGGCGCGCGGCGCGCGCTTGCCGCCGGGCCACGCCCCTCGCGATCACGATGTCGCCGAGACAGGGCGTGGGGGTGAGGGCTTGGAATTTGGAGGGAACAGAGGTGTCGGGAACAGGTGGAGCAGACGGAAACGACAGGACATCAGTGGCCTGGTCCTTCCCTCGATATCGCTTGTTCAGCGCCCGCACGCGACGATCGCTGACGATGGCCACGTCCACGACGCCGCGCGCCCGGCGCGGAGCCACGTGCTCGAGCCACCGTGCCAGGCCGCGCACGGGACGGCCGCTTTGATCGCCGACGACGACGCGAAGGTCGCGACGACTGTGGCCGTCTGGGGGCATGGTTACGAGGCTGCCGGCGGGCGCCGGTCCCCATTGCCGTTCGAATAGGCCTCGTAAGCTTTGACGATCTGCTGGACGAGCTTGTGCCGCACGACGTCACGTTCGTCGAAGCGGATGAATGAAATGGCGTCGATGCCCCCGACCACTTTCATCGCCTCGACCAGGCCTGAGGTCCGGCCGGTGGGCAGGTCGATCTGCGTGATGTCCCCGGTAATCACCGCCTTCGCACCGAAGCCGAGCCGGGTCAGGAACATCTTCATCTGTTCGGTGGTCGTGTTCTGCGCTTCGTCGAGGATGACGAACGAGTCGTTCAGCGTCCGGCCGCGCATGAACGCGATCGGCGCGATCTCGATCGTGCCTCGCTCGATATAGCGCGCTACTCGCTCCGTATCGAGCATGTCGTAGAGCGCGTCGTACAGCGGCCGAAGGTACGGATTCACCTTCTCCTGCAGGTCGCCGGGCAGGAAGCCCAGCTTCTCGCCCGCTTCGACTGCAGGCCTCGCCAGGATGATGCGGCTGACTTTCTTGGCGACCAGAAACGCCACCGCCTGCGCCATCGCCAGGTAGGTCTTGCCGGTGCCCGCCGGACCGATGCCGAACACGATGTCGTGCCGCTCGATAGCGTCCAGGTAGTGGCGCTGGTTGACCGTTTTCGGCGCGACGCGGCGCTTGCCGGCGGCGGTGAGCGTGCCTTTCAGGAAGTGATCGCGCAGGTCGACGTCGTCGTTCTGCGCGACGAGGTCGGACGCGGTCTTGACGTCCGCGTTCGACAATTTGTAGCCGTCCCGCATCAGCGCAGACAGCTGCCCGACGATGCGATCGACGCGTTCGAGGTCGGGGGGTTCGCCGTCCACCAGCAGCTCGTGGCCCTGCGTGCGGATGCGGACGTTGAAGAGCGATTCGAGGTGCTTGAGGTTCTCGTCGTAGGAGCCAAAAAGCGTTTCAATCCCCTCTTCGGGGACAGTGATTCGTTTCATTGAGCGCTGCTGGGCGATACCCTCTATCTCGATGTGTTACAAAGACTTAACAACGCCATTCTAGCGCTACGAGGTACGGATCCGCAAATGCAGCTCTCGCAGCTGCTTGTCGTCGACTCCGGACGGCGCCCCGGCCATCAGATCGAGCGCGTTGGCCGTCTTGGGGAACGCGATCACCTCACGAATCGACGATTCGCCGCACAAAATAGCCACGATCCGATCCAACCCCAGGGCAATGCCGCCGTGCGGTGGGGTGCCGTAGTCGAGCGCCTCGAGGAAGAACCCGAACCGCAGCCGGGCTTCCTCGTCGTCGATGCCGAGCCGCCTGAAGACGCGCGTCTGCATGGCGGCGTCGTGAATCCGGACGCTGCCGCCGCCGATCTCGGAGCCGTTCAGGACGAGATCGTACGCTTTCGCCCGCACCGCTCCCGGATCGGCCTCGAGTTTCTCGGTGTCCGCGTCGAGCGGCGAGGTGAACGGGTGGTGCATCGAGTACCAGCGCTGGTCCTCGTCGTGGTATTCGAGCAGCGGGAAATCGGTGACCCACAGGAACTCGAACGCGTCGCTATTCAGCAGCTGGTCCTTCTTCGCGATCGCGAGGCGCAGCTGGCCGAGCAGCTTCGAAGTCGCGTCGGGTTCACCTGCCGCCATCAGCAGCAAGTCCTCGGCGCCGGTCGCCGCGCGGTTGAGCGCCGGCCGCAGTGTCGCTTCGCTCAACGCCTTCACCGAACTGAGCGGCGGCTCGCCCGGGCGCACCCAGATCAGCCCGGTAAATCCCATCTGCTTGGCCTGATCGACGAGGGTATCGAGCTGGCTGCGCGTGTACTTGTTTCCGCCAGGAACGGTGAATCCGCGCACCACACCGCCGCTGCCCACGATCTGCTTGAAGACGCGAAACTCCGAGTCCCTGAAATCCTCTGACAGATCGTGAATCTCGAGACCGCACCGCAGATCCGGCTTGTCCGACCCGTAGCGCGCGATCGCTTCCGCGTAGGGCATCCGTCGGAACGGCACGCTGATCTCGCGGCCGATCTCCTTGAAGATCTGGTGCATCAGCGGCTCGACCAGCGCGTAGATCGTCTCTGGCCGCGCGAACGACATCTCGATGTCGACCTGCGTGAACTCGAGCTGGCGATCGGCGCGCTGATCTTCGTCGCGGAAACACCGCACGATCTGGAAGTAACGATCGGTCCCGGCGATCATCAAAATCTGTTTGAAGATCTGGGGGGATTGCGGCAGCGCGTAGAACTCGCCCGGATGCACCCGGCTCGGCACGAGGAAGTCCCGGGCACCCTCGGGCGTCGACTTGGCCAGGATCGGCGTCTCGATTTCCCAGAATCCGTTGGCGTCGAGGTACTTCCGCACGGCAATCGCGACGCGATGGCGCAGCCCGATGTTCTGCTGCAGCCGGCCGCGCCGCAAGTCGAGGTAGCGGTATTTCAGCCGCACGTCTTCGGAAACCGGCGTCTCGTCGGCAATTTGAAACGGCGGCGTTCTGGCCTCGTTCAGGACGCGGATCTCGCGCGCCAGGACTTCCACTTCCCCGGTCGCGATCTTCGGGTTGATCGTCTCGTCCGAGCGCCGTTGCACCACGCCGCGGACGCCGATGACGAACTCCGGCCGCACCCGCTTCGCCACGCTCATCAGCTGATCGTTGTCGCGCACGACCACCTGCGAGATGCCGGCCCGATCGCGGACGTCGACGAAGGTGACTCCGCCGAGGTCACGAATCCGATGCACCCAGCCAAGCAGGGTGGCGTCAGCGCCGACATCGTCGGCCCGCAGGGCGCCGCAGGTATGCGTTCGAGTGAGATCGCCGAGTGGTTCAGCCATGCTGTTTGCTGCGTCGAGTCGTTGCGGTTACGCGCGGTCCGGGGACCCGGAGGATCCGGTAAGTCGCGCTTTCATGTACGCGGCAGCGTCGGCGCGCAGCACACCAGTCTGTTCGCCGCTTCGCAGGTCCTTGATCGCCACCTCGCCGCGCGCGCGTTCGTCATCACCCTCGATGGTCACGAACGGCACGTGCCGCGCCGACGCGTACTTGAACTGCTTCCCCAGTTTATCCGCATCCGGATAGACCTCCACGCGCAGCCCGCCGCGCCGGAGGTCCGCCGCGAGGGCAAGGGACTGTCCGCTGGCGTCCTGATTCCAGATCGTCACCATCACGTCGACAGCGCCCCGCACCACGTCGGGTGGGAACATCTGCCGCTCGGTCATGACGACGATGATGCGTTCGAGGCCGAGGGAAAACCCGCACGCCGGAACATCGCGGCCGAGGAACATGCCGATCAGGTTGTCGTACCGGCCGCCGCCACCCAGGCTGCCCGCGAGATCGGGAACGGCGATTTCCATGATCGCGCCCGTGTAGTATGACAGCCCACGCGCGAGGCTCGGGTCGACACGGAGGTGACGGCCCGCGGCGGTTGCGGCTGCCAGTCCAACGATTGCTTCGATCCGGGCGACCCCGTTGAGAGCGCGTTCGTCGGTACCAAGACGGCTGCGCAGCCCGTCGGGGAATGGGGCCGCGAACAGATCCAGGCACGTCGCCGCTGACGCCGCGTCCACTCCCCGGCTCGCCAGTTCCGCCAGCACGCCGTCCCGTTTGATCTTGTCCAGTTTGTCGATGGTGACGAGCGCATCGCCATGCAGACGCGCCGGCACGCCGGCCGACGCCAGGAGGCCGGTCAGCAGCTCGCGATGATTCAACCGGATGTCGAAGTCCTGAAATCCGAGCCGCTCCAGCACGTCGGCGACCGCCGCCAGCTGCTCCGCCTCGACGCTGGGCGACGTGCTGCCGATCGAGTCGATATCGCACTGGTAGAACTCACGGAACCGGCCCCGCGCCGGCCGATCGGCCCGCCAGACCGGCTGAATCTGGTAGCGCTTGAAAAACTTCGGCAGCTCGTTCTGGTACTCTGCGACGACGCGGGCCAGCGGCACTGTGAGGTCGTAGCGCAGTGCGAGATCGGCTTCGCCGCTCGATTCGTGCTCGCCGCGCTTGAGGATCTTGAAAATGAGCTTGTTGCCCTCTTCACCGTATTTGCCGAGCAGGGTTTCGATGTTCTCGAACGCCGGCGTCTCGAGCGGTTCGAAGCCATATCGTTCGTAGACGTCCCGTACGACGCCGATGACGTACTCGCGGCGCCTGAGATCGTCGGGAAGAAAGTCCCGGGTTCCGCTCGGAGGTTTTGTCGACATTGACGCCGTTTCGGCTGCTGTGTACCGCGAGTAGGGCGGGTCTTTCCAGACCCGCCTCGCCGGGTCCGAAAAGGACCGGGCCTATGCCACCGGCCTACGCCACGCGTCTTACTGGGCCGTCCGGCCCATGTAATCCAGCCGGTAGCCGACGTAACGGTCGGCGTATCCCTGGATACTGGCCACTTCCGCGTCGGTCAGCGGCCGCTTCACTCTGCCCGGACTGCCCATGACCAGCGAGCGCGGCGGCACCTTCATTTCTTCGACGACCAGCGTTCCGGCGGCGACGATCGAATCGGTGCCGATGTGAGCGCCGTTCAGCAGGATCGCCCCCATGCCAATCAGGCAGCGATCGTCGATCGTGCATCCGTGCAGCAGCGCCGCATGACCCACCGTCACGTTGTCGCCGAGCGTGGTGGGATGTGTGCCGTTCATCACGTGCACAACGGTGCCGTCCTGCAGGTTCGATCGCCGGCCAATCCGGATGCGGTGCACATCGCCGCGGATCACCACCGTCATCCAGACACTGCTCTCCTCGCCGATCTCGACGTCGCCGATCACTTGCGCGCTGTCATCAACGAATGCCGTGGGATGGACGCGAGGCAGGACGCCGCGATACGGCCGCAACATGGTCGGTAGGTTGCCACGAAATCACGAAAGCACGAAACCCGATATGGGCCTGCTTCGTGTTTCGTGTTTCGTGGCGACGTTCGGTCAGTTCGCGCTCACCGGACCCTGGCCATTCCGGCGCGGCGTCGGCCCGCCCTTGAAGGTCATCAGGTAATCGCGGATCGCGCGGATCTGAGCTTCCGCGTCCATGTTGAACTGCGGATAGAACGACTTCGGATAATCAGGCCAGAACGCGGGCATGCGCGTGCCGGGCAGGATGTCCGACGGTTTCTTCAGCCATTCCAGGATCCAGTCCGGCTGCAGGCGATCCGGCGCCATCCGCAGATCGGGGGCGAGGTTCGCGGTCGGCTGATCCTTCGGAATCGCACCGAGCACGTGACACTGCTGGCACTTCAGCAACTCGAACAACTGCTTGCCCGACCCGTTGTCGGGGACCGAGGCGCGCACCATTTCGTGCGTCTGGAACGGGCCGATGGTGTTCGACACGGCGCCGAAGTAGCGGATCACGCTGTTCAGATTCGGATCGTCGAGACCAAACGTCGGCATCCGCACGTTGAGCCACGGACGGATGCTGATCGGTCCGCGCAGGAACGCGTACAGCCAGTCGGGCTGCACGCGGGCGCCTTCCGGCGTGAGGTTGGGTGGACCCAGTGATGGTTCCGCGACCAGTTTCAGGAAATCGCCGCCGTCGCCTTCGATGATGTGGCAGCCGACGCAGTTGCGCCGATGGACCAGCGTCCGTCCCTGCACCTGGTAATCACGGCGCGCCGACCGCGCCGGCAGCGCGGCAGCCGGTTGAATCTCCCGCTGGAAACTCATGATCGCCGTAATCAGCCGCGCCACCTCCTCGTCGGTGAAATCGAAGTTCGGCATGCGCAGCTTGTCGAGCGCCGGCAGCACGCGTCCCTTGTCGAACACGCGTGGATCGTGCAGCTTGGCGTTGAACCAGCCGATCTTCGAGGTGTGAGGAATATCGCTGATGAACGCGAAGTCGAGCCGCGTCACCAGCTTGCTGCCTTCTTCCGACAAGTCGGTGCCGATCGACTGCGCCTTCTCGAAGCCCTTGATGTCGTGGCAGCTGAAGCAGCCGTAGCGGTTGATCACGCGCTGTCCCAGCGCCACCTGCCTGCCCTGCGGATCGAGCTTCGCCACTTCCGCCTTGGCCTCTTCGAACGGCATCACCGCCTTGATGTAGTCGAGCAGCACGTCACTGGTGTCCTGCTCGGAGAACATCGCCTTGGCAGCGTCGCCGCCCTCGGCCTTGAGCGTCATCAAATAGGTGGCGACATCCGCCACCTGGCCGTCGGTCAGCCTCAGGTTCGGCATGTAGGTCGCGGGGTTGTAGTGCTTGGGATCTCGGACCCAGTTGAACACCCACTCGTAGGTGGTCTTGTTGCCGATGTTCTCCAACGGCTGACCGAATGTGCGGTGCGGTCCCGCCTCGGCACGGGATCCCTCGCCGACGACGTGGCAGCCCTGACAGCCGATCGACTTGACGATCTGCTCGCCGCTCTTGGCGTCGCCTTTCGGCGGATTCCTGACGGCGAACTCGTGCTTCTCTGTGTTCGCAAACAGGTAGGCGACCGCTGCGTTGATCTCGACCTCGTTGCGGACCGCGTCGGCCGGGCTGCTGGAATTCGAGTTGTACCAGATGCGCGGCATCCAGGTGGTCTGCTTCACCGCGCGCGGGTTGCGAATCCAGGTCTTGACCCAGTCGGGCGTCAGCTTCGAATCGATCTTGGTGAGGATCGGCCCTGGCTTTTTGACGTTCTCGAAGCCGCGCGTCTTGTGGCACGCATAGCACCCGGCGCGCTCGTAGGTGGCGTAGGCCAGATTCAGCTGTTCAGCCCTGGGAATGAAGACCTCCTGGCGATGACACTTGGCGCACGACGCCTCGGTCATCTTCAGCGGCAGCATCGGGTAGTCCCAGAGATGCGGCTCTTCCCAGTGGTACTTCTTTTCCCACTCCTCTTTCTGCTTCTCGCCGGTCGGCGTGTGGGCCGCGTCGCGGAAGCTGACCGACTGCCCCATTCCCTCGTGGCACGCGGTGCAGCCGATGCGATCGATCGGATGCGGCGAATCGCCGCCCAGGTAGGTCGACAGATTCGGATGGGTCGTGAACGGCTGCGGATATTTCTCGAACCCCTTCTTGTCGATCGCCAGGTGGCAGGTCTGGCAGCGATCCATCTTCGGCACGCGGATGAAGTTCACATCGTCCACGACGTTGGGAAGAATCAGCTGCTGCACCTTCAACGTCGGCGCCATGAAGTCGAGCAGCGGCGCGTTCCGGAAGTAGTCCTTGGTCAGGCTCGGTCCGACGGTGTTGAGCACCTTCTGGAGGCGGGTCTCCTCCGCGTGCATGTCGGTGATCTGCTTGGAGACGGCGGCCACCTGTCCGGTGTACTGACCCAGGTCCTTCTGGACCGCGGCCCGTTCGGCCGTCAGTTTCTGGACTTCCAGGTCGAGCTCGTTGAGCCGCTTTTCGAGCTCGGTGACGGCCTGTCCCTTCTTCTCGGCGCCCGAACCGCCGGCGGCGCGCGTCGCCTCGAAGTCGTAGCGATCGTGGTCGTAGTTCGCCTTGGTGATTTGATACTGGCGGCTGGCCCGATCGAGGCGAACGTTCACATCTTCGAGCTTCCTCTGCAGCTCGTCGACCTTCGCCTGATTGGCGCCAACGTTCCTTTGCGCGGCCTGCAGCTGTGTCTGCAGCTGCTGCAGCTTGTTCTTGTCGACCGCGCCGCTCGCCTGCCGCAGCTGCGCCTGCGTCACCTGGTACTGCAGCTCGGCGAAACGCCGCTGCGTATTCTTCCAGTCCCGATCGAAGTCGTCCCACACCATCCAGACGACCGACAGGAACAGGAACAGGCTGGACGCCGCGAAGACGACGTTCAGGAAGTCGATGTTATAAGCGTGCCCGACGCCCTTCTTTTCAGCCATAGGTCAGATGTTGAAAAAGAATTCGGGGATTGCCACGACGTACTTGAGGTTGAAAATCCACCGCGCCAGCATCTTGAGCGGCAGCGACATCATCATCAGGAACAAGAACACAGTGACGTAGTAGCGAGCTGCACCCAGTTTCTCGTAATACGTCTTGAACACCGCTTTCGCGAGAATCACCGGCAGCGCGAACACGTAGAACAGCACGAACACCAGACCGAAGATCTCGCGTACGAACCAGTTCGTCGGCAGCCCGGTCCGCAAGCCGCGCACCCAGATGTACTCGGACAGGTTGACGTTGGTCAGCGCCTCGAGCTTGTGGATGTCCCAGAATTCGAACGGCCCGAAGAAGTTCCAGTTGGGGCCGCGCAGAAACGTTCCGAGCACGATCAGCGACGACCACAGCACCGCGAAGCCGAACAGGAACAGGGTGATCTCCGGCTTGCGCTCCTTGAAGGTGTAGTAGCCGTTTCCCTTCGGGTTCTTGTCGACGTACGGAATGCAGATCAGGCCGACGATAATCAGCCCGGGCAGCACGACGCCAGCCAGCCAGGGATCGAAGTAGACCAGCATTTCCTGAAGGCCGAGGAAGTACCACGGCGCCTTGGACGGGTTCGGCGTGTTCGCGGGGTTGGCCGGCTGTTCGAGCGGCGCCTTCAGGAAAATCGACCAGACGATGAGCACCACCGAGCAGACGATCAGCGAAATCAGCTCGGTGTAGACGAGGTCCGGCCACACCCAGACGCGATCGGACTCTTCCTTCTCGATCGGTCCCTTGCCGGCATCGATGCGCCGGTCGTTGAGGACCGCTTCGCGAATCGAGTACCAGACGAAGAACACCAGCAGGAAGATCAGGCCGACGATCGGCACGTTGTCCGGCTTGGTGACGATCAGCCGGAAGTTCGGGTCGAACGCACCGAAGCCGAAGAAGATCGCCAGGAAGCCGAACACGACGTAGGCGAACATGTTCGACGCGATCTGCTCCCGTTTCCACAGCAGCACGAACAAGGCGCCCACCGCGAGGACGAAGAACAACCTCGGGTCGGCGACGGCGTTGAAAATGGCTTTGATAAAGCCCATGTCTGCGACTCCGGAATTCTAAAGCGGACCCGAAATTCCGCCGTCCTTGCGGACGCGCCAGAAATGCACCGCCATCAGCACCGCGATCGCCAGCGGGAATCCGACGCAGTGCAGCACGTAGAACCGCAGCAGCGCGCCTTCACCCACAAAGGTGCCGCCGAGCAGCGCGAACCGGGCATCGTCGGCCGCATGGATCAGCGGCACGTCGCCCAGCCGGAGCAGTTGCGCACCGGGGCCTTCGTAGCCGAGGAACGGTGTCGCCCGCGCCATGTTCGAGCCGACCGTGATCGCCCAGATGGCGAGCTGATCCCAGGGCAGCAGGTAGCCGGTGAACGACAGCAGCAGCGTCAGCACCAGCATGATGACGCCGACCGACCAGTTGAACTCGCGCGGCGGCTTGTAGGAGCCGGTCATGAACACCCGGAACATGTGCAGCCACACCGTGATCACCATCGCGTGGGCGCCCCAGCGATGCATCTCGCGCATGATGCCCAGCGGCACGTGTTCGCGGAGCCCGACGATGTCGGTGTACGCGTACTCGAGCGTCGGCCGGTAGTAGAACATCAGCAGCAGGCCGGTGAGCGTCAGCGACAGGAACAGGAAGAAACTGAGTCCTCCCATGCACCACGTGTAGCGCAGCTTGACGCCCGACTTCCGCAGCCGCACCGGGTGCAGATGCAGGAACACGTTGGACAGCATCACCAGCACGCGGTTGCGATCCGTGTTCGGCCGCCCGTGCCGGAAAATCGAGGTCCAGGCCTGCGTCTCGGTCAGCCAGTTCCAGAACCTGGTGCCCGCCCCTTCCTTCGGATCAATCGTCTTTGTCTCGGCCATGTTTTGGAGTCCGCGTCACACCTTCAGAAACGCTTCTGGATCCGCCCACTGTCCCAGCTCGTACTGGAACTTGCGGCTCTTGTCGACCAGGATCTGTCCGTCGTCAGCGAGGACGACCCGTGCGCGTTCGAGCGGACGCGGCGCGGGCCCTTCGAAATTGATACCGGTCGTCCGGAAGCCGCTGCCGTGACACGGGCACTTGAACTTGTTCTCCGCCGACAGGAAATTCGGCGTGCACCCGAGGTGCGTGCAGGTGCTGATCAGCGCGTAGAAGCCGCTTGCGGCCTGCACGACGTCTTCCGGCGTCCGCACCAGCCAGATGCCGAACTTGTCTTTCCACCGTTCGTCGACGCCGATGCCGTATTCGTTGGGCAACCCGGCCTTGAACTGCTGCGGCGGCTCGTTGAGCACGTTCGGGAACATGAACCGGCCGGTCGCGGCCAGCGCCGCCGCCGATGCCGCCGAGAACGCACCCCACGCGAGGCCGAGCCACGCGCGCCGGGTGAGGAGCGGCGACGAATCGTCAGGATCGCGAACACTCGCCTTTGCCGCGGCGGCCGCGGCCGCGGGTTTGGCAGCCGCCGCCCCGCCGGCCGACGCCGGAGTGGTGGTCTTCCCTGCGAGATCCGGGACCGGCGCGGCGGCCGCGCGAGGCGCCGGCGCCGGTTTCACATGAGGCGTCGCCGCCGGATTGGCGCCCGTCGGAGGGGCGCTCGGAACTTCGGGCTTGGTTTCGTCAGCCATCTGGATTCACCAACTGACCGCGGACTTCAGTAGAACTGCTGCATCTTCTGCGCGCCGAGCACCTTGAGGGCCTCGAGCGCAGCTTGCCGCACCTTGAGACTCGAATCCTTCTCACTCAACGCTTCGATGGACGACCGAAGCTCCCCATCCTTGAGCTTGGCGCCGGCCCTGATCCCGCTGATCATCACATCTGCAACCGGATCCTGGTCTGCGTCGGGCCGTGCTTCACGGGTCACCGCCCGCTCGACGTAGGCCCGGTCGATCATCTGACGGATCACCGGAACCGCCTCATGATTTCCATGACGCGCCAGGCCCACGGCCGCATTCCAGCGGACGTCGGGCGTGGAGTCCTGGAGAGCCGTCCGCAGCGTGACGACCTGGGCTTCCCCGGGCAGCGCGCCCAGCGCGTACACCACGATCTTGCGGATGCCCGGATCGCTCGAGGCGTACAGCGGCTGCAGCGTTGCCACCACCGACGGATCGCCCGACGAGCCGAGCGCCCAGATGGCGCTGATGCGCGCCTCGCTGTCCGGGTCCTCGAGGGACTTGGTCAGGATCGCCACCGCCTCAGGCGGGAGCGGCGGATCCAGCCGGCCAATTGCGAGCGCCAGGTAACGCCGGACGCGTGGATCGTCGTCTTTCGACTCCTCGAACGCCTTGACCAGCGCGGGGGCCAGCGACTTGTCTGCCCGAACCTTCGGGTCCGCCAGCTGCCGCGAGAGCTCGTAGGCCGCCGGCCAGCGTCGATTGGTCCCGCCGAACCGGACCTCGCTGATGTAGTCCTGAGCTGTTTTCGCGTCGGTCACCAGCGATCGGAACCCGACGTACATCAACACCGTGACGCCGACAACCGTCAACGGAATCAGGAAAAACTGAACTGCGAGGGCGGGCGCCGCAATCAGAGGATGTCGAGCCGCGGGTTCGCGCTCGATGAGTTTGTCCATGTATGGGAAAACGCGTGGGCTCGGAATACCCGAGACCGTGCAATTTGTACTACGCGCCCTCTTTAGCGGTCAAGCCGAGCACCCCGTCGAGTGTCGGAAAAACGGACACGAGCCGGCTGGGATTCAAAAGGGCGAGGCGAACGGGACACTGAAGGCCGCGTTACCGCTCTGAGGAGATCGCCAGGACCGCAAACGCGGTAGCGGCATCGGACATGAACAGCCGGCGCCAGGGCTCACCTTTGGCGCCGCCGTGTTCGCGATCGAAGTTCATCGAGTGCGCCCTCCACGCGCGCCACTCGTGTTCGCCGACGCGAATCGGCAGCTGGTTCGCTTTCAGCCACTGCAGTCCGCGAGTCACGACCGGGTTGCCGGCCGGAGTCCCGCTCTGGCGAAGCGCGTACACGGTCAATCCGGTCGCGTAACCGTCCGACTGGCCGGCGAGCGACTCGTCGACGGTACCCGGCGCGGCGTATGGCGGTCTGGTCCGGCTCCACTGCCACGGCCCCAGGTCGCGCAGCGCCCATCCGCCGTCGGGATGTTGACGTGCCGCAAGAGCGCTGGCGAGCGCGCTCTTCTGCGGCATCGTCAGCAGCCCTGTCATGCGGCTTGACGCAAGCAGCGCCCACGTCTGGTTGTAGAGATTTTGAGCGCCGTACTCGCGAGTGAGATAGCCATGCAAGCGCGAGACGTGCTCCTTCGTCGACTGATCGGCCGGCGTCGCCGCTGCCCAGCCCACGGCGAGGGCTGCCAGAGCAGCGCCCTGATAAACGGACTGCGCGCTCTCGAACGGTTCCAGCCCAAAGTCGAGCCAATCCCAGGCGCCGTCGGCGCGCTGCGACTCCCAGAGCTCGGTCACAGCCTGCCGCACCGGCCCGGGCGGACGTTTTCCGCCCGAGGGGGCGTTTGCACTGAGCAGGATCAGCGCATTGAGCACCGCCTCCGTGCCGCGCGACTCGCTCTTCTTCTCATCGTCGTAGGCATAGAGGAGCTCGTGGGTGGAGAGTGTCTGCACGCGAGACGTGGCGTTGTCGGCGAGCGCGAGTTCCTGAGCGGTCGGCCTCGACACGCCCATCATGCGCCGAAGTTCCGGGCGCGCCAGCGCGTACGGGATGGGGGTATGGCAGGAAACGCAGGCCGTCTTCCCACTGCCGGTCTGCAGCTTCGTCGCGTTGGTGAACCAGAGGTCCATCCGCGCGTCGAGATAGCCGGCGGCCTCCTGCATGCTCCACGCGGCGGTGGCCGAATCGATCGCGGTGGCACCGATTCGGCCGGCGGAGTGGAACGCCGCCGCCAGTACACTGACGACGAGCAGGACGCCAGTTGTCTTCACTCTTCTCCGTTCTAACTTCTCACACCGGCTGCGACTGCTGAATCTTCACCGGGCGCAGGAACGGCATCATGTCGCGCAGCCGCGTGCCCACCTGTTCGATCTGCAGGCCCGCTTCAAGCTCCCGCTGCTTGTTGAACCCCGGCCGGCCGGCGGCGTTCTCCTTGATCCAGGTCTTGGCGAACTCGCCGTTCTGGATCTCCTCCAGCATCTTTTTCATTTCCTGTCGCGTCGCCTCGGTGACGATGCGCGGGCCGCCGGTGTAGTCGCCGTATTCGGCGGTGTCGCTGACCGAGTAGCGCATGTAGGCCAGACCGCCCTGATAGATGAGGTCCACGATCAGCTTCACTTCGTGAAGGCACTCGAAGTACGCGACCTCGGGCTGGTAGCCGGCGTTGACCAGCGTTTCGAACCCCGCCTTGATCAATGCGCTCAGGCCGCCGCACAGCACGGCCTGCTCGCCGAACAAGTCGGTTTCGGTTTCCTCGGCGAACGTCGTCTCGATCACCCCGGCGCGCATGACGCCAATGCCTTTGGCGTAGGACAGCGTCAGCGCCCGCGCGTTGCCAGTCGCGTCCTGGTGAACCGCGAACAGGGCCGGCGTCCCGGCGCCCTCGACGAACAGCTCGCGGACGCGATGCCCCGGCGATTTCGGAGCCACCATCGACACGTCGACATCGGACCTGACCGTTACCGTGCCGAAACGGATGTTGAAGCCGTGCGCGAACATCACCATCTTGCCGGGGGCCAGGTTCGGCGCGATCTCATCGCTGTACACCTTCGCGGTACTGGTGTCCGGGATGAGGATCATGATCACGTCGGCCCACTTCGACACCTCGGCGACATCCTCGACGGTGAGGCCGGCTTCCTTGGCTTTCGCCCGCGATCGGCTCGTCGTCGGCAATCCCACCTTGACGCTGACGCCGCTGTCGCGCAGGTTCAACGCGTGCGCGTGGCCCTGCGATCCGTACCCAATCACCGCGACCTTCTTCCCTCGAATCAACGAGAGGTCGGCCGCATCGTCGTAATACATCTTTGCCATTGATAGCTCCCTATACGGATCCAATGCTCACATCGTCTGCAATCAGCTCACCCGCGGCGGGTACCGCCTTGCGCACCGGCGCCTTGCTGCCGCGCGCCATGGCAATCCGTCCGGTCCGCACCATTTCCATCACCCCGAACGGCCGCAGCACCTCGAGCAGGCTGTCGATCTTGTCCTCGGTCCCGGTGGTCTCGATGATCAGCGACTCCGGGCTGACGTCGACGACGCGGGCACGATAGACATCCACCAGCTGCATGACGTGAGTGCGTGCCTCGCCGGTCGCCGACACCTTGATCAGCGCGAGGTCGCGCACGATCGAGGGCGCGCCGGAGATGTCGTCGACGCGTTTGACCGGCACCAGCTTGTAGAGATTGGCCTCGAGCCGCCGCGCCCCGTAGGCGTCGGTGTCGACGACCACGGTCATCCGGGAGACGCCCGGCTGCTCGGTGCGGCCGACGGTCAGCGACTCGATGTTGAAGGCCCGGCGCCGGAACAGCGACGCCACGCGGTTCAGGACGCCGGGCTTGTTGTCGACGTAAACCACAAATGTGTGAACCATGATCGTCCTTCAGTGCTCTTCATCACGAAGCCACGATGCCACGAAGCATCATCCTTCAAAGGAGATCTTCGTGTCTTCGCAGCTTGGTGATGATCAACGTGGCTAATCAGCTCCGGTTTCCACGAGCGGGGATGGCCGCCGGATCATCTTGTGCAGGTCGGCGCCGGCCGGCACCATCGGATACACCGAATCCTCCTGCTCCACCTGGAAGTCAATCAGGGCCGGACGCGTCTGACGGCGCGCGGCCGTGACAGTGGCGGCCACTTCCGAACGTTTCGTAACCGTGGCCGACCAGGCGCCGAACGCTTCGGCCAGCTTGGCGAAATTCGGACCTGACAGCGGCGTTGCCGCATACCGCTTGTCGTAGAAGAACTCCTGCCACTGCCGCACCATCCCGAGATAGCCGTTGTTGATGATGGCGACCTTGACGTCGAGCTGCTCCTGGACCGCGGTGGCGAGCTCGGGACAGGTCATCTGGAATCCCCCGTCACCGGCCACGACCCAGACCTCCGCGTCCGGGCGCGCGATCTTCGCGCCGATCGCAGCCGGCAGGGCGAAGCCCATGGTGCCGAGCCCGCCCGACGTAATGAGTGATCGCGACTGATTGTGCTTGTAGTACTGCGCTTCCCACATCTGATGCTGGCCGACGTCGGTGACCACCACCGCATTGCCGTCGGTAAGGTGCCAGAGATCGTTGATCACGTGGGCCGCATAGAGATGACCATTGTCGGGCAGGTTCTGGATGTCGCGTACCGCGGCATCGCCCTTCAGTTCGTCGATGTGCTTCAGCCACGCCGACCGGTCGCCGCGTACCAGGTTGGGAATCCATTCGGCCAGCACCGACTTCAGATCCGCGGCAATCGCCACGTCGACGCGCACGTTCTTGTTCAGTTCGGCGCGATCGATGTCGACGTGAATCTTCCGGGCATGCGGCGCGTAGGTCTTCAGGTTGCCGGTGACGCGATCGTCGAATCTCATGCCCAGCGCAATCAGCAGATCAGCCTCCTGGATCGCGCTGTTGACGAAGGCTTCGCCGTGCATGCCCATCATCCCGAGGTTGAGGGGATGACTCGCGGCGACTCCGCCGATTCCGAGCAGGGTGACGGCAATGGGGATCTGCGCCCGCTCGGCGAGCGCCAGAATCTCCTGCTCGGCGCCGGAAAGCATCACGCCATGCCCGGCGAGAATCACTTTCCAGCACAGTGGGATCCGAAGCTTGGAATTCACGTGACTTGAAGTCGCGG
>JADMIO010897321.1_pt1 | contig 73456 bp, 65 predicted proteins | sample 8958161 | NCBI WGS metagenome assembly JADMIO01 (sample SAMN16585339, study PRJNA669376) | soil metagenome | isolation source: Crop rotation soil | place: USA: Cullars Rotation, Alabama | collected 2011
AGGTGAGCCAGTGTGATTACATTTGCGGCCTAACTGTGGCCAGTCCAGTTACGCTGGAGTCACTAGTATTTAGGTGACACTATAGAAGCGGCCGCGACAACTTGTCCACGTGGAATTCTAAGCTTAGGATCCCAATGTGCTGGAAAGACGAGAGCGGTTGCGCCGATACCGCGTCGTCCCACAGCAAGAAGGCAGACGGCCACGACGATGGGCGTCGCCTTGGCGACGATGACGAGGCCAAGCGCCACACCGCCAATGGCCTGCAGCCACCGAGTCCGCGCGACAGTGGCGACCGCCGCCGGGAAGAGCCACAGCGATGGCTGTACGACAGCGACGGCGTACAGCAAGAGAGGAGATGCGATTAGGCACAACACGGCCCACCGCATCCGCGCCTGGCGGTCGCCGCATTCAAGGACGGCAAATCCGAGCATCGCCCCGGCTGCAGGTAGAACCAGTGCCAGGCGGCTGACCAGCGCGCTGGTCGTCCAGGGAAGCGATTGGAGAGGGACGATGAGAAAAGCCGCTGGTGGCGGCGATACGAACGCCGTCAGTGCCCGATCGGAAAACTCGAACGTTCCCTTGCTGCCGGCCAGCGACGCTGCAAGCACCCGGAATGCTGGAGGCAAGTCGAAGAGAGCCGAGGCACTGGCTGTCTGGTAAATGTCACTCCAGCGCGATGCGTTCGCGAACAGACTGGCGACGTGAAAAGGTATCCAGTCCTGTGGCATATCGTTGGTGGTGATCGCCTGGAAGATCAGCGCGCCTCCGAGGCCGGCGACGGTCGCGGACGCGGCATCAACAGCGGCTCGAACTCGCAGCGCTTTTACGATCATTTTTGGGCGGCTTCGCAAAACCGACAAGCTCGACAATGTCATGGCCATTGGTGGCGCGGTCGTTCTGCCGCCAGCACCGCTGCCCACAGCGCGACCATCGTTACCGAGTACAGCGAGCCTGGTATCAACGGCGCCCACGCGTTCGACTGGCCGAGCAGCATTAGCTGAACCGGATATAGCAGCCCAGGAATTGCGATGATGATGAACAGTCGCGGCATTGGCCATCGGTTGAACGCACCCGATACCGCGAGTGCCGCGAGCGGCCCTAGCAGAAGCCAGACGTAGTAGATCCAACCTAAAGGCGATGCGAGAAACGAGGCGAGCAGGAGTAAGGCCAATCCGCGATCTACATTGAGGGCTCCGGTCTCGCGTCGTCGCAACGATATAAGACTGATCGCGATGATGAGTGCGCCAGCAGCCATTCCGAGCGGCCCGACCAACGTAGAAGCATCGGTCAGCGGTCGAAAGAAGGGATTCGGACTCAGCGCCCGTGCCAGCGGAGCCGTCAACGAGGCGTTCATCACAGCCCATGTCCAGTCGACTCGACCGATCGCATCAATCCACGAAAGATGAGCATGACGGCCGAAGACCGCGAGCCCGATGAGGAAACAGGTGGCCGCGGTCAGCGTCATGACGGCGATAGCCCGATACTGCCGCTTCGCGAGCAGAAGACACCCTGTCAGTGCCAAAAAAGGCTTGATGCTGATCAGGATGCCCAGCCAGAAAGCGGTCGCTGCCCATCGCGCTCGGCGCGCGCCGATCCACGCGAGGGTAATTGCTGGAAGCATGACAAAGGTCACCTGACCAGTGATGGTCATTGCCTCAGTGGCCGAGCAGGCGAGGAATCCTGCCAGTGACCAAAACGCGCCTGCTGAGGTCCAGCGCATCTGTAGCTCACGGCTCGTCAGCCACACGCTGAAGCCGAATCCCACTAGACTCACGGTCAACCACACCAGGGCGGCGGTTAATGGTTCGGTCCGGGCGAGCGCCAGCACGAGAAGGTGAAAATGCGGCGGGTTCATGTTGGCGAACTGTCGTGTTTCGAATTCGCCGACTGGAATCGCCGTGGCCGGCGTCGGGGCGTACATGTCGCGGCCGTCGAGAAAGGCGCGCGCCGAGTAGTAGAACTTTCCGAAGTCGTTCATGTGCAGTTTGCTAAACATGACGCGCGCAAGCGCGACGTGATAGGCGACATACCAGCCGATGACCCCGATGATCGCCACTGTGAGAATCGCGCGCACCAAGTCGCCGATCAACGCGACAGCCGATTCCGATCTGACGATGCGGAGAAGCGTCCGATCGCTGACCATCATCACTCCCGGCGTGGGCACATACGGTGCAAACCACGCGACAAGTCCGATAACACTCAGCTACCCGTGGAGGGGCGTTCCAGGAATTCTCAAAACCGGAGGCATCGAAAAACATCGCGAAGAATGCGGTCGGACGCAGCTCGCACATCGGCCAGCAATCTGAACTGACCTAGTCTCGCGAGTGTCTGCGTGAAGCGACACCACGAGACGCCCAGTGCACGTGTGGAAGACCTCCATGCTCGCCGACTCGTTATCGACGCGCGAGAAACTGCCATTCATGGCTGGCGGATTATAGCGATGTCGACGACAAACTCCCGAGCATTGTTGGGGAACACGGTGCTGGCACCTATATGGTCCTCGCATCGCTGATGTCCGCGCCTTGGGTCAACGCCGGACTGACGCTCGCCGCCACATGACCAGACGGAGGTGATAGCCTTCTCCATCTGCCTGCAAATACCTTCACAGAACCGAGCACGCGAAGACGGCGCCGTTGGATTGGAACCGCGGCGGGGGCGACCGTAGTTGCGGCGACCCTCATTGGGGCGTGGATACTCACGCCGAGCGTACCCAACCTCGACGATGGCTACATAGCGCTGCATAGCGCCCAAAGCTTTCTGGCGGGGCATGATGATCGATACAGCAGCCCACCGCTGATGGGCGTCACCTCACCGCCGTACGTCCTGCTGATCGTCGGGCTGCTGAAGTCAGGCATCGAGCCGATGACTGCCCTTCGCGTAGCGAGCGCTGCTGGTCTGGCGGCGATGATGCTCGCAATGTCGTGGCTCATGCGAAGCATCAGCCTGGACTACTGGGGACAGGCGCTAGCCTTGAGTGCGATCGCCTCGATCCGACCGGTGGTAGAGCAGGCTTCCAACGGCGTTGAAACCGGGTGGGCCATCGGAGTAGGAACTCTACTAATCACCTTCTGTTATCGAAAGTGGCCTATCGCCGCGGCTGCCGCCGCCGGCCTCCTTCCATGGCTTCGGCCGGATCTTTCTCCCACCGCCGGGATCATGTTTCTCGCAGCCATCTGGCGACAACCATTCGAAATGCGGGCACGCGCAGTCGCTGTTGCCGTAAGTGTCTTCCTTCCGTGGGCGTTGTGGCTGTGGAACGACACAGGGAATTTGATTCCGCAAACGATGTTGGCCAAAGCCGCCTTCTTCGCGACGGGATGTCGGACGCTGGGCGACAGATTTCTCCTCACCGGATTGGCCGTGGCGTCATGGCTGATACTCACATTGCCACTAAGCGGCGTGGCAGTGCTGTCGCTATTTCGATCGGGTTGGGCCACGCTTGGTGCGGTCGGTTCGTTCTTCACCTTACTGGCCTACTTCGCATTCCTTCCCGACGGCCTTTCGCACAACAACTATCGATACTTGTACCCGGTGGCGGTCCCATGGCTCGGGTTCGGGATCGCGATGATCTTGAGGCGCGACCTCGTTATTTGGCGCGTCGTGATCGTCGCGATGACGTTCAGCAGTCTCATGCTATGGCCATGGAGGGACTGGTCGGAGCGTTTCGATCGCGAAGAGACGGCGGAATGGATTCGTTCCAACATCGATCCATCCGCCACGTTGATGGTCCAGGATGCCGGAGTGTTCGCGGTTCGAACCAACAACCGGCTGGTCGACTTCGTAGGATTGAAGACGGCTTCGAATATCGAGATCCATCGGCGATTGACCTGGCCGACTTGCGGTCGCGATCGCGGTCTCGCCCTAGCGGCGATCGCGTCACGCTCCAGAGCGGACTACCTGATTGTGACAACCGAATGGGACAGCGCGTTCTTTCTCGTCGATGAGCTCGAACGAGCCGGGGTTCAACTGGCGCCGCTCAGGATACCGCCAGAAGGCCAGCGTGGCTACAAGGTGTACCGGATCGTGCGTGGAGCGTGACACTTGAACGGTGCCTGCGCCGAAGCTTGAATCATGGTGGGAACTCCACAAAGCGGGGATCGATCTCCTGGACCACCTTCAGATCGTAAAATGCCGAACCTCGCGCGCGACGGGGCGCATTGACATTAAGCGAAAGAGTTCCCGCAGGCACATCGCGCAGCAGTCGAGCTTCGTGCGGCCCAACCGACAGCGGGATCATGCCGCCTTGGTCGACGGTGTGGCCGTCGATGGCTAACGTACTTTCGCCGTTCGATTCGTCCTCCCATCGATATTCTCCCGGCACGATGATGTCAAGATCGATAGCCTCTCCTCTCGAACCGCTGATCTCACGTCCCGGAATCAAGACCTCGTCGCGATGATGGATGTAATGGGTTCGCCAGAACTCTTCAACGGCCGGCGGGAAGCGAAATAGCCGATGGGCGATCACGAACGTGACTGGTCGCTTGCGGAACTCATCAATAAACGCGGCGGACCTCGCGTCGCCGTGAGGGCCGAAGAACTCGGCAATCACATTCTCCGCGAAGAGCGTAGGAAACGGGTCAGGATCAGTTCGGCACAGCAGAGCTCCTTCGGCTTGAAAACCTCTGGCGTCGGGCGCAAATGTCTGTTCGGTAAACGTCAGCGCGTCGCGCTGAACCCGTTGAGTATCCTGACGATTCACTGTGTAGGCGAAGGCTGTCGCCGCGAACACAATTGAAGCCAATGGCACGAACGCCCGACGCCAAATGTTCGGCAGCGCCTCGAGAATCGCTTCCCGTGCGACCCCGAAACCGATCGCCGGAATCACCCCTAGAGTCATCCAGAAGTACGGAAACGCCCCTGGGTGCACGAAGCCGACGATGTAGGCCAGCAGGAGAAGCGCCCAGCACGTGGCCAGACGTGACTTCTCTACCGAAGGGTGTGACGGTGTCTTGAGTGATCCCCAGATGAGTCCTGCGAACAGTAGATGGTGAGGCCAAAGGCTTGGCAACATCGCCGCGTAGGCGCGATAGCCAAAGATCGCTCGATAGTAGGAGCGCAGATCGAGACCGATTGCGATCGTGGTGATTGGCTGCTGTGCGAAGAAGCGCTGGATGATGAGCTCGAAGATTTGCACTGTGGCGACAAAGCCAAGCCCGCAGAGTCCTGACAAAAGGAGGCCTCGTCGCCAGGCGTCTGCTCGTGCGGAAAGATTTGCGGCGAAATGGAACGCGAGCAACGTAGTCGCGATTGCCCCGACATATATCGCTTTCTGCGAACAGAGAAACCCGAGCGCCAGTAACACGCCTGCCACTAAGGCGGCCAGAGCGTGGCTCGTTGAGAGCAACAGCATGACCAATCCCCAGCACGCGAACATCAACGCCGGTTGATCCGTTCGGACATGAAGGGACCAACGCAGAAACACTGGCACGAGCGCAACGAGGCCGACTGCTGTGGCTGCGCCGGCCCATGCGGACGGACAGTCTTTCAACACGACTACTACGACGAAGAACAGTCCGGCTAGGAAAAGCGTGGTGATGCCAAGCCACAATTGCCTCGCACTGACAATTGCCTCGACGCTGTCGAGACAGCCGTCAACGAACGGAATCAAAATTGGCACTACGAGGCCGGGTCGACCAGCGCCTATCAACGTTCCAGTCCGAAGCGTTTCCTTGACTCTGCTGAAGAGCGCGAACTCATCCCAGTTGACGTTCTCGGTGTGGATCGCCCGCCACTGCTGTATCAGCATGATGGCGGCGAAGACGGCAAGAAGGATACGTCCGTGCGCGGTCTGTCTTCCGAATCTGTACAACCCGCCAATCATGGCTGGCGGATTATAGCGATCCTGGCCGGCAGAGATCTCCCGACTTGGTTCGCGAGCGCTCAGGGTCCAGCTCTCTATGGGATAGTGCTTGAGAGGCGAAGGCGTCGCACTTTACCTGCTGGTCTCCCAGTCGATTCCATTAGAATTGCCGTCGATGAAGGTGGTCATTCTCGCAGGCGGCAAAGGCACGAGGCTTCGCGAGGAGACCGAGCATCGTCCCAAGCCGATGATCGAGATTGGCGGTCGTCCAATTCTGTGGCACATCATGAAGCTCTATGCTCATCACGGATTCACTGAATTCGTGATCTGTTTGGGCCACAAGGGCGACGTCATTCGCGACTATTTTCTGAACTACGAAGCGAGAAATGCGGACGTGACCGTGACGCTGGGCGAGCGAACCATTCACGTGCACGCGCCAGTCGCTGAAACAGGATGGAAGGTGACGCTCGCCGAGACGGGCGACGACACGATGACTGGCGGCCGAGTACGGCGCGTCGCATCGTATCTGGACACAGACGAGTTTCTCGTCACCTATGGCGATGGCGTTTCCGACGTGGATATCAACGCGCTTATGTCGCACCATCGACGCCACGGCCGGATCGCGACCGTCACCGCCGTTCATCCAGCCTCACGCTTTGGCGAGCTCGGTATCGAGGATGGAATCGTCCGCGTCTTTCAGGAAAAGCCTCAGGTTCATGAAGGATGGATCAATGGGGGATTTTTTGTCTTTCAACGAAGCATTATTGACATGCTCACCGGTGACGCCGACTCACTCGAGTCCGGACTCCTGACGCGACTGGCAGGACAAAATCAGTTGACGGTCTACCAGCATGGCGGCTTCTGGCAGTGTATGGATACGTTCCGTGAATACCAGCTGCTCAATGCACGGTGGGTCGCGAAAGATGCACCATGGGCGGTTTGGCAGTGAATGGTTGACGGCGACTTCTGGCGGGGCCGGTCCGTACTCATCACGGGACACACTGGCTTCAAGGGTGGCTGGCTGGCTGCCTGGCTGATCGGCCTCGGGGCGCGCGTCCACGGCGTCGCACTCGAACCGGCCACTGCTCCTTCGCTCTTCGAACTGGCCAGACTCGGCCAACGGATGGCCCATATCGCCGGCGATCTGCGGGACCGTGCGGTGCCTCTGCGCGCCTTGCGCGATGTTGAGCCAGAAGTCGTCTTCCATCTCGCGGCGCAGTCGATCGTTCGACGAGGGCTGCGGGAACCCGTAGATACATTCGACACCAATGTGATGGGGACGGTGCATTTGCTTGAGGCTATCCGTACATCACCTTCGGTCCGTGCCGTCGTCGTCGTCACCAGCGACAAATGCTACGAGGAGACCACGTCACATCGAAGTTATCGCGAATGCGACCCTCTTGGTGGACGCGACCCGTACAGCGCGAGCAAAGGGTGTCAGGAGATCGTCACTCATGCGTTCCGGCGCTCCTTGCTCAAGTGCGGCGTGGCAACCGCACGAGCGGGGAATGTAATTGGAGGCGGCGACTGGGCTCAGGACCGGATCGTCCCTGACGCGATTCGCGCTTTGATCGAGGGCCACCCGGTGCGCCTCAGAAATCCTGGAGCGGTCCGTCCGTGGCAACACGTCCTCGAGCCACTCGCTGGGTATCTACGCCTTGGCGAGCGGCTCTGGCTCAATAGGGCCGGTGAAGGTGCCTGGAACTTCGGGCCGAATGAAACCGATCAGACCAGCGTTGGCGATCTGGTTGAGCGCATTCATCGCATGTGGGGCAACGGCTCGTGGGAGGCAGAGGCAGAAGCCGATAGCGGTCAGGAGGCGTCCGTGCTTAGGTTGGATGCGTCGCATGCGCGTCGGGAGCTGGGTTGGCAGCCACGACTTGAGTTGGACCGCGCTGTGCGATTGACCGTCGACTGGTATCGTGCGGTCATCGAGCGCGCGGCCGATCCGTGGGAGTTCACCCGCGCTCAGATCCGCGATTACCAGCAAGAGGAAGGCGCATGATCTGCTTGCCGGCCTGCAAAGGATGCTCTGCGCCGCTGCCAGCGCCGTTTCTCGACTTGGGCGAGACTCCGCTGGCCAACGCCTACGTGCGTCCGGAACACGCCGATCGTCCGGAGACCCGGTATCCGTTGGCGGTTGCCTATTGCGCTCAATGCCACTTGGCGCAACTAACGACGACGGTCCCTCCGACCGATCTCTTTTCCGAGTACCTGTATTTCAGTTCGTATTCCGAAACCGTGCTTGCACACGCTCGGGCGATGGCCGCCGACCTTTCGGCACGGTTTGGGATCGGCGCCGGTCGCCGGGTAATCGAGGTCGCGAGCAATGATGGTTATCTCCTGCAATTCTTTGCGGATCGCCACGTCCACGTCCTCGGCATCGAGCCCGCCGTCAATGTCGCGGCCGAGGCGGTGCGACGCGGCATTCCTACGTGGAGCGAATTTTTCAATGGCGATCTCGCGCCGCGCATTCGTTCCCGGTTTGGCGCCGTCGACCTGCTCATCGGCAACAATGTGCTGGCGCACGTGCCGGCCATTAACGAGTTCTTGGCCGCAGCGCGCGAGTGCTTGTCTGGGACGGGGGTTGCCGTGTTCGAGTTCCCGTACGTCGCCGATCTGCTGGCGAAGACAGAGTTCGACACTATTTACCACGAGCATGTGTTCTATTTTTCGTTGGCGGCCATTCGCGTGTTGGCCCATCGCGCCGGGTTGTCACTATTCGATGTTTCGCGGCAGCCGATTCACGGAGGCTCGTTGAGGGTGTTCTTGCAGCCTGGTCAGCATCGCCAGGAAACGATGGCAGTGAGTGCGCTACTCGCGAGCGAAGAGAGCGACGGGCTCCTTGAGGCGGCGTGCTACACGGAATTTAGTGCTGACGTGCGTGCGCTGAGATTTGAGCTCGTCAATCGGCTACGGGCACTTAAAGACAGTGGCGCTCGACTCGCGGCTTACGGTGCCCCTGCCAAGGGAAACACGCTGCTCAACACCTGCGGGATTGGACGCGATCTTCTGGACTTTACTGTCGATCGCAGTCCCCACAAGCAAGGTCTTCTGCTCCCAGGCTCGCGCCTGCCGATTCTTGATCCTGGAGAGCTTGCGAGACGCCGGCCCGATGTCGCGCTTATCTTGCCGTGGAACATCGCACTGGAAATCGTCGCGCAACAACAAGACTACCTGCGGGCTGGAGGCACATTCCTCGTCCCGGTGCCGCATCCTATGGAGGTCGCCGCGTGATTGAAGGAGTCAGCGTCGTCCCGCTCAAGCGCATTCCGGACGAGCGCGGCACGGTGTTTCACATGCTGCGGCGAACCGATCCGCACTTCAAGGAATTCGGTGAGATCTATTTCTCCACAGTTTACCGGGGAGTCGTCAAAGGCTGGCACCGCCACAGAGAGATGACGCTCAACTACGCTTGCATTCACGGGCGAGTGAAGCTAGTCCTCTACGACGATCGTGAAGGATCGCCATCACGTGGAGGCCTGATGGAGCTCTTCCTCGGTCCCGACGATTATTCGCTCACCGTGATACCCCCCGGCGTGTGGAATGGCTTTAAAGGCATGAGCGATCCACTGGCGATCGTGGCCAATTGTTGCACTCATCCACACGACCCGTCTTTTTCCGAGCGTCTGGATCCGTTTGGTTCAGCCATCCCCTACGCTTGGGCGACTCGTTGCCGGTAGCGTTGAAGACAGACTGAGATGGAGCGAATTCCGGTTGCGGGTCCTTGGATTACCGATCGAGAAATCTTGTACGTCAGCGAAGCAGCGCGGAGTGCTTGGTATCACGGTGCCAACGAGTTCCAGTCTCGCTTTGAGCAAGCGTTCTGCGAGCATCTCCACGTCAGACATGCTTTGGCGTTGCCCTCCTGCACTGCAGCGATCCATCTCGCCTTGTGCGCGCTTGGAATCCGCGCTGGCGATGAAGTGGTCGTGCCAGACATTACGTGGATCGCGTCAGCTGCACCGGTGGACTACGTGGGCGCCACTGTAGTGTTTGCGGACGTCGATCCTGAGACGTGGTGCCTTACTCCCGAAGCGTTTGAAGCTGTGATCACGTCGAGAACCCGAGCCGTAATTCCAGTCGACCTGTATGGAAACATGCCCCGTCTGGACGTTATTTCTGAGATTGCCCGAGCTCATTCCATAGCCGTCATCGAGGACGCGGCCGAAGCCATCGGAGCTGAGTATCTTGGTCGCCGCGCCGGGAGTCTAGGCGACGTTGGCACCTTCAGTTTCCACGGCTCAAAGACGCTCACCGCCGGCGAAGGCGGAATGCTCGTGACCGATCGAGACGACATCGCAGCGAGAGTCCGCGTCCTGCGAGACCATGGTCGAGCCCCGGGAGATCCGATGTTCTGGAACCGTGAGGTGGCTTTCAAGTATCGGATGAGTAGTCTGCAGGCCGCCTTGGGGCTCGCCCAACTCGAGCGCGTCAAGGAGCTCGTCACTCGGAAGCGCCAGATCTTCGATTGGTATCGCGCCGAGCTTGCGGAACTGGCCGGAATCACGTTGAATGCGGAGCCTGTGGGCACCGTCAACCCCTATTGGATGGTGACGGCGATCTTCGATTCCAATTTGGGGCTGGACAAGCAAACCGTTGCCACCATGCTGTCACGCGACGGGATTGACAGCCGTCCGTTCTTTTATCCGTTAAGCTCGTTGCCAGCCTATCAAGGCCGACCGGAAGCACTGGCAGCTGGCTCTCGGAACCGGGTGAGCTACGCTCTGAGTCCCTGGGGCATCAATCTGCCGTCAGGCCTAAACATGACTCAGGAACTCGTGAAGCGAGTCTGCATCTCGCTGAAGGCCATCCTCGCCGGGACCAGCTAGGCAGTCGAAGCCCTCGATGTCCAGGCTTGGCCGGAACATTCTCTACAATGCAGTCGGCCAAGCTCTCGTACTCGCTATTGGCTTCACAGCGGTCCGTCTGATCTATCGTGACTTAGGTGAAGACGCCATCGGGCTTATCTTCTTTGCGCTCACATTCAGCAGCGTGATCGCGGGCGCAATGGACCTCGGCATCTCGTCGACGATAGTTCGAGAGGTGGCAGCCCACGCCGGGAGTCCCGAATACACCAATCGTTTGCTAAGCACTGCCACTCTTTTCTACTGGGCTACCTACTTCGTTCTCGTCGTGCTGGTCACGCTCGGGGCGGGGACCATTGCTCGGCACTGGCTCAACATCGGTAGCCTCGACCCAGTGATTGCAGAAACCAGCCTGCGGACGCTCGGCTATGGTTCGCTCCTGGCCCTGCCACGGTCGTTGTACGGAAGCTTATTCAGGGGCCTCGAGCGGATGGGCATTATCAATGTCATTGATGTTGCATCCGCCGCTCTGCAGCAAGGGGGCCTTGTGGCCACGGTGGCGCTCGGAGGAGGCATCATCGCTGTGTCATTCTGGTTCACTGCATCAGCGATGATAGGGCTCCTCGCGTACGTCGTCGCTGCGTCTCGTGTGGTTCCGTCGCAGGCCCTATTGCCGGCGCTCGACACCGGTATCCTGCAAGCCAACCACTCCTACGCATCCCGAATGACAACGGTCTCGGTCTTGGCTATGGTCCACACGCACGCGGACAAACTAATCGTGAGCCGGCTGCTCCCCCTGGGACTGTTTGGGCTATACGGATTCGGTTTCAACACCGTCAGCAAAGGCATGCTCGTCACCGGTGCGGCGGCGCAAGCCGCTTTTCCAGCGCTTTCGCAGTTTCACAGGACGGGGAACCGTCAGGCACTTCTGGAACAATACCGTCGGCTGCAGGACTTGATGTCGTTCGGCAATGCCGCTGTCTTTGCCGTTGTCCCTTTCGCCGTTCCGCCAGTCTTCGGTGCGCTGTTTGGCCCATCTGAAGCCGCTCTCATGCTCGTTCCGTGTGCGCTCTTGGCGGTTGGGTTCTACATGAACTCAACCTTGAACATGCCCTACATGCTCTCCCTCGCCCTCGGCAAACCTGGAATTGCCATGTCTCTCAATGTATGGGCGCTTGTTGTGGTCTTGCCGATAACGATTGGAAGCGTATGGCTTTGGGGCCCGACCGGTGCCGGCCTTTCGTGGGTGCTCTATCATGTCTTCGCCTACGCATATGCGATCCCCCGAGTCTGTAGAGAATGTGCCGACGAGGAGATCGCGCGATGGTATCTGGACGTGGCGAAGTTCGGCGTTCCGGCTGCTCTTATTTATGGATTCGCGTGGTGCGTCGCAGTGGCAATGGGGGGCTCGACAGTGAGCTATGCGCTGGCATACCTGGGAGGGACTGCGTGCTACTCGCTTGTGGGATGGAAAATGGTGCCGCAAGATGTCCGAGATCGGATTTGGGCAATGCTTCGTAGCGCCGTTGCTGCGGCGTGATGGAGATGAGGTAATTGACCACTGAAGGGTCCATGTCACCGGAGCAAGATGAACAGTCGCACGAAGTCGTGTTTCTTGGTGCGGCTAATCCCGAAACGGCACGCATGATTCTCGCCGTCCAGCGCGTTTCGCCGCGGTTTCGCGTGCGTGGATTCATCGACAACGACGCCAAGAAGAAGGGCACTCTTTTTCTTGGCTATCCCGTCCTAGGCGGCTTCGAGGTATTGCGAGAGGTCAATCAACCACCAGTGCGGTTTGTCAACCTCATCACGGGGTCGACGACGATTCGATACGAGACATCGTTGCAACTGGCACGCCATGGATGTCGATTTGCCAACTTCATCCATCCGTCCGTCGACCTGACGATGACAGCCATTGGTATTGGAAACTACATCCAGGACGGTGTGGTGCTGCAAGCCGGCGTGGAACTCGGGAACAATTCCAGTCTCCACATGGGAGCGCTGGTTGGGCACGAAACCAGAATTGGTCATTCGGTGTTCCTTGCGCATGCGGTCAGCGTTTCCGGTCTGGTCACGATCAGCGATGGGACCTTCGTGGGCACGAACGCGACGATTTTGCCGCGCATTCGTGTAGGCAGGTGGGCCACGATCGGTGCTGGGGCCGTAGTGACGAAAGACGTACCCGACTACGCGACCGTCGTGGGCAATCCCGCTCGCGTTATCAAGAACGCATCACCCATCTACGATTCGGGAGATCCGATCGCCATATGACGCCCCCCGAGTTCGACGACGAGTGTCGAGAGAATGCTCGCAGGATGGCAAGAGATCCCGCCTTGCAATCACTCACGCAGGCGTGGATCAAGGCAACGCATGCGTACAAGTACACGTACAACTATCGGTGGCTGGGGCGTCCTATTATCCAATTGCCACCAGACATTGTCCTCTTGCAGGAAATCATCTGGGACGTCAAACCTGACTTCATTGTTGAAACCGGCATCGCCCATGGCGGCTCTGTTGTGTTCCACGCGTCAGTGCTCGAATTGCTGGGTCGCAATGGCATAGTCGTGGGCATCGACGTCGACATCCGCTCCGACAACCGTCGGGCGCTCCTCGAGCACCCATTGGCGCATCGCATTCACCTCGTTGAAGGTTCTTCAATAGACGAGTCGACAGTTCGCAAAGTCCGAGATCTGGTTCAGAGCAGAGCCAGAGGCATGGTGATTCTCGATTCCAATCACACTCATCACCATGTGTTGCAGGAGCTGCAGCTCTACTCGCCGATGGTGCCTCGGGAAAGCTATCTAGTTGTACTGGACACGATTATCGAAGATTTTCCTCCAGGCAGCTTTCCAGACCGTCCGTGGGATCGGGGGAACAATCCCAAGACTGCTGTTTGGGAGTTTTTACGCGGTAGTGATCGATTCGTCATCGACAAGGATCGAGAAAACAAGCTGCTGATAACCGTCGCTCCTGACGGTTACCTCCGTTGCATCAAGGACTGAGCAATTCGATCAGCTGACCTTTGCTGGTTTCCGAATGCGTAGGCACTAGTTGCTCCGCGCCGCTAACGAGCCTCCTCCCGTGCCCAAGCGTCGTATTCGACTGCGAAACTGAAGATGTCAGCCGGCAGCCACTGAGCGAATGGCCCTCTTTGCCCAAATCGGTTCAACCAACGTCGCCGAATGTTTCCGAACTCGAATGCGATTGCATATGCGGTGAACCTGGCAACGTTCAGCGAATGACGGCGGCTTAAGGCCCGCCATCGGCCGAGAACTAAGGACTTTGAAACGAGTCCTTGTTTGCATAGGAAGGCAAGCATCATGTCGTGATTTAACGGAGTGTCGCGGTAGAGCTCAGGAAAATCGTCGCACGCAAGGAAGATGGCATCCATGACGAGCCTGGCGTTCAAAGGTAGCTCAAGACTTAGCGATGGGTGCGGATGATAGTCGCCAAACTCATTTATGTAGCGCTCGAGAACAGCCTTACCATCCAGAGCGTTCAAGGCCGCGCCATTGGATCGAGCCGAATGACCATTGACGCTGGCAGGTGCACCAATGTGCAAGGCTTCGGCGACCACCGCCGGCACGCTCATGCTGGTGTACAGGTCAGGCTGTGTTGAACGGAAGACTCGTCCAACCCGTTTTGCGATTGCAGAGAGCACTTCGGTCTCGACAGCGCAGTGGTAGACACCTGGCAGGTGGTAATACCGCCACCCACCCTGTTTAATCACCATTCGAGCGAGTTGTCGTAAGTCGATAGCGTGAGCCGCGGGGGATTGCGGCAGATATCCGATTGCCGCCGGTCGCCCGTCCATCGGCCATTTGTAAATCGGCGGCATCCACATATAAACGCGACTGGGTCGAGAACCGATCAGTTCGATGATGCGGTCAGCTCCATTTGGTAGTAGAGCGTCGTCATCTCCAATGTACGTGACGTAACGGCCCCTTGCGTGCTTCAGGGCAAATTCCCAGTTGTCACACATCGAGAGTCGCTGTGTAGTCCTGACATATCGGAGACGAGTGTCATTGAACGAGCCAACTACTTGAGCTGTGTCGTCGGTGCTTACGTTGTCGCAGACAATCACTTCGTACGAATCCGCCGACTGAGCCAGGGCCGATCGCAGGGTATGCGCAAGCGTGTCACATCGCTCGCGAGTCGGGATGATTAGGCTTAGGGTGGGTAGGCCTGAGTCCACGATTCTGCTAACCCCCTCAGGTCCGTTTCACCGTGTACTGCTGATAGACGCGCAGCAATTGAGCATACTGAACTCCGTCGCGGTGCCTGACCTCAGCGCGCCGGCGAGCGTTTGCACCCATCCGATGCGCCTCCTCCGGGTGATCAGCAACCCACTGTAGGGTCGCCGCAAGGTCCTCCGCGTCTCCGGGGCGAAACAGCATGCCCGTCTGATCGTGTTCGACTGCCTGAGCCAGCGACCCAAGATTCGAAGCGACAAGCGCTGTTCCAGCCACGGAACCTTCCAGAAGACTGAAGGTAGACTGCTCATAACACTCTGACGGAATAATCACGGCGAGAGCCGTCCTCAGCTCGGTCCACTTCGCTTCGCCTGATACAAAGCCCTTCATCTCTACGTTGGTGATTCGGTGCCGCTGAAGATACGAGTGAATGACGTCGCCGAGAGGTCCCTCACCGAGGACTCTGAGCTGGAGGTTTGGCAGCGATCTCATGGCGTGAATCAAGGTCAAGATGCCTTTTTCGGCTGATAGCCGGCCCAAAAAGACTACATGTCGTCCCTTTTCTTCGCTTGAAGAACTGCGTTGCAGCAATCCTGACGTGAAGTGCGGCAGCACGGATGTTTGGTCGAGAGAGCAGAATCCGCTCTCCACAAGCTTCGACACAGTGAATCCTGCCGGAACCATGAAATGGTCGATCAGCTTGAACGTTCCTCTGCGCCGGTGCCAACCAAGAATGAATGCATAGAGCGCGCTGAGGATCACACTGTCGTGAATGCACCGCCAGCGAATGGCATGCAGAAAGTTGCCGTACTCGCACCGCTCACAAATTCGTCCCCTCGTATAAAAGAGACCGTTCGGGCACAGAAAACGAAAATTGTGAATGGTCTGAATTATGGGAATTCCCGCATCCTTGATTGCGTGATAGACAGACGGCGAGATGAGCGGGAAGACGTTGTGAACGTGGGCGATGTCAGGCCGTTCGGTCTCAACCAGTTGCCGTACTTCCCGATACGTTCGCCGCGAGTACACAGCCTGCGGAAAGAAAGCGATCTTCTGCGCCAGACTGAAGGCGTCCACATCATTGCTCGAACGTGTGTAAGCGATGACTTCATGGTTGTTCTGTCGAAGCAAATTGGTTTGTGCATCGACCCATGTGCGCTCGCCACCGTGCTGACGGTAGTCGTTGTGGACGATGAGAACCTTCGGCGGCGACGGCATCTGAGTTGAGGCGTGGGTACTGATTCAGTTCGCCACGATGGTAGCATTCCAGTCGTTGAGGTTCAGGCTTCAATGGGATCGAAAACGACGCTGCACGCCATCAGTTGAGATTCATATGCCGTCGCCTGTGAGGCCCGTTTGATCGTCGAGGTATTAGGGGTCCCGATAGCGAGCTGGACTCCGGAAGAGCTGATCGAGCAAATGCTGCAATGGGCGAAGCCCGGCGCGGAACAGAGGCGCACCATTCTGTACGCCAATGTTCATGTCCTGAATACCGCCGCAACCGATCGAGGTTTGCATGCAGCGCTGTGCCGCGCCTCGACTGTCTATTGCGACGGATCCGGTGTTCGACTCGGTGCGAGTGTCCTGGGCCATTCGCTGCCTCCCAGGCTCACCGCTGCCGATTGGCTCGATCGGTTCTGGCGGCGAGTGTCGGCCGACGAAATTGCTGTCTACGTTGTCGCTGGCGCTGATGGAGTAGCGAACCGAGCGATTTCGATCGCCACGGCCGAGCACCCCGCCCTGAGAGTTGTCGGCGTTCACCATGGCTATCTAGATTCCACTTCCTCCGCCGCAGTGATCGAAGAGGTAAATCGATCGGGCGCGCGAATCCTAATCGTGGGAATGGGAACGCCAACCCAGGAGCTCTGGATTTCCAAGTATCGTGAGCAATTGACTACGCCTGTCGTATGGGCCGTTGGAGGATTGTTTGACTTTGTTGTGGGCATGCAGCGTCGCCCACCTGGCTGGCTCAATCGATACCATATGGAATGGCTGGGGCGGCTTCTCAGCGACCCACGCAGACTGGCGTCGCGCTATCTGATCGGCAATCCTCTGTTCTGCTATCGCCTGGTGCTGCAAAGGTTGGGCTTTCGTTCCTCAGACCGTTCGACAAGCGTCGGTCCTGGCTAGTGCTCAGGGATTTGCCCCAGGCTGTTTTGGTCGGCAGGGATGGAACCGAACGAGCTGTCGAGGCCGATGTAGGTTGCCAGCGGTTGGACCGATACCGAGACTGATGTCGAAGGCCTTCACAAGTTCGGGGGCGCCCAATGCGCATGCCGAAGTCGAGACCGACTCCGGGTTCGCCGATGTGGCCAAACCAATCGCTGCGCTTGTGGCTGCGCGGCTGAGCCGAATCGGCCTGCTAATCGCGACTGACTTGCTCGCTCTCGTTACTGCTGGCGCGATCGCTTACGCACTTTGGGCTCTCCCCGAGAGACGCCAACCCATGGGGCTGTACCTCGAGCTGGTGCCTTTGATCGTCCTTTTTATCCTTGGCTACGCACAGTCGGGACTTTATCCGGGATTCGGGCTTGGAGCGGTCGAGACGCTGCGCCGCCAGTCCTACGTTACGGCGTTTGGCTACTTGGTCCTGTCCGCGTTCACGTTTGCCTTGAAGCTCCCACACCTCTACTCTCGGGTCACCTTTGTTCTGGCACTCGGATTCAGCCTTCTTCTTGTGCCGCTGATGCGCGCCATGTTGGTGACCCTAGCCGCACGATGGCGCTGGTGGAGCGAACCCGTCGCCATCGTTGGCACCGGCGAACGCGTTGTCCGTGCGATTCGCAACATTCAAAGCGGAGGCCTGGGCTACCGCCCTGTGGCTGTCCTGTCGGCGCAACCTGTCATTGGCGGACGAGTGGAAGGCGTGCCAGTCGCTGGTGATCTCGATCATGCGCCGGAACTGACAGCGGCTGGTATTCGCGTCGCGCTGATCGGCGGCGGCCTGGCGCAGGATCATGCCACCATTGATCGTCTGCAGCGGCATTTCCGCCATGTCGTGCTGCTTCGCGATTACGACGACTTACCAGTGGAAGGCATCCAGATCCGGTCCTTGGGATCGTTGGTGGGTATCGAGTATACGAACAACCTGCTCCTGCCAGTCAACAAGGCCGTCAAACGCGCCCTCGACATCGGCGTGTCTGGTATTGCGCTGCTTGTGTCGTTCCCGATCATCGCGTTGAGCGCCGCGCTGGTTCGGCTTATCGACGGCGCGCCGACCCTGTTTTTCCAATCTCGCTCGGGGATCAGCGGCCGCCGGATCTCGGTTCCCAAGATCCGGACGATGAAGCGAGATGCCGAAGAGACGCTGAACGAAGTTCTGACCTCTGATATAGAACTTCGCTCGGAATGGGACATTCGCCATAAACTCAAGAATGATCCACGGCTTATTCCTGGCGTTGGAAAGCTGTTCCGCCGCTTCAGCGTTGACGAGTTGCCTCAGCTCTGGTCGGTGATTCGTGGCGACATGAGCTTGGTCGGACCGCGTCCCTTCCCCGATTACCACCTCGCGCAGTTCTCGCCGTCATTCCTGGAACTGCGCCATCGCGTGCGGCCTGGAATTACCGGGCTGTGGCAGGTCGAGATTCGAAGTGAAGGATCGATCGCCGAACAAGAGGCGTTCGACAGCTATTACATTCGCAATTGGTCGGTCTGGCTCGACCTCTACGTACTCGTCAGAACCGTCGCCGCAGTCGCGGCCGGAAAGGGCGCCTACTGAAGCGAGACCTCCTGCTCGAGCCGCTCGCCCTGACGCTGGCCTGTGTCGCAGTCGCGCTGGCCTATGCGGTCGTGCTGAGGCCGCCGGTGGCGAACGCCGCCGATTTCTTCACCTTCCACGACTCCGCTCGACTCTACCTCCAGGGGCACGATCCCTATCTCGGCGAACCACCGCGGTGGGGCCTTGGCTACAACCTCAACGCTCCGGCATCGATTCTGATTTTCATCCCGTTCACCTTGCTCGACGTCAGGACCGCGTTCGCTGTCTGGACGAGCCTCAGCGTCCTGCTCCTCGGATATGTGGGGTGGCGCGTCGCCAAGGAGACCGGCCAACGCCCGCTGCTGACGATCTGCGCGCTGGTGATCTCGCAGGCCACATTTTCCGCTTTGCAGCTGGGCCAGCTCACGGCACTGCTCGCGGCCCTCTTCACGCACGCATGGATTGCGGATCGCGACCATCGGCCGCTGGCCGCGGGTCTGCTCCTGGGAGTGATCATCGGCCTGAAACCCCTGTTCGTCGCCTTCGCTCTGTACGCCGTCTGGCGAGGCTCGACAAGGCTCGCGGCGGGTCTGGTCGCCGGGCTTGTTGCGACTCATATCATTGGTTTGGTCGTCGTTGGGCCAGCCGGGTATCGATCGTGGTTCGACGTGCTGCAACGCGTCTCCTGGCCCGCACATCTCACCAACGGCTCGCTTTTCGGCGCTCTCATCCGATTGTTCGTCGATGATCCCGATCTGGCGATTACGCCGGTCGCGATTCGCGCGGAGTGGGTTCAGCCGCTCTACGTGGTTTCGTCGTGTGTCGTGATCGCAGCAGGGGTCTGGACGCTGTTTCGCGAGCGCAATCGCGATCGCGACTGGCTGATTGTTTTGTTCGGCTCGCTGCTCGTGTCGCCACTCGGATGGACCTACTACGCACCCATGGCGATCGGCCCGCTGCTCGCCTACGTCAGCGACGCCGGGCCAGCCATCCGCCGGATGGCGGCCGTCGGCTATTTGCTCCTGTGTGTTCCCTACACCGTCATGAATGGCGCCTACGGAGTGCTGGCCAGCGTCGTCATTTCTTCCGCGAGCACGTGGGGCCTCATCTGTCTGTTTGCCGCGGTCACGGTCGCAGATCGTCGAGCGGCCGCGTACAGACAACACCACGCCCACGTATAGATCGACCCGTTGAGCAGCGTGAGCGCCGCATTTGGCTGACCGGCCCACGTCAGCTCAATCGGCAGCAACAACAATCCAGCGGCCAGCACGATGCCTGCCGATCGCCATTGCGTCTGTTGCGCGACGGCGATGGCCGGACCGATGAGCGGCCACGAGGAAAACATCCACGCGCGCGGCGACAGCAGCAGCATCGCGGCCAGCACGCCCAGCCAACCGGCGTCGATCGGACTGCGGCGGCTCCAGCGCCACAAATCGACCACGAGTACCGCGGCGAGGACACCCCACAGCGGTCGGATCAGAAACGGCGCGTCGGCCAGAGGCATCATCCAAGGTGTTGGACTGAACATCCGTCCGAGCATCGACACAATCGACCCATCCGCCCAGTGCCCGGCGGTTGACACCATGCTCAAATGTCTGAGCCAGCCGCGATAGGCATCGAGTCCGAATTCCATCACGCCGATGAGCTCGACGGTGAGCATGGCACCGGCGGCAGCCGTCAGCGCACTCGGCGTCCGATAGATCAGCCACGCCAGCGGCAGCACATAGATCGGTTTCACCGTGGCGACCAGAGCGATGATTACCACCGCGACATGGGCGCGCCCTGTGCGTGCCGCCAGCCAGGCTTCGGTCGTTGGCCACATCAAGATCGCATAAACCTGCCCGTAGGTCACGATGCCCCAACTCAAACTCGATACCAGCCCCGCAAGGACGATGCCCAAGGTGCCTACCGGTGACGCGGCGATGTTCAACGCACCGAAAATACGGATGACGCTCCACGTGACCGACGCGGCGCTCAGCAGCAGCCAGATCCGCGACGCGGGCTCGACATCGAGGCCGGTGAACGGCAACAACAACCAGTGGAAGTGCGGTGGATTGAGATTCGGAAACTGCCGGGGAATTGATGGATAGGGATCGCATTGTCCCCTTGCCAGGCAGGTGGCCGTTCGGAAAAAAATGCCAAAGTCATCCCATTCGTGCACCGTGTCGTGGTGGATGTATTCGGCGACTCGAGCAGGAATCGTGGCGTAAGCCAGTGCGGCCGCCCCGAGGGCGCCGGCCAGTGCTATGCGGAAAAACATGCGCGGCTGGCACAGGAACGTATCATCATTTCCGCCGGACGATCATTGTGCCGCACTTCTGCAACACCCCTCCCGCAAGCATCGCCGCTGTCGTCCTGAACTACAGGACGCCAGAAGACACGCGCCGCGCAGTCGACTGTCTTCTGCGCTCGGCGCGCTATATCGACGACATCATTGTGATCAACAACGACCACGGCTCCCGATTCGAACGTTCTCTCGGCTGGCCCAACCGCGTTCGTCTGTTTGAGGCCGGTGAAAATCTTGGCTATTCAGGCGGGATGAACATTGGCATTCGCGCTGCCCTCTCCGCGGGTGCGGAGCGCGTTCTAGTAATGAACAGTGACGTCACCGTTCCTTCGGATTGCATTGGAGAAATGGAGCAATGCCTGCTCGAGAAGCAAAGCGCAGGCATTGTCGGACCAGTCGTGCTCACGAGCGCGGACGACGCGATCATCGAATCGCTGGGGGTGAGCTACTGCAGATACAGCGGACGCGTCCAGCTTCGCGGTTTTCATACGTCAACTAGCGCGCTACGGTCCAAGAATGCGGCCGTCGATGCCGTAAGTGGATGCTGCATGCTGATCTCTCGCGATGTATTCGCCGCGATTGGGTATTTCGACGAGGATTACTTCTTTTCTTTCGAGGATCTCGATTTCTGCCTTCGCGCCGGACGTGCCGGATTTCTCGTGGTGCTCGCGGCGAGTGCGAGGGTGCGGCATGTGGGCGCCCTCTCGATTGGTGCCAAGTCCCCGCGGCGTCTGTATTTTGCCGCGCGCAACCACTTGCTGACGGCACGGCGGGCGGGCGCTGCGGCGTCTCGTTGGTCGAGCGCAGCGCGAACGACGTTCATCGTTGTCCTTAACGTCGCACACGCGTGCCGATCGAATAGCGGATCGCTGACCACGCGGCTGAGTGCAGTCGCGCGCGGAACGGCGGACTACTTCGCCGGCAGATTCGGCGCCGACGCCGAGGCCCTGACCCAGGTCCAGAGTCCGACGACGACGATGGCCGCTTCGGTCGCCGATAGTTTGTGAAATGATCGCCCAAATGGCGTGAGGGTGAAGAAGGGCGAGAGAATTGGTGGATCGACTATCACCGCCGCCGCGGTCAGCACAAACGCCGCCGCCGCCATGGCGCGCCATGTGAAATGTCTGACGATGTGTCCGCGGTTGATGGCAAGCAACACCACGACGCCCAACGACGCACCGATGGCGTTCAGGACAATGTCGTTCCAGTCGAAGTACGGCGGCGTACCTCGAGTCAGCGCTGCGAACTGGAATGCCTCGTCAACGATCCCCAAGGCTACGGTGACAAGCCACGCGATCTCGAGATTGGGCGCCACGTACGCGACCGCCCCCGCGAGCAACGCGTATTGCGGGTAGTGAATATTCTCGACACTGACAACCACTAGCAGGCGATGGACGATCGCCGCCAGCGCGACCAGGGCGGTAGCCGAGCTGCCGATCAGCACGCGTCGCGGACTCGGCCAAAGCCAGGCGGCCGCGAGCAATCCGATCGCGGAGACCGCGAAAACGCCAAAAGTGACCCGATCGTAGGCTTCGAACCCGTACCGCGCTGCGAACCAGTCAAAGACATCCTCGACCGGTAGATGAAGGAAGACGAACGCGGCAAAGAGGATTGCCACGCTGATCGGTGCGCGCGTCATGCTGGCGGTGCCGATTCAGTCCGAGGCGGACGTGCCTTGCGCCGAATCGAGAACCGTAGTGCCTCGTCGTCCCGACATGCTGTGTTGCGGCCGCGAGCGGCGCCCAGCTATTCGGCGGCCGAGCCACACGGCGATGGCGCTGACCCAAGCCAGATCGCGCACGAGATGCACAGGCGCGAATAGCAAGGCGGCGGCATCGCCCGACCGCCACGCCATAGATACCCCTGCCGCGAGGCGCTCGAAGGCGAGCGCGCCGATGAGCGTGGCCGTCGCAATCGATATCGCTTGCCACATCCCACCATCCAACCACGGCAGAATCGCCAAACCGGTCAACGCCAGAAACAGCGCCAATGGGTGCGCCATCATTCCTGCTGGCGACACTGAATCCCCAGTTATTCGCGACGGGTGCTTCGCCACGAGGTCGAGGCGACCGTAGCCAAATCCATACTGCTGCCCGGCGTATCCGATGAGCCCCTCGCGCCATTGATGCCGGCTGCGTGCGCTGCGGCATATCCTCAGCCGATAGCCGGCCTCGCGCAGTCTGTAGCTCACGTCGTTGTCATATCCGTACCCAAGGGCTTCGTCGAACAGCCCCACGCGATGCAGGGCATCGGCACGGTATGCTGTATTCCCCGTGCAGACATGACCAGTCTCACTCCCATCGATCGCGGCGTATCGATGCTCGAGATCCAGGCTCATCACGCGCGCCAATAGTGAGCTGTCCGGATCCGTTTCGTAAAATCCCTGAATGGCCGCGACCGCAGGATCCTCCAGCTCGACAAGGATGCCACGCAGCCAGTGCGGCCGGAGAAGAACGTCCTGATCGATCTGACAGATGATCGGAAACCGGGCGGCCCGCACTCCGGCATTGATGGCGGCTGCTGCGCCCAAACCGGCTCCCGGAATGACGCGCAAGAGTCTTTGCGCTTCGAACTCCCGCGCAATCTGCGCGGAGCAGTCGCTGCTGCGATCGTCGACGACGATGACTTCACTGGTGCAGTCACCAGCCTCTAACAAAACGGCGTGAAGGGTTTGACGTAGAAACAAAGCCCCGTTGTGGACAGGAATGACAAAACTGACCGGTCCTCTCGGGGTCATGGGAAACATCCAGCCAAGGTGGGCCCAAATGACAATGGAGCGAGATCGAGCCGCCGGGCCACAAATGAGGTTTGGGTCTGGACGTCAATCGCGTAGCCGTTGGCCTTCAGCCACTCCGCCGTATTGCTGTTTCCCGGCAGCAGCAGCCATACATACTCCGGTCGCACACTCGCCAGATAGGTCCACCCTTCCGGAGTCCCCATCTCGATCGCCCGTTGAAGCGACTGCATCGAGTCACTGTAGACGGTCTCTCGCCGGCCGTCTGCTGAGACCTTCAACGTCGGCCCCCAATGCCAGATCGCGAATTGCCCCCAGTTGAACGGTGTGATCAGACGCCCCTTAGCCGACGTGGTGGACAGTGCGCTTGCTGCCAATAGATCCGGCGCCCATTCGCCTTTGATCGGCAGACACTTGGCCGATCCCAGCAGGCTCCATGTCCAGAGGCCGGCCACCACGGCGAAATCGATGACCAGATGCGAAGAAGGGCGAGGATGGATGTCCTCCGCGGCAGCGCCATTCGTCAGCATTTGCGCGAGCGCGAACAGAGAGATTTCGCTGAAGAGCGGCGCGATGCGTGCGACGAGCAACCCTGATAAGGCAAACCAGAACAGCGGCAGCGATGTCGCGACATTCGCTCGATGCCTCCGCGCGACAAAGGTAACGAGGATTGCAGCAATCGTTAATGGCCAGATCAAGCCGAGATCAGGCACCTCCCAGATCGGTCGCCACTCCGCCACTTCACGTCCTGGTCTGACCGTTGTCGCCAGGAACTCCCAGAGGTGCCAACCGTAGGGATTGATCACGGTTGCGACAAAAGACAGTGAGCCGACCAGCACAGCTTGTCGAGAGATGCGGCGTTGATCGATCGCTCGACCGGCGAGCCATAACGCGACCAATCCCATACCTACTATCCAGCCGCCGTGGAGGTTCGCCCATATGGCAAAGACAACCGGGAGCCATCCGAGCTTTGTGCCGGCCGACAAGCGGTGCGAGACAATTGCCAAGCCCAGCAACGTCCAGAGTTGCGGCCGATATGTGCCACTCAACGGCGACATCCCCAGAACTGAAAGTGCCAAAAGCCACCAGCGATATCTCTTGTCGGCTTGCCGCGATACGGCTTCGAGCAGCAGGATCGCCCCGACGAGGATGACCGTCTTCAGGAGGAACAGGCCCGTCAGGCCGCCGGCCTGATAGGCAAGTGCCAGGCACACTTCACTCAGCCATTCATGATTGACCCATGGCACGTCCTGGGTGAATGAGTAGGGGTCCAGCACCGGCAGACGCCAGTCTCGAACGATATCCATTCCAAATCTAAGATGTCCCCAAAGATCTGGATCAGCACTCGATCGAGCGACTACTGCGGCGCACGTCATCAATGCGGTCAGACGTCCCGCAGTTGATAGTCCTTGTTCACTCACAAGCAAATGCCCTCGAGGATTGGTGTCATGAATCGAGACGCAAGCGCCTGAGGGCTCCAGCAACGGGCTTCCGGCCGCTTCTGTCGATGGAAGTCCCCAGGCGCAAGTCCAACGACCCTTCAACAGCGAGCTCATAAACGGCCTGGAGTTGAAGAGTGACGATCTGGTGACCGTAAGACGCGCGCACGCGGACACCGGCGTCGGCGGCGTGCGCGCGCCACGCCGCGATAGATTCGAGGAGCAAATTGATGGCATGCGCAAGCGCGTCCACGTCGCCAAGCGGCGTCACGATTCCGCCCCCGACCGCATTTATGATGTCGCCGCAGCCGCAGTCGTTCGCGACGATCACCGGCGTGCCGCAAAGCAGCGCCTCGAGGGGAACCAGCCCAAACACTTCGTGTTCGGAGGGGTAGACGAGGACGTCGGCGTCGGCAAGGGCTTCGAGCCGTTCCGGTCCGCGCAGGAGCCCGACGAAATGCGTGCGCGGCGCGATCTCGAGGCCGCGCACGAGCGAGCGAAGGCTCGATCCACGGCCAATCTCGTTGCCTGCAATGACGAGGTGAGCGTCGGATGCGCGGATTGCCGCAAAGGCTCGAGCCAGGACGTCGACGCGCTTCCGCGGCGTCTGCTTGCCGAGAAACATCACCAGGCGTTCGTGCGGTAGATTGAGCCGCTGGCGAAAACGGCCGGTTGGAATCCTGGTCGCAAACTCGTCGAGATCGATCGGATTGGGAACCGTGGCGATCCGGTCGGCGGCGACGCCCAACGTGAGTAGCTGCCGGCGCTCGGCCTCAGCCACCGCGATCACTCGGCTGGCTCCTAACAGAACGCCGCGACCGGCGATGGCATCGAATCCGCGCTTCGCCATCTGATGCCGCTCGATATTCGGTGCGGTGCCGTTCGGCGCCAGCACATAGGGAACACGAGCACGCTGCAGATGACGGGCGGCTATGGCGCCGGGCAGGTTGCGGCAAGCGTGAAGATGCGCGACGTCGAAGTCGCCAGCATGACGACGCATGTAGCTGGCCAGTCCCACTGGTAAGAAGAGCTGCTGGCGATAGGCGAGCGCATTGGAGAGATTGGGGAAGACGTGCCGGGTAACGCCGTCAAAGGCTGGCGCCACGCCGTGCAGTCGCGCCGAGGCGTCGAACGCATCGGTCGTGACGACGGTGACGTCGTGACCACGGCTGGCCAACGACCGCGTCAGAGCGCCAACGACGCGGGGAATTCCGCCGTACGCCCATGCGTCGGATGCATAGGGCGTGACATGGAGAATCCGCACGAGTTGCGCATAGAGTAACGCAGGATCGAGAGAAAGGACCAAGGACAGAGAGCGTGAGTCGCGGACGATGGAGTGGAGGCGTTGGCTGGCGGACCCTTGTGCTGCCGCTGATCCCGTCACTCTTGGCGGGCCTGATCTACCTCAACGCGCTGCACAATCCATTCATTTACGACGACAACCGTACGGTCGTCGACAACGGGTCGCTCCTCGACATTCGCGATGTTTGGGCCATCGTGTGGCACGACGTCTCCCGGCCGGTTATCAACATGTCGTATGCGATCGATCGCCGGGTGTGGGGACCCGAGCCGTTTGGATTCCACGTGACCAGCGTGCTGCTGCATATGCTCAGCGTCTTCCTGCTGTTCCGGCTCGCACGAAAGCTCGCGGGCGACCGCAACCGGCGCGGCAGCGTTAGCGGCGGCGAGATCGAGCCGGCGGTGGCAGCGTTTGCGGCGGCCGCACTTTTCGCCGTGCATCCGCTGATGACGCAGGCCGTCGGTTACATCAGCGGCCGATCCGAGGTGTTGTGCGCGGTGTTTTTCCTTTCGGCAGTTCTGACCGGGCGGCGATGGATGACTGGTGGGGGAGTTGGATTCTGGCTGCTCACCCTTGTGCTATGGATGGCATCGCTCCTGACGAAGGAATCCGCCGTGATGCTGCCGCTCGTCCTACTGGCGATCGATCGCCTGCTGTTGAGCGACACAGTCGTCGAGCAGCGACGACGATTTCTCAAATTGCATCTGCCGTTTCTAGTCCTGGCGTGTGCCGGAGCAGTAGCGCGCCTCGCGCTGTTCATCGTCTACGAGCAGCTCGCGGGCACCGGCATCCGATGGTTATCGGCGTTGGATGCCGCCATCGTGATCTGGCGGTACGCGTCGCTGCTCGTGCTGCCGGTTGGCCAGTCCATCTTTCACGAGATCCGCCAGGTGGCCAGCGTGACAGATCCACGCGCGATTGGTAGTGTCATCGGCTTAGGGCTTCTGCTGGTAGGCGCGTGGCTAATCCGCAACCGTCTGCCGATGGTCACCTTCGCGGTGGCGTGGTTTCTGCTGATGCTGCTGCCGTCTTCAGCGCTGATGGTGATTGATTCGAGCGGCGACATGGCCGAGCATCGCGTGTATCTCGCCAGTGCGGGGCCATTCCTTGCATTGGGTGCGGGCTTCGGCTGGCTCGTCTCAAGTGCCCGAGTGCAAGGCACGTTGCTGCGTTGGGTTGTCGTGCTGCTGTTCCCAGCCGCACTCCTGTCGCTCTCGGGGCGGACGCTGCTGCGCAATGCGATGTGGTCGAGTCCTGTGCTGCTCTGGGGTGAAGCGGTCGATCGAGCGCCGTATCATTGGATGCCGAGAACCGTACTCGGTGAATCGCTGCATGACGCGGGCGACCACACGGCGGCGGCGGTGCAACATCGGCTGGCGCTTGCCGCAAATCCTGATGAGGAATCGATCTATCTGAAGCTTGGTTTCTGCCTCGCCGAACTCGGTCGCTTCGATGAAGCAAACGCCACGTTCAAACAACTTCGCGCGAAACATCCGGAGTCACGGACGGCGCTCACCGGCCTCGGCATTGTCGCGATGTTGTCGGACCATCCAGACGAGGCGCGTGCGCACTTTCACCACGCGATCGCGCTCGACGCCCGCGAGATTCCGGCGCGTCAATGGCTGGCAGTGCTCGAGGAGCAGACGGGGAACATCGGCGAAGCGCTCAGGCTGTGCGAGGAGATCCAGCGCATGCAGCCGGGTGGGCTAGGAACCGACGAATGCGTTGGTCGCAATCGAGCGCGGCTCCGGCCATAGGCGTCCTGAAACGCGACGTTCACCGGGCGATGATCATCTGCGCCCGGCCCGTCAACGTCAGCGACGGGATCGGAATCAGAGAGGTCACGCGGGCGTACGATCCCACAACAGTGACGCAGAAGCCGTCTCCCGGCGCCAGGTCTAGGGGATCAACCGCCGTTTCGATGCATTCGTGAGCCGCGTTGGTTGCGGTCGTGTTCACCGTGACATTAATGGGCGAACGAGCCCTGACATAGGTTTGCACGTCGACCGCCGAAGCCTTTGCCGTGCCGCTGGTCTTGCCACGAACGGCTGCCCAGCGCGCGCCTTCCTGAGCCAGGTCGGCCATCATGTTGTATCGCCAAACCGATTGCCCGAAATCGATGATGCCGAACAGGACGGTGAAGAAGAGGATTGAGGACACTGCGAACTCGACCAGGGTCGCGCCGTCCTGATTCCTCGACAACCGGCGAAGCAGGCTGAACCTCATCATTAGTTTGCGACGCGCATCCGAGCCGCGCGCGTAATGAGAAACCCCGATGGGATGCCGGGAAATGGCGTGACTCGGTTGAAGGTTTGCCTCGTGGTCACCGTAACGAAGACAGAAAGATGCTCGCCACCGGAACAGGTATCCGTGCACGCCGCCGGGGTGAGGACCGCGTCGTCGGTTGTGCAGTAGCAGCTGAGTTGATCGGTCAGATCGACGGAGATATTGCTGAGGGTCGGCGACGCCAGATTGGCGGTGGCCACGATGCCATCCCGATCGGCGCTGTGGCTGAGGCTCGTCGCACCGTATTGCGCGCCCGCCCGGGCGGCGTTATTGAGCGCGAATCCGAGGTAGAGAACCCGTGCAAAGTCCACGGTGCCGAAAAAGACCAGAAGTAAAACTGGCAACGCAATCGCCACCTCCACCAACGCGCTGCCGTCTTGTCCGCTCCGAAGCCTTCCCACCGGATTCACTCCGCCAGAGAAATCGTGAGGAGCGGATTGCCGCCGAGTGCTACGCACGTATTGTCGAAGGTGGAGTTGTGGGCCACGTCCAACTTGCCCACGACGAAAATAGTGCAGTCGCCACCGATGTCACTTCCGTTGTCGACGTGAAACCCAGTCGCGTCTGGCACATACGTGATGCCGACCACGTTCCAATGGCCGCCGTTCTTCAGGCTGATCGAATTGCCGTCCTGCCATACGGCCATCCCCGCGTAGTCGCCCGATGTCGGCGCGACGATGTTCATGGTCAGGCCGTTCTTGATGTCGATCACGCCGTTCTTGACGTAGAGCGTCACGTTAGCGCCGTTAATCGTGTTGTTGTTTTTCAAATCTATGCCACCGTCGATCACGTAGATGCCAGGATCGAAGTCTATCGTCGAACCGTTGTTCATCGTGATCCCGCACACGGTCGTGATCAGACCGCTACTGGGGGGGCCGTTACTGAGGACCGTCACCCTGTCGTTGTTACCGACGACGAGGGGTGTGCCGGAGGTGCACGACGTTCCGGTCGGTGCGGTATAGATGCCGGCAAGCGGATCGCTGAAGTGCGGAATACCGGTGATAGCCGCAGGATGGATATTGGCCGGTGACCCGTGAATCTGACCAACGACGCCAGTCGATCGCGCATCGATGCGACCAGAAATGTCGATCGCAGCGCTGTCTTCTGAGTTGACCATGACGTCGCAAGCGTTTGCGGTGACGTTGGCGCCGTTGAGTGTCAGACCTGGTCCGGTGCTATTTAACGTCACCAGACAGCCAATGCTTGAGGCGGAGCCGGCGACAGATCGCGCGCTCGGGGACAGGTTCGCGAATCCGAGCACACTTGCAAAGAACGTCGAGGTGTTCTCGCGGAGGATAACTTCTACACACAATGAGCCAGCGGAGCAGGCCGGGCTGGTATACGGAAAGTTCACCGCCTGGATTACACTGTCGTTGAATCCGTGTGCCTCGACCTCGAGCTTTGCAAAGGCGCGAAGTCGAGGCGATGCCGTGTTGCCGCGCTTGACCTCAATCGCTGCGGACTTCGCTGCGGCGTCGGCGGCTGCATGGAGACGGTTCCGCTTCTCGTATATAAACGAGCCGTCAATTGCCAAAGCGGATACACCGACGATCACAAACATCGCCAATGAGATCAAGACGATGACCTGGCCACGTTCGCCACGCACCCGCGGAATAGAACGCTGTTTCATAGGGGGCCTGAAGATTCACTACAAACGGTAGTGCGTCCAGCCCGAGATCGCAAGCGCTGCACGGATTGGCAATGTCACTGGAAGCCGAAACGCGCGAAGCGGCGCAACACGCCTGAACAGAAGGAGATCAGCCGATCCAGTCACTCCGCCAGCGCGAGCGTTTTCAAGGGATTGCCGCCGAATGTCGTGCAGGTATTGGAGAGCTGCGCCGTGTTGTTGCCGATATCCATCTTGGCCACCACGAAGATGGAGCAGTTGCCCTTGATGTCGTCGCCGTTGTCTGCGTGGAAACCTTCAAGGGGTGCGTAGGTGATGCCGTTCACGTTCCATTCGCCGCCGTTCTTGAGGCTGATGGAATTGTTGCCCGCTTGCCAAACAGCGAGCCCAGCCCACGGACCAGAAGTCGGCGCCGTGATGTTGATGGTCGCGCTATTCTGGATGTCGATCTTTCCATTGATGATGTAAAGCATCACGCCAGCAGGGGCCGTGATCGTGTTGTTGTTCTTCAACTCGATGCCGCCATCGATCAAGTAGTTTCCGGACGGGAATTCGATCTCCACGTTGTTGTTGAGCGAGATGGCGCACAGTTTCGTGACGATGCCAGTGCTCGCCGTGCCGGCGGAGACGACGGTTATCTTGCCGGAAACGGGCGGTGGAACGGTCGCGCACGAACCAGCGGCCGTGGGCACACCATACACACCGGCGACAGGATCGCTGAAATGAGCGATGACCGTCGTCAGGGAAGGCTGCACGACGGCGTGGTTCTTCATGTCAGCATCGCCAACCACTCCCGTTCCCCGCGCATCGATCAAGGTGTTGGCGCCCATATCCAGCGCATTGCTCGCGTCGGAATTGATGAGCACATCGCAAGCCGGCGCCTGAATGCTCGTGTTGTTGGCCATCACGAGGCCGGGGCCAGTCGGGTTGAGCGTCAGAAGACAGCCATTGCTCGACGCTGTTCCCGCCACCGATCGGGCGCGGGGCGTCATGTCGGTGAAGCCGAGCACGCGCCCGAAAAAGGTCGACGTCTGCTCACGCAAGATGACTTCGACGCATGACGACGGGCAGAGTGCGCTCGTATAGGGCCAGTTAACCGCCTGAATGACGCTGTCGCTGAAGCCGTGCGCTTCGACTTCTCTCTGCGCGAACGCCCAACGATTGCTCGCGTTGCCTCGCTGCGCCTCAATCGCGGCGGATTTTGCGGCGGCATCCGCAGCGGCGTGTAGCCTGTTGCGCTTCTCGTACATGAACGAGCCGTCAATCGCCAGCGCCGCGACACCGATGATCGCGAACATCGAAATCGTGATCAGAATGATCATCTGTCCGCGGTCGTTGTGCGTCTTACAACGAGTTCGCGGAGTCACACGGCCTGCGCGAGCGTGCCGGGTAGTCATAGAGAAAACGCAACCACGGTAGCGTCTCGAAATACCGAGCGCAACATGCGGTGCACTCATCGGCGAACTACGTTTGACTATCAACCATCGCAGTCCGTTGTTGGACGCGCGATGGCGCCGAACCTAGCGCGAGATGATCATCGACGCCGTGCTTTGCAGCGTCAGCGATGTGATTGGAATCAGTCCCGTCATTCGTCCGTATGAGGCCTGCACCTTGACGCAGACCGCGTCGCCATTCTCGAGCGTCGAGGGATCGACGCTAGTAGCGGTGCACTGATGCGAACCGTTCGCCGATGTGGTGGTTACGGAAACCGTCATACCAGGCGCCAGTGATTGAACATAGCTCTCCACTTGAGCGGCGGTCGCCGGACTCAGGCTCTTGGCGCCGTGCACACTGGCCCATCGCGCTCCCTGCTGCGCAAGGTTGCCGGCCATGTTGTAGCGCCAAATAGCCTGGCCGAAGTCCAGGATTCCGAACACGAGAGTGAAGAAAAGGATCGAACACATGGCGAGCTCGATCAGCGCGGCCCCGCGTTCGTTCCCGAGACGTTGGCGACGCGAACAGGAGGTCAATGGGTCACCCGCATCGTGGCGGCGCGCGTGATGCTCAGCGTCGCCGGCAGGATCGGATAGGGAATCACCCTCGTATACGCGCCGGATGCTGTGACCGTGCACATCACCGCCATGTGCTGCGCCGAGGGGCACGTCGCGGTACAGGACGAAGACGTCAACACGCCGGCGTCGGTCGCGCAGTAACACGCTGCGCCCGAGACACTCGACGTGTACGTGATATTTGGCGAAGCGGCGGCGACGACCGCGCTCGTGGCCGCGGTGTCGTACGCATTGGAGATATTCGCTGCGCAGTATTGAGCGCCGGCACGGGCCGCGTTTTCGAGCCCCGCGCTGGTGTAGATGGCGCGCGCGAAATCGATGGTGGCGAAGCAGATCAGCAGAAGCACGGGCGCGACCAGCGCGAGCTCGACCAGCGCTGCGCCGCGGTCGGCTCCCCATCGACGATGCGAAACGTAACCGCCGGCGCTCATTCTGCGATCGCAACGCTGCGAAGCGGGTTACCGCCAAACGTCGAGCAATCGCTGGCCAGCGTCCCGGCGTTGTTCGCCAACGCTACGGAGAGGGCCACGATGATCGAGCACGCACCTGTCATGTTGCCGTTGTTCGAGACTCTGAACGCGCCGTTCGGCGCGTAAGTGATTCCGGTTACGTTGTAAATGCCGTTGTTCGTGATGTTGATGGTTTGAGTGTTGCTCGCCGGTTGAAAGAAGCCGACGCCAGCCCAGGTGCCGGTCGTTGGCGCAACGATGTTCAGCTGCGAGTTGTTGTTCAGCTGCAGGATCCCCGACAGGTTGTAGATCATCACGCCGCCCGTACCGTTCACCTTCGAGTTGTTGCCGATGCTGATTCCGCCACTGATGACGTAATTGCCCGGCGTCAACGTCAGGGTGGCGTTGTTGGCGAGGTTGAAGCCGCAATATGTCCCTGGTCCAACCGAGCCGGAGGCGTTATTTCCCAACGAGTAGGGCGTGCCGGGAGACCCGTTTGTCGTGCACGGCGACGAAACCGACGGCGCGGCCAGCCCCGACAACGGGTCGCTGGCCGGTGGCGTAGCGGTTTCCGGCGTTGGCGAGATCGAACCATTGTTCCCGACACTGTAAGAGCCGGTAATGCTGACCGACTCCACGTTGACGTGACCGTTATTGCCGACCGTAACTGCCGGACTGCTGGCGGAATTCACGGCAATCGCGCATTCGGGTCCATTGAGATTCGCGTTGTTGGAGATGTCCAGACCAAGGCCCGAAGTCCCTAGAGTGATCATGCATGTCGTGCCAAACGACGCGCCGGCGACCGCGCGCGCCCGGGGGGACATGCTCGAGAAGCCGAGCACCTTGGCAAAGAACGTCGAAGTCGATTCTTGGAGAATCACTTCGACATAGCTTGATGTCGTGCCGCACGTGCCGCCCGTGTACGACCCGGAGGTAGGAGGGCAGTTCACCGCCGAGATCACGCTGCTGTTGAAACCCTGAGCGATCACTTCGCGTTGCGCGTATGCGAGCAAGTTGGCGCCAGAAGTATTCCCGCGGCGCACTTCCAGGGCTGCCGATTTGGCGGCCGAATCGGCAGCTGCGTGTAGACGGTTCCGCTTCTCGTACATGAACGAGGCGTCGATCGCGAGCGCGGCAATGCCAAGGATGACGGGTAACACCAGCGCGCTCATCAGCACGATCTGGCCGCGTTCGTTTCTGGCGCTGCGACGACGTTGCGTTAAGCGCAGGATCTGGCCCGCGCTCCGGAAACCAGCGGAAGTCATTCGACAACCAGTAATCGGCGCCACTGGTCAAGCGGCGCAGTAAAAGGGGGAGGGGTGGGGGACCCTCACCGACGCCAGCATCAGCCGCGTCTCGTTCTATGATCTCGGCCTCTCTCTGACGATCGGCTAGCTTCCGCGAAGGTGAACTACTGACTACTCTCGGGCACAATGGGGCCGCATGATCTTCGGTTCTCGCCGTAGCTGGGATTTCCTCCCGTGGTTCCGGCCGCGGCTGCGCGTCCCGTCCGAGCCGGGCGAGGCGCTACGCATCGAACGCGTCATCGCCGGCGCGCGCCTACTACTGACGATCGTTGCGCTGGTGCAGCTCGACCGGCCGTCGCTTTTCCCCGATCAGTACCTGTTTCAATCGCAGGCGTTCCTCATCGTGTTCGTCGCGCACGGCCTCGCGGCCATGCTGGTCTTGAGAAGGCGCCAACGCACCACGCGCGGGTTTACCCTCACGACCCACAGCGTCGACATCCTGATGTCGGTGGCGATGCTTCCAGTGGCCGCACCGCCAAGCCCGTTTTTCGTCTTCTTTCTCTTCGTGCTCGCCTCAGCGGCATTTCGCTGGGGATTCCGAGAGACCTTTGCCACCAATCTCGCTGCATTGCTGCTCGTGTTCGGTCACGCCGAGCTCACGGATCGCTGGCCGATGGCCAACTTCGGCAATCCGTACGAGCTGGACCGCGTGCTGCTTCGAACCGGGTACTTGTCGATGATTGGTCTCTTTCTCGGCTATCTGGCCGAGGAGGCGCGGCTGCTTCGCACCGAGACCGCCGCCATCGCCGAAATGCTGGGACGCGTCCGCGGCGATGCCGGCGCCACGCGAGTCCTGACCGAAATCGCCGGAGACGCCAAGGCACTCTTCAATGCCGATAGCCTCCTGCTTGCCGTCGAAAATCCATCAACCGGGCGTGCTTTTCGCTGGGACTCCACCACGGGGTGGAGCGTCGGCCCCGCACCGATGCCGGCCGACTCTCGCGGCGTCGACGAGCACCAATTCGTCTTCGGCTCACCCAACACCACGTTCGCGTTCGGGCGGAAATGGTGGCGACGCCTGGGCCCTATGGCGTACCACGTCACCGGCCTCGACATGAACGGACGCCGCGCCGACGTCAGCGACGTCAAGCTGCCGCGAACATTCATCGCCGCCTACCCTTATCGACGGATGATTTCCGTGCCGGTCACCTTCAGCGACGAATGGCGCGGGCGCATCTTCGTTTTCGATCCGACGTTGAACGTGCGGCTGGTGTCGCTCGCGGAATTCCTGCAGAAGCTGGTTCGCCAAGTCGCACCTGCCGTGCTCAGTGTCTACCTTCTCGGCGAGCTGCGCATCCAGGCCGGCGCCATCGAGCGTGCGCGCGTCGCGCGCGAGCTGCACGACGGCGTCATTCAATCGCTGATCGGCGTGGAGATGCGGCTCGAAGCGCTGCGCAATCAGGCAGCCATCGTCGGGACGACCACCGGAGAGGAGCTGCGGCGTCTACAAGGCATGGTTCGCGAAGAAGTGCTCAACCTTCGCGATCTGATGACGCAGATGCGCTCGCCAGAGCTCGACCCGAACGAGCTGCTCGACTACCTGGCACAGCTGGTCGATCGCTTCGGCCGCGACAGCGGCATCACCGCGCGATTCTCATCCGATCTAAAAGAGGTAGTGTTGTCGCGCCAGGTCTGCTTCGAGCTCGTTCGCATCGTCCAGGAAGGACTGGTGAACGTCCGCAAGCACAGCCGCGCCACCAGCGTCGTCGTCCGCTTCGGCCGCGCGGAAGGGCAGTGGGTGCTCGAAATCGACGACAACGGCCAGGGCTTCCCGTTCGCAGGGACGATGTCGCTCGAGCAGCTGGATGACGGACGCAAGGGTCCCATCGTGATCAAAGATCGTGTGCGCGCCATCGGCGGCCAGTTGACGCTGGAATCGGTGCCGAACCGGGGAACCCGACTGAAAGTACTGGTGCCACAGGAGGCCTATGTCTGAACCGGCGCAGCCCATCCGCATCCTCATCGCCGACGATCATCCGATCTTCCGCGAAGGATTGCGCCGGCTTCTGGAGTCTGGGGGATTTCACGTCACTGGTGAAGCCGCAGATGGCGGCGAGGCCGTCCGGCTCACGCGCGAGCTGCGGCCTGATGTTCTGCTGCTCGACGTGGCCATGCCGCGGACAACCGGCCTGGCGGCGCTACGCGAGCTGTCGACGGATCACGGTCCGACCAAGACGATTCTGCTCACCGCCGCCATCGACAAGGATGACATTGTCACCGCGCTGCAGCTCGGCGCCCGCGGCGTCGTCCTCAAGGAGGTCGCGACTCAGGTGCTGTTCAACTGCATCCGCCGCGTGATGGAAGGACAGTACTGGGTTGGCCGGGACGCCGTGGCAGACCTCGTCAGTCTTCTAAAGTCGGTGACGACCGGCGTCCAGGAACGCAAGTCGTTCGGCTTGACCAAACGCGAATTCGAGATCATCGGGACGATCGTCGCCGGCTACTCGAACAAAGACATCGCGCAGAAGTTCTCGATCGCCGAAGACACGGTGAAGCACCACCTCACCAACATCTTCAACAAGCTGGGCGTATCGAACCGGCTCGAGCTGGCGCTGTTTGCGGTTCACCACAAACTGATCGACGACACCAGCCCATGACCGTCGCCTCTTACCCGCCTAGGATGGCGGGCTGGACTTGACGTGTCTGGCGATCTGCTCGTGGGTGGCAAACCACACTCCCGGCTTCCCCTTCATATAGGCGATGAGCCGCTCGAGCATGGCCGTTCGCGATCGGTGGCCGGTCAGATGCGGATGCATGGTCAGCAGGAACAAACCGCCTTCGTCGTAGGCGACATCGAACTCCGACTGAAACACCTCATACACATCTCCGATCGACGGGTTTGATCCGTCGGTGTTGCCTCCGAAGTACGGAAAGTCGTCGAGGATGCGTTCGATCGGCAGCTCGACGATGCCCGTCGGCTGGCCGTCGAGGAGCAACTCGTACGGGTCATCGCTGGCCATCAGGCTGCTGTCGTACAGGAAGCCCGCGGCCTTCACCTGCCCCATCGTCCAACCGCTGAACTTCCACGAGGGCGCCCGGTAACCGACCGGACGTTTGCCGGCCAGCTTGGTGAGCGTCTCGATCGACTGGTCGAGCAGCCGTTGCTCCTCCTTCTCGTCGTTCAGCAGCGGCAGGCGTTCGTGGATCCACCCGTGGACGGCAATCTCGTGCTGCAGCGAAGAAGCCTGAATGTCCTTGAGCATTTGCGGATGAAAAAGCGCGCTGACGGCGGGGATGAAGAACGAGACAGGAACCCGCTGCCGGTCGAGCATCTTGACCAGACGCGGGACCCCGTCCACCGCTCCATACTCGCCGCGCGAGATCACTTCGTAGTCCAGCGTTCCAGTCGACAGCGTCGCGGTCGCGTTGTCGACGTCGAACGACAGACCGACCGCCACGCGCGCGCCGTTGGGCCATGCCGGCGGCTTCATCCGCCGCCCGGCGCTGACGTGAAACATCTGCCCTTTGAGCGCGTCGAGCGAGAGCTTGGTGCCGGGGAGAGGGTCGGGAGGCGCAGGCCTTGGGGTCGAGGGCGGTGCGGATGGTGATGCGCACGCGAGCGTCAGGCAAAGAGCCGCGAGCGGGCCGAGCGGTAGTACACGCGTCATGGTCGCCTCCGGGCGCCCATCTTAACGCCGCAATTCACTTGCACTGTCTGGATTGGTGGCACTTTCAGCTATCAGCTGTCAGCTATCAGCTGTCAGCTATCAGCTTTCCGCTATCAGCTTTCCGCTCGGAATGCCGATCGCCGAGAGCCGACCGCTGATCGCGGCAGAGCGCCAAGCGGAGTGCAGCTGGCTTGGCGTCGCCGGCGACTATGCCGCGGATTTGTCGTGAGCCGCTGGTCCTTCGGGCAGACGGCGACGCTGCAGGTTGGCCTGGTAGTTCTTCTCGAGGTGGTCCACACCCTCGGCGGTGATCAACAGGCGCGAATTGTCGCCGCGCGAGACCCAGCCCTTTTGCGTGACGTACCAGATCGTGAAGCCGAGCAGCTCGCGCGGCCGGCCGGTCAGCGATTCGAGATCGAGAAAGAAGACGCCCGGTGCGCTCGGTTCAAGGCGGCGATGGGTGTACAGCACTTCGAGAACCGTGAGGCGTGCTTCCGCTTCGATCTGGAAATCGTTTTCGTTTTTCTCGCCTTGCTCGATGAACCGCCACCGATCGCGCTGGCGCTGCTCGCGCACGACGTCGAATTGTGCACGTTGCTCGGGGTCGCTGAGAACGGTGTAGGCCTCCTGAACTGCACGGAAGCGCGTCGAGTCGCCGGTTTCGCGATTGTCGGGGTGAAAACGTTGAGCGAACATCCGGAAGACGCGGTGAACGGTATCGGGTTCCGCGTTCGGACTGATCTGCAGCACTTCGTAGTAGTCGACGTCGTGACTCATCTTCGCGCAGAGGCCTCAATTACTTCATCGGCGACAGCAGCAAACGCTTGAGGGTGCCACGCGCCACGTGCCTCGTGCCCTGGTGAGTGCCAGCGTGCCAGGGCGGGTGCCTGCGTGCCAAGGTGATCGCAATTCGCGAGTGTCGGCCTGGCAGCCCATGACCTGTCCCCCAAGGTGTGGAGGCTACCCTTCAGGGTTGCCTTTCGTAGACGATCTTTCCGCCGACCATCGTCAGCAGCACCTCGGCGTCCCGCAACTTCGTCTCGGTGCACGTCATCGGATTTTCCGAAAGCACGATAAGGTCGGCGAGCTTTCCGGTTTCGAGCGATCCCTTCGTCCGCTCCTCGAAGGTCAGCCACGCGTTGTTGACTGTCGCCATTCTGATCGCCTCTTCCCGCGACACCCGCTGATTGGCGCCAAGTATTCCGCCGGTGATCGTGTCGCGGGTCACGAAGTGATACAGGGTCCACAGTGGTGGAAACGGCACGACGGGGGCGTCGGTTCCTGACGACACCGGCAGTCCGGCGTCGAGATACCTCCGCACCGGTGTCGTAAGGCTGGCCCGCTCGAAGCCCCAGTACTTCACCAGGCTTGGACCGGCGAGATAAAGATGGTTCTGCGCGGATATCGCCACTCCAAGTGCCTTCATCCTCGGCAGGTGATCGGGCCGGCCGATGAACGCGTGCTCGATGCTCCAGCGGCGATCGACGATGGTGTGCTCGCGATTGGCGCGTTCGTAAGCGGCGAGCACGAGATCGATGGCCGCGTCTCCGACGGCGTGCGTCGCCACCCGCCAGCCGCGCTTGTTCACTTCGGCGACGATTGCCATGTAGCGCTCGGTGTCGATCGTCTGAAGGCCGCGAAAGGTTCCCTTCTCGCCCCATGGCTCCTCGTAGGGCTGGCGCATGAGACCGCCTTCGAAACCACCGTCCACCGCCAGCTTGATGCCGCCGGCGCGGAGCCACTCGTCGCCTTCGTCAGGCTGAATGCCCGACTGGTCAAGCGTCCTGCCGACGGCAGCAGCGTCGCCGCCGGGCCGAAGCAGCGCGTTGATTCTCATCGTCAACAGGTTGCGTTTGCGCATCTCTTCGAGCAGCCGATAGTCGTCCACTGAAATGCCTGGGTGCCGGACGGTGGTCAGGCCGGCGGTGTTCAGCCGCTTGTACTCGGCGATCCGGTCGGCAATCTGTTCTTCGCGCGATCGCGGCGCCTGCGCCGGCAGCCGGGCCAGCGCTTTGGCAGTGTCGACCAGCTCGCCGTTCAGCCGGCCGCTGGCATATCGCGAGATCCGTCCACCGGCAGGCTCGGTGGTTTTTTCGTCGATGCCGAATCGCGAGAGCGCCGCCGAGTTCAGGATGTATTCGTGCCCGCCGCGCACCAGGACCACCGGATGGCCGGGCGCGGCGCGGTCCAGATCGTCGCGGAGCGGCAGCCGCTGTTCGGCAAGCTGCGCTTCGTGCCAGTCGCTGTTCGACAGGATCATCTGTCCGGCGGCAGTCGTCTTTGCGCGCGCTGTCACCGCCGTCAGGACGTCGGCAATCGACCGCGCGCGAGACAGGTCGACGCCCGGACCTCCACCGGCGCCGTGCAGATGGTTGTCCATCAGGCCCGGCATCGCGGTGCGGCCCTTGAGGTCGATCAAGCGCGTGGCCGGACCGGCCAGCGCACGCATCTGATTCGAATTGCCCACCGCCATGACGTGATCGCCAACAATCGCAATCGCTTCGGTTTCGCTGAAAGCGCGATCGACGATCAGCACGTGGCCGTTGTAGAGAATCGTGTCCGGCGCCGGCGGCCGCGGCAGCGGCTGGCGAGCGCTCACTGCCACCGCCATGTACGCACCGAACACGACGGCCAAGGTGATAGTCAGTCGCTTCATGCCTGCTCCTTCTCTTTCTGCCTTCTGCCTTCCGCCTTACGCCCCTGCCTTCTGCCTTGCCTTTTGCCTTTCTGCCTTGGCCGTATTCGTCCCTACCATTTATCCCCATTTCGGAAGTTCGTCCCCGCGAGCCGATATTCTGACCCGATGTCCCGGGCGGACAACCCAGGAGTGGATGACTTCGCGGCGCGATTGATTCTCACGCCGCTGGTCGGCATCGCCATCCCATCCATGACCGGCCTGGTGCAGTATCCATTTCATTCCCTCGCAAGTCTCCTCGGCAGCTATGCCTGGTTCATTGCCATCGCCCACGCGACGTGGGAGGGCAATCTCCGCCTCTACCTCTTGTTTCAGGACCGCACTGCGTGGCTGACCCGGCCATGGCATCGCGTCCGGCTCCTGATCGGGCTCATTTGCCTGTTCACGATCCCGTTCACGGTTTCGGCGCTCTGGCTATGGGCGGCGTTGTTTCGTGTTCCGGCGGCCACCTGGCCGGCGATCGCGATGGCGGTTCTCGCCATCGTCGCGTCCGTGATCTTCATCACGCATGTGTACGAAACCGTGTTTCTGGTTCGCGAATGGGAGAGCGATCGACTGCGCAACGAGCGGCTTCGGCGCGAGATGATCGAGGCCGAGTTGCTCGCCTTGTCCAGCGAGGTGAACCCGCACACCCTGTTCAACAATCTTCATGCGCTGAGCCATCTCGTCGAGGAGGGCAATCCGGCGGCATCGGCATTCGTCGGCGCGCTGGCGAGCAGCTACCGTTACTTGCTGAAGACGCGATCGCAGCGTGTCGTGCCGTTAGTCGAAGAGCTGCTGCTGCTCGATCAGTTCATTGCGCTGGTGAGCATCCGCTATGCGGGCGGTCTGCGCGTCGGTGTCCATGTTGACCACGAGGCGGCGGCGCGCTGGCTGATACCGCCAGTCGTGCTTCCCGAGCTGCTCGAGAACGCCGTCAAGCACAACGAGTTTTCAACCGACGCGCCGCTTCACATCGAGGTCCGCCTTGAAGGGGATCGGTTGACGGTGTCGCACGAGCGCCGGCCCCGGGCGGGGGTAGTGTCCTCAACCGGCATAGGGCTGGACAATCTGGCCCAGCGTTTCCGCCTCATTACTGGGGTTGCGGCGCGCTGGGCGGACAGCGGTGGGAGATTTGTCGTTACCCTTCCGCTGTTGCCTGTTTAAGATCCTTTTCGCTGGTCGCTGGTCGCGGGTCGCGCGGGTCGTCGGTCGGTGGTCGCGGGTCGGTCGTAGCTGGCTGCCGCTTTTTCGTTCTCCCCTTCCCCCTGTCCCAGCCCGGCCCGAACATTGCACAATAGAGGCCCATGCGACGCGCACTGTCCTTTGCGACGCTCATCCTCCTGCTGTGGTCCTTGCCGTCGGCGGCGCAGGGCCCGACCAATTGTTCGGTGGCTTCGCAAAACCTGTGGGTCCGCGATGCTCTGAGCGAGGTCTACTACTGGTACGACCAGCTGCCGAACCCCAACCCGACCTCGTTTTCGTCGCCCGAGGCCTACCTCGAGGCGGTCCGCTATCGGCCGATCGACACGACCTACAGCTACATCACCACCGCGGCGGCCAACGACGCTTTTTACGACGACAGCCAGTTCATCGGTTTCGGATTCTCGACGCAGATCGTCGGCGACGCGGTGAACGTCGCGGCCGTCTTCGACGCCAGTCCGGCGCTCGAGGCCGGGCTCGATCGCGGCTCGCGCATCACCGAGATCAACGGGCAGTCAGTGGCGGCGCTGGTAGCAAACGGCACGATCGGCAGCGCCTTTGGCGCCACCGAGGTGGGCGTTCAAACTTCCATCGTGTTTTTCACGCGCAACGGCACGCGCCGGGAGGCGACGATGACCAAGCGCCTAGTGACGATTCCCACAGTGTCGCTCACGAGCGTGCACGAAGTGGACGGGCGGCGCATCGGCTATCTGCACTTCCGCAACTTCGTGCGCCCCTCGTTCGCGGCGCTCGATCAGGCGTTCGAGACGCTGAAACAAAGCGGGGCAACCGAGCTGGTGCTCGACCTGCGCTACAACGGCGGCGGCCTGGTCAGCGTGGCGCAGCATCTGGCGAGCTTGATCGGCGGATCGCTCACCAGCGGGCAGGTGCTGGCGACCTACGACTACAACAGAAAAAATCAGGCCTACAACCAGACGCTGCGCTTCGAGGCCACCCCGCCGCAGACGCTGAACCTGCAGCGTCTCGTCGTGATTACCACGCGATCGTCGGCCTCCGCCAGCGAGCTCGTTATCAACGCGCTGCGACCATACCTTCCGGTGGCGATCATCGGCGACACCACGTATGGCAAACCCGTGGGGCAGAATCCGTTTCCCTTCTGCAGCAAAGTACTGCTGCCGGTCACCTTCGCGCTCAAGAACGCCGCCGGTCAGGGCGACTACTTCGAAGGTCTTGCGCCGACGTGCCAGGCCGCGGACGACATCACGCACGCGCTCGGTGACGTGCGGGAAGCGTCGTTTGCCGAGGCCATCAGCTACATTCGCACCGGCCGCTGCAGCACGCAGTCGACGAGCACGGCGCAGAGTCTCCGACTTCGCGAACCCGGGCCCAGAGCGACAGGATTCGCGGCCCTGATCAATGCGTGGTGAGTCACCCGCGTTCGGCTTTCAGCACAGACTCTTGCTTTAGCCGATAGCTGAGAGCCGATAGCTGAGAGCCGATCGCTGAGAGCCGATCGCTGAGAGCCGATCGCTGATAGCTGAAAGCAGTGGGCAGCGCAGGATATAGTCCGCGAATGCGCCGCTCCCTGTTTGCATTCGCTCTCCTCGTCCTTCCCTCGCTGGCGTCCGCCCAGCCCTATCCCGCCGCCAAGACCGGCGGCAACTACATGCACAACTACTATCTGCCACCCGCGGCGAGCAGCTCGCCGTGGTGGCCGACGTGGTCGCCGGACGGTCAATGGCTCGCCTTTGCGATGGACGGCTCGCTGTGGCGGATGCGGATTACCAACGGCAAGCCAGACGGCGTCGCCGAAGAGCTGCTGCGCGAACGGGAATTCCTGTCCTCACCCGAATGGTCACCGGATGGACGGTGGCTGGCCTACACCGCCGACGCGGACGGCAAGCACATCAACATCAAGGTTCTGAATCTCCAGAGCGGTGAGAGCACGGCGATCACGACCGGCACCCAGGTGAACGTCGAGCCGGCGTGGTCTCCGGACGGACGGCGGCTCGCCTACGTGTCGACGGCTCCAAACGGCTACTTCAATGTGTTCGTCGTCGACGTTGCCAATGGCCAGCCGGGGAACCAGATTCAGGTCACGACCGATCACAAGTTCGGCCGCGAGCGGCTCTATTTCAGCGACGTCGACGTCAATCTCTCGCCGTCGTGGTCGCCCGATGGCCGCGAGCTGTTGATCGTGTCGAATCGCGGGATTCCACTCGGCTCGGGCGGCATCTGGCGGCTGCCGGTCGAGGCGGATGCGATGAACAACGGCAAGGGCGTGCTGATTCACAAGGAAGAGACGCTGTACCGGACGCGGCCGCAATGGTCGATCGACGGCAAGCGCTTCATCTATGCGTCGCATCTCGGCGGGCAGTTCACCAATCTGTTCGTCTTGCCGGCCGTCGGCGGCGAGCCGTACAAGATGACGTTTGGCGAGTACGACAGCTTCCTGCCGCGCTGGTCCCCCGACGGCGAATGGATCGCCTATGTCTCGAACGAACAGGGACTGCCGCAGCTGAAGGTGCTCAAGACCTGGGGCGGTGAAGGCCGCGTTGTAAAGGTGACGCAGAAGAAGTGGAAGACGGCGATGGGCCGCGTCGACGTGCGCATCATCGACGGCGCCACCGGCAGAGAGACCGAAGCGCGGGTGTATCACACTGCATCGGACGGCAAGCCGTACACCCCGGCAGACAGCTATGAACGGCTCGGGCCGCTCAGCCGCCACCTGTTTCATACGGCCGGCCACTACACCACGGAAGTCCCTCCTGGATCGTTCACCATCGAAGCGTTGCGCGGCTTTGAATACGACGTCGCCAGGCAGACGGTCGAAGTGAAGGCCGGCGCCACGGCCTCCGTCACCGTCACGCTGAAGCGAATCGCCGACCTCAGAACCAAGGGGTGGTACTCGGGCAGCAACCACGTGCACATGAACTACGCCGGCAATCTGCACAACACGCCCGAGAACATGATGCTGATGAACGCCGCCGAAGGCGCCAACATGATCAGCCTGCAGATCGCCAACAAGGACAATCGCGTCCTCGACGTGCAGATCTACAAGCCCGGTCAGGCGCAGCATCCGCTGTCCACCAAAGACCTGGTGATGCACGTCGGCCAGGAGTACCGGCCGCCGTTCTACGGCCACATGTCCCTGTTCAATCTCAAGGAGCACCTGATCTCGCCGTTCGTGACCGGCTATGAAGGCACCGGCGTCGAGAGTCTGTATCCATCGAACACCGACATCCTGCGCTATGCGAAAGAGCAGGGCGGCATTGGCGCCTACGTGCATCCGTTCTTCGGCACGACCGATCCGGTGTTGAACCTGTCCCTTGCCGGAGCCAAGACCTTGCCGGTCGACGTCGCACTCGGCGCCGTGAGCTACCACGAGCTTTGGTCACAGAGCGCGGCCGACGCCGGCCTGATCGTTTGGTACAAACTGCTGAATTCAGGGTTCCGCGTGCCAGTCACCGGCGGCGAAGATTCGATCTCGAGCCTGCATCGCGTCGAGCTGGTCGGTTCGGTTCGCGGCTACTTCAATCTCGGCACCGGCCCGAATCGGCTGTCCTGGGACAACTGGATGAAGTCGCTGCTCGCCGGCCGCGGTTTTGTCACCAACGGACCGCTGATCGAGTTCTCTGCCAATCAAGGTGTGATGCCAGGCGATGAGATCACGCTACCGGCGGGCGGTGGGAAGGTGACCTTCCACGGCGTGTTGACGTCGCAAGCCGATATCTCGAAATTCGAACTGGTGGGGAATGGAGAAGTGGTGCACTCCGTTCCCTTGACGTCATCGCGGCGGTCGGCCAGCTTCGACCTGCCGCTGACCATTCACACGTCGGGCTGGTATTCGCTGCGCGCGGCGGGCGACAACGGCACGTTTCCAGTCGAGAATACTCGTCCCCTCGCAGTGAGCAATCCCATCTACGTCACTGTCGGTGGTCAGCCAGTTCGCGATCGCGCGTCGAGCGAGTACTTCGTCAAGTGGATCGACGTTCTCACCGGGATGGCGTCGGAGCATCCCGGCTGGCGCAGCAGCAAGGAGAAGGATCACGTGCTCGCGCAGTTCAAGGAGGCGCGAGAGATTTTCGTCAAAAGGGCGTCAGAAGCACAGTGAAGGCTGTTTGCTTTTCGCCTTTGGCTTTTCGCGAAGAGCGAACAGCGAATAGCGAATAGCGACCCATGCCCGAACTTCCCGACATCGAGCTCTATCTGCACGCGCTGCGGTCGCGGATCGTCGGCCAGCGGCTCGAGCGGGTACGCATTGCGAGCCCGTTTCTGGTCCGCTCGTTCGACCCGCCGCTCGACGCCGTTTTCGGCCGCCCGGTCACCGGCCTGCGGCGGATCGGCAAGCGGGTAGTCTGGGCCTTTGACGACGATTTCTTCCTCGTCATTCACTTGATGATCGCCGGCCGCTTGCGCTGGCGACCCAACCCGACAGAGGCTGGCTCCGTCGAGAGCACGAGTGCGGAGCCGGTCGCGCCGAAGCGCGCCGTTCGATCACCGCGCTCGAAGGCGGAGCTTGCGGCCTTCGAGTTCTCCAATGGCACGCTGATCTTGACCGAAGCCGGATCCAAGCGGCGCGCGTCGCTGTATGTCGTACGCGGCGAGGCGGCGCTTGCCGATCTCGATCCCGGCGGCATCGACGTCCTCACCTCGACTGTCGAGCAGTTTGGCGACGCGCTTCGTCAGGAGAACCACACGCTGAAGCGCTCGCTTACCGATCCGCATCTGTTGAGCGGTATCGGCAACGCGTACTCCGACGAAATTCTGCACGCCGCCAAGCTCTCGCCGATGCAGCAGACCGGCCGGTTGACTGACGAAGAGGTCGCACGGCTGCATTCAGCAACGGTTGCGACATTGATCGCCTGGCGCGATCGCTTGATTGCCGAAACCGGCGAGCGTTTTCCAGAGAAGGTCACGGCATTTCGCGACGGGATGGCCGCGCACGGCCGCTTCGGTCAGCCGTGTCCGGTATGCGGCACGCCGATACAGCGGATTCGGTATGCGAGCAACGAGGCCAACTACTGTCCGACCTGCCAGACCGGCGGCAAGCTGCTGGCCGATCGCGCCATGTCACGCCTGCTCAAGCAGGACTGGCCGAAGTCGCTCGACGAAATGGATCAACACATGCGGAGTCGAAAGGTGTAATCCGGAGCGGTTCTAGCCTTCGACGTCGGCAAATTCCTCTCGTGGCGTCCCGCGATCGCGCGACGACACACTCTCGGGTTCTTCGGCCGCGGCCGGTGCATTCGCCGGATCGATCTCGCGCTCGAAGGTCAAGGCCTCCGCAAGATAGTCGTGGGCAGTCGCATCCGTTCGCGCGAGCAGGTGTTCGAGCGGAGTCCGCGCGAACGCCTCGCTCTCGCGTGCCTGCAGACGTGGGAACGACCCGTCGGGATGCTGCGGGGCATAGCGATGCCAGAAGTCGATGTGCCAGCGGACGAACATGCGCACGCGCTCGAGGCCGTGGGCATCCTCGCCCCAGTGCGCACGCGCCAGCGTCACATACCGCCGGTAAATCGCCAGCCGCTCTTCCGCGGAAATCTCGCGATAGCCGTCGCTGGCTTCGCGGAACAGCCATGGCTTGATCAACACGCCGCGCGCCGACATGACGCCGGCGCAGTTCGAGCGCTCACGCGCGACGGCAATCTCATGAGGAAACAGCACATCGCCATTGCCAACCACCGGAACCGGCACGGCGTTGACGATCTCACCGATGGCGTCCCAATCGGCAGCCTGCCGGTATCGCGCGTTGCGCGTCCGGCCGTGAATGAAGAGGGCATCGGCGCCGCCGTCAACCGCGGCCTTGGCTTGATCGATGTAGTTGCGCATCTCGTCGTTCCACCCGAGCCGCAGCTTCACCGAAACCGGAATCCGCGTCACATTGCGCTTCATGACTTCGACGATGCGGCGGATGCGGTTTGGCTGACGGCCTAGCGATGCGCCAATGCCTTTGCGGGTGAAATGATCGATCGGACACCCGCAGTTCAGGTCCACGAGATCGGCGCCGCGCGATTCCACCAGTGCCGCAGCCCAGCCCATCTCGTCCGGGTTGGTCCCCGCCAGCTGGACGCCAAAGAACGGTTCGCCCTCGAAGCGCCGAATCAGCGCGAACTCGCTCTGACGGCGCTGTTTCAGCCGCCGAGCGACGGTCATCTCGCTGATCGTCACGCGTGCGCCGAGCTCAACGCACAGCCGCCGGTACGGAAGGTTGGAGCCCTTCGTCATCGGCGCCATGACCACGGCGCCCGTCAGGACTTCTCTCAGCGACATGAGAGCCATCGTATCCGTTCTGTCATCGTCCGCTGAGCCAACTCTGCTGCCTCGCCGACACTCGGCCTGCAGCGCGACGCCGTGGCCGTGGCCAATTGAGTGGGCTCGGCCGAATGACCTTGGGGGCCGAGACGATTCGACCGGCTGACAATCGTTCCGCAAGAGGAGACATGCGCTGTTTGAGCGTTGCGCCAGGCAGGCGAGTTCGCGGGGCGCTCGTGATGTCTGGAGGAACGATTGACCGGCGCGGCGACAGGAATGAGGACGAGTCCACTCAATTGAGCCAGGCGAATCTTCGCGGCTTCATCCTTTCTGTCTTCTGCCGTCCGCCGTCACCCGTCTGCGCGAACCGGCTGTGTCGGCGAGGCAGCGGAGTCGGCTCCGGCGGTGCACGCGTGTTAGCCTGATCGTATGCGTCGTTACTCCGCGCTCCTGGCGGTCCTGCTCGCGTCGGTTTCTTTCACGGCGTCGGCCCAGACACCCAAGCATTTCTTCTGGAGCGTCAAGGACGCCAAGGGATCTGAAGCGTTTCTGGTCGGCTCGCTGCACGTGCTCACGAAAGACTTCTATCCTTTGAGTGCGGAGATCGAGAAAGCCTTCGACGCGTCACGCGCGCTGGTCGAAGAAGTCGATCTCGACGAGCTGAACAACCCGACGTCCATCGCCGCGCTGGTCAGCAAAGCCATGTTCACCGACGGGCGAACGCTCGAGCAAGTCGTGTCGCCGGCCACTTTCGTGGAAGTGAAGCGGCGCGCCGAGCAAGCCGGACTGCCGCTGGTTGCCCTGCAGCGAATGAAGCCATGGATGGCTGCGGTGGCCCTGACGACGCCGATGTTGACCGCGGCGGGCTTCGATACCGACCTCGGCGTCGATCGGCATTTCTTCTCCAAGGCCAAATCGCTCGGACGACAACGGTGGGCGCTGGAGACCGTCGCCTTCCAGCTCGACCGCTTCGATCAACTCTCGCCCGCACTTCAGGAGCAGATGCTGACGTCTACCCTCGCCGACGTGGACACGCAGATTGCCAACGTCAAAGTGGTCGCCAACGCCTGGGCCACCGGCGACACCGTCACGATCGAGAAGGTGCTGCTCACCGAATTGCGTGAGTTACCGGAGCTCTACCAGCGGCTGCTGGTCGATCGCAATCGCAATTGGATGCCGCAGGTGGAAAGCTGCATCACCCAGAACTCCGGCTGCTTCATCGTCGTTGGCGCCGCCCACCTCGTCGGGCCCGAGGGACTTCCCGCGCTTCTCACCGCCAAGGGATATAGGGTCGAACAGAAATAACAGGTCCCAGGTCCCAGGTGCCAGGTGCCTTGTGCCAGGTGCCAGGGTTGGTGCCAAGTGCCGGGTGCTGGGTGCCAGGGTGGGTGCCAAGGTGCCGGGTGCTAGAGGCCGACGGCGCTGGGTGCACGATTACGAACACTCGCCAGCCCAAATCCGCACTACTCGGACGCCGGTGGCACCCACCCTGGCGCTTGGCACTGGGCACCGTGGCACCTAGAATCCGGCACGCCGATTGATATTCACTTCGGCATGCGCGGCGTCTCTTCCGATCTCGTCCACGCCTGGCGCGGGCTGAGCCGGCAGCCCGGGTTCCTCTTCGCCGCATGGCTCACCCTGGCGCTGGGCATCGGCGCCAACACGACGGTCTTCAGTCTCGTCAATGGCATCTACCTCAGGCCGATGCCATTTGCCGATCGCGCCGATCGGCTGGTGAGCCTGCATCCGACCACGCCGACCTACACGCAACGGCCGGACTGGGGAAGCGCAGAGATCTCATACAGGGACCTGCTCGACTTTCGCACTGCATCCTCGGTCGAAGGGATCGGAGCCTATTTCAGAAGAAGCTTCGTGCTGAGCGGTGACGGCTCGAACGCCGAACGCGTCAGTGGCGGCTCGGTGACGCCCGATCTCTTCCCACTGCTCGGGATTCAGCCGATGTTGGGCCGTCAGTTCCTGCCAGAGGAAGCCGCGCCTCCAGGTCTCGAACGCTCCGTGATGCTCTCGCATCGCCTGTGGCAACAGCGATATGAAGGGGATCCGTCCATCGTCGGCAAGACCATCGTCGTTGACGAAGGCGCCCGCACCGTTGTCGGTGTGTTGCCGCCGGGCTTTCAGTTTCCCAATCGCGAGCTGTTGTACGCGCCGCTTCGCTGGGACGACAACGCCTCGAGATCGGCGCGCAACGTCAATGCGGTCGCGTTGCTTCGGCCAGGTGTCGGGATCGACCAGGCCAGGGCGGAGTTGGGCGCCGTCGCCAAACGTCTCGAAGAACAGTATCCAGAGACCAATCGCGGCTACGGCGTCATGATCGTGTCGATTCGTGCGCCGTATCGCGGGGCCGGAATTGGCACCATCGCCGTCGTATTGATGGTGGCAGTGGCGTTCGTGCTGCTGATCGTCTGTGCGAATCTCGCGAATCTGACGCTGGTTCGCAGCGCAGCACGCCGCCGCGAGGTGGCGGTGCGCGCCGCGATGGGTGCCAGCAAGAGCCGGCTGGCCTGGACATCATTCTGCGAAATCGTCTGGCTGGCCGCGCCGGGCGCTGCCCTGGGGCTACTGGCGTCGCAGTGGGCGCTCGACGCGTTGAGCAGGTTGCTTGCGCAGGACCTGCCGTATTGGGTCCGGTTCGATCTTGATCTGCGTGTGGCCCTGTTCACGGCCGGCATGGCAATCTTCACGGCGATCGCGGTTGGCGTGGTCCCGTCACTGCGTGCGGCCAGACCGAATCTCATTGACGGCCTCAAAGACGCTGGCCGCGCGTCGTCCCTGGGGGCAGGCGGCCGTCGCCTGCAGACGACGCTGGCGGTCGTGCAGGTCGCGCTCTGCTTTGGACTGCTCGTCGGCGCCAATCTGATGATTCGAAGCCTCGTGGCCACGCGTGCCGCCGATCTCGGCTTCGATACCGCGCCGCTTCTCTCCGGCGGCGGCTATCTGACTGGTGCAGTCAACAGCGATGCGATCGCCAGGTCGCGTTTCTCCAGACAGGTCGCGGCCACGTTGACCGGCTTGCCAGGTGCGACTGCGGCGGCGGTGACGACGGCCACTCCAGGAGACGACGGCGGATCTGTGCGGCGGTTGGTCGTCGACGGGCAGACCTCGGAAGCCGACGACATCCGGATCGAATCGTTGGGCATGACGGAGGATCTCTTCACCGTTCTGGGGCTGCCGATCAGTGAAGGCCGTGTGTTCACTCCAGCTGAAGTAGAGGATCCGGATGCGCGGGTCGCGGTCATCAACCAGTCGCTGGCGCGCCGGCTGTGGCCGAACGAAAGCCCACTCGATCGGCGCATTGGGCTGCGCGATGGCGCATCCATTACGTGGCTGCGAATCGTCGGAATGGTTCCCGACGTGCGTTACCGGGCAATTGGTAATGACACTGACGCGTCCCGATTGAACGTCTATTTGCCGTATGCCAGCGGCGGATCACCGGCGATGGCGTTGCTCGTTCGCGCCGCGGGAAGCCCCACTGGGCTGGTGGCGCCGGCGCGTGAGGCGCTTCACAAATTGCATCCTGGGTTCCCGATTGGCCGCCTGATGCCGATGGCCGATCTGCGCCGGTTCACGACCTGGCGGCAGGAGCTCTTCGGTGACGTGATGGGTGTGTTTGCCGCGCTGGCGCTCGGCCTGGCGTGCCTCGGTGTCTACGCTCTCATCGCGTACTCCGTCGGCCATCGCTCACGCGAGATCGGTGTGCGTCTCGCCCTTGGTGCGCGGCCCCAGGACGTCGTGATGATGCTGCTTGGTCAGAGCGCAAAGATCGGCGCCGCCGGTCTGCTAGGCGGATTAGCGCTCGGAGTGCTGGTCGCCCGGGTGTTGACGAGAACACTTTACGGCGTCACGCCTGACGTCTGGCTCTTTGCATCGATGGCGGCGCCGCTGATAGTGGCGATCTTTATTGCGACCTGGGTCCCGGCGCGCAAGGCGGCGACGGTCGATCCGACGGTGTCTCTACGAAGCGAGTAGAGGCGGGTCTTTAGACCCGCCTGCGCGAGGCGATTCGCCTTTCGCGATTGGCTATTCGCGAACGCCGAACCCCGACCTCCGGCTCATCCCGGCCGCGCGAACTTGGTGCGCGCCTTCTCGATCTCCGCCCTGACCTCGCAGCCTTCGATGTGATCGTTCACCAGTCCCATCGCCTGCATGAAGGCGTAGACGGTAGTCGGACCGACAAATGACCATCCGCGCTTCTTCAGGTCTTTCGACAACGCCGTTGACGCCGGCGTCAGGCTCATCTTCTTGAGCGCCGCGTGAGTCAGCTTCTTGGGCCGCTCCTTCATGGCCGGCTCCCACGACCAGAAATACGCCGCCAGCGAGCCGCGCTCGTCGATCAGCTCGAGCGCGCGTTTGGCATTGTTGATGGTCGACTCGATCTTTCCGCGATGGCGAATGATGCCGGCGTTCTTGAGCAGACGCGTCACGTCTCGACCAGAGAAGCGCGCCACCGCAGCAGGATCGAAACCGGCAAAGGCCTCGCGAAAATTGTCGCGCTTGCGCAGGATCGTGATCCAGCTGAGGCCGGATTGAAAGCCCTCGAGGCAGATCTTTTCGAACAGGCGTCTGTCGTCGCTGACCGGCCGGCCCCATTCCTCGTCGTGGTAGCGGACGTAGAGCGGATCCTCGCCCGGCCAGCTGCAGCGCTTCATTTCGCCCGCTTTCGCCCGCTGCCCTTGGCTGCGGTTTGACGGCCTTCACCTTCGAGCAGCGCCTTGGCGACACGGAAGTCGTCGCGGAGAGTGGGGTCGACCTTGGGAAAGGTCGGGTCGAGCGACTCGATCGTCTCGATCACGACGTTCGAGATGACCAGACGGGCAAACCATTTCCGATCGGCTGGAATGACGTACCACGGCGCCCACTCGGTTGCGGTGGCGCGAATCAGGTCCTCGTAGGCGCGCAGGTAGTCGTCGAAGTGTTCACGCTCTTTGACGTCGCCGAGCGAGAACTTCCAGGCCTTCTGCGGCTGCTCCAGGCGATCGAGGAAACGGCGGCGCTGCTCCTCTTTGGAGACGTAGAGAAAGAACTTGCGAATCACCATTCCCTGGCGCGAGAGATAGCGCTCGAACGCGTTGATGTCTTCGTAGCGCTCTTTCCAAAGATTCTTCGTCACCAGCGTGGTCGGCAGCTTCTGCCCGCGAAGGATCTCGGGATGAATGCGCACCACCAGAGTTTCCTCGTAGTACGAGCGGTTGAAGACGCCGACGTGGCCGCGGCGCGGCAACTGCCGCGAGGTGCGCCAGAGAAAATCGTGATCGAGCTCCTCGCTGGAGGGCGCCTTGAAATCGTGCACTTCGCAGCCGCGCGGATTCACGCCCGACATCACATGCTTGATCGCCCCGTCCTTGCCGGCGGCGTCGAGCGCCTGAAAGATCAGCAGGACCGACCAGCGATCCTGCGCATAGAGCCGCTCCTGGAGCATCGCGAGCCGCTCCACGCCCTTCTTGAGCGCGGCGCCGGCGCTGTGCTTGCTTTTCAGGCCGTTGGTGTCGGAGGGATCGAAGTCTTTGAGGCGGAACTTCGAACCGTCGGTGATGCGATAGCGGGTCGCCAAATCGGCGGGTGAACGCGTGGGCATAGGGCGACGATCCTACTCTCAGCCGCGGGCTTTGCGCGCCCGGACCTGGGCGCCGGCGCGCTTCACGGTCACCTCGATCCGGTGCAGGCGCTTGTCGTCAATCGGCGGCTCGTAGCCGAGCAGGTAGTAGGTGCCGGCCTCCATCCAAATTCGTGAGACCGCGCGATCGACGTTGTTTGTGTTCACCAGCGCGTCGCCGCCGGTCTCGCTGGCGAAGCTGCGAGCCCCGTCGTACTGCCCGCCGCCGCCGGTCAGCCCGCTCGGATCCAGCACGTAAATGCTGACGTTGTTCCGCCCGCTGTCTCTAATCGCCTGAACCCATGACGCCGAGAATTCCCCAACCGACGGTGGCGCGGCTCCGCTGCGCGCCACCGCGCCGCCGGGGAGCATCGGGCTGAAGAGGCGCGCGCTGCCAATGACCACCATCACTTTGCGCCGATGCGGCGCCTTCGCGAGCTGATTGGTGAGGTCCGCAAGCGTTTCGAGACCCTCGTCGTTCTCCCTCGCTGTCGACGCCATGTTCTCACCCGCCAGCGGCGATGGCGCGAATCGATCGATGGCCGCCATCACCTCGCTCTTGCGGCTGGATGTGACGCCCTGCCCGCCGTTCAGCTTGATGACGCCGAGCACGTCCTTCGGCCCCATTAAGTCGGCGAACTTCTTGGCCATCTCCTTGACCTTCCACACGCGGGCTGGATCGATGCGCAGGTTATCCAACACGATCACGATGAAGCGCCCATCGGTCGCGGTGGCGGAGTCTGGCGCGACAAACGCGGCCAGAGCTGCGGGCTTGCCGTCTTCGCGAACTTCGAAGTCGTCCTGCGTCAGATCGAGGATCGGCTGCCCCCGACCGTCCACCACGACAGCGGGAACGACGACGAGATCGGAGCGCGAGACGAACGGCGTCTGTGGCACCTGTGAGGATGCCGTCATTGCCATCGCCATCGTCATCGAGAAAGCGCCAAGGATTCCGAGGCGACTCGCGGACACGTAGCGCTTGCTCATTTGCCTTTGGCCTGAGGTGATGGAGCGAGGATCGCGAGGACGATCAGACGGCCGCCGCTCGAGTTGTGAATGCCATGGGCCACGCCCTCCGGTGCGATCAGCAGATCGCCGGCGCGCATCGGCAGCGTCCGCCCGTCGAGAAGAAACACGCCTTCGCCTTCGACCACGCTATAGACCTTGTCCTGCCCCGCATGCGCGTGCAGCGCGTGCGACTGACCTGGCTCAAAGCAATTGAGGCCAACGAGCAGACGCGGCGACTCAAAAACGGTCGCTTTGCCCATCTTTTCGGCAGCAAACACCGCGTGGTCTGCAGGACGGATGGTGGAAGGATGAAGCATGGTCCTCTCCTCGGGAACCGGGAACCGGGAACCGGGAACCGGACCCGCGAACAGCGAATCGCGAATAGCGAACAATGAACAGCGTTCTACCGTCTCACCGCCGCCATGTTGAGTCGCCAGTAGTCGAGAGTAAACGGCTGGTCGTCTTTGGCGGCGAGCTCGGTTACCTCGTCGAGAAACGACTGCTTGAGCTCGTCGGACGGCAGCATCGACAGATGCGGATGATAGATGACGGTGGACACGAATTCGCGGTAATCGGTTTCTGAACTGAATCCCGTCGTCGCCGGCTCAATGCTGGTGTCGATGTCGGCGAATCCGGCGTCGCGCAGTCGTTGGGCCGTGGTCTCGGCCGAGGCGAATTCCCAGACGCCAGCCCAAGCCGCGAAATGCGGGGCGAATCGCGGACCGCTCATCACGCGTTCAGCCAGGCTGTGGGCGTGCGCAAGGTTTGGACCGCCCCCGCACTGCGCCATGAGGCGGCCGCCAGGCTTGAGAGCGCGATGGATGTTGCGAAACAGCGCCGCATGATCGCGCACCCAGTGGAAGGTCGCCGTGCTGAAGACGAGATCGACGGCTTCGGTGAATGGCATGTCGGGCAGCGCCACTTGCACGAAGCTCACACGATCGCCGAATGCTTGCCGAAGATTGGCCCGCGCCGTGATCAACATGTTCCAGGAGCGATCGAGCGCGACCATCCTGCCGCGCGGCAGCCGTTCCATGAGCTCGCCGGTCAGCCGGCCGCTGCCGCAGCCGGCATCAATCGTGTGCTCATCGCCGGTGACCGTGAGCCGATCGAGGACCTTTTGGCCCCAGCTCGTCTGCGGTCCGGACACCTTGTGATAGGAAGAAGCGTTCCACTCCATTGACGATTGGCGATTCAGGGATTGGATGACCGTTTAGCGATTGAGCGATTGGGTGACGCCTGATTCTATCGGGCCATTGGCCGATTTGGGCCGATCGTCAATCCTCCAGTCCATTCGTCCAACCGCCAATTGCGCAATCGCCAAACAGTCGCCCCATTTGTCAATTGTCGATCGACAATTGACGCCCGTGTCCGCCTTCCCAGCCACCCGCCTTTCTGTGGTCGAGCGCACCAGGAGTGCCGATGAGGAAACGCGCCGGCTTGCGTTCGACACGCTGATCGACGCGTACTGGAAGCCGGTCTACAAATATCTGCGCTTGAAATGGAGCTTTGGCCCTGACGAAGCGGCCGACGTGACGCAAGAGTTCTTCACCGTGGCGCTGCAGAAGGACGTCGTCGAACGCTTCGACGCGGAGCGCGCGCGGTTTCGCACCTATCTTCGGCTCTGCGTCGACGGCTTTGCTGGCAATTGGCGAAAGGCCGAGCGGCGGATCAAGCGCGGTGGTGCGATCACGATGGTGCCGCTCGACTTTGAAACCGCCGAGGGTGAGCTGTCGCGCCACGAACCGTCAGCGCCCGCTGATGTCGACGAGCTCTTCTATCGCGAATGGATGCGCGCGCTGCTCGAGCGAGCCGTTGACGATGTTCGGCGCGGCGCCGTCGAGGCCGGCCGGCCCGAGATGTTCGACGTGTTCAAGCGCTACGACCTCATCGAGGACGGAGAGTCGCGCCCGACCTACGCCGCGCTGGCCGCGGCGCTCGGGCTCACGTCGACAACCGTGACCAATCATCTGTCGGCAATGCGCAAGCGCTTCCGCCAGGTTCTCCTCGATCGCCTCCGCGATCTCACGACCAGCGAAGAAGAGTGGGAGGCCGAAGCCGTGAAGTTGCTCGGCCGCAAGCCATGAGCCTTTCCGACGGCATGATGTCGCGGCTGCGTGAGGCCGCGGCCTGGCCTGAGCTCGACCAGCGCTACACCATCACAGGGCTCAGCGGCCAGGGCGGTATGAGCTTTGTCTACACCGCGCACGACCGCGTCCTGGATCGCCAGGTGGCGGTGAAGGTTCTCGACGTCGCCGACCGATCGGGAGCGCGTGCGGCAAGAATTCTGCGCGAGGCGCACATCCTGGGCCGTCTCGATCATCCTGGGATCCTGCCGGTCTACGATGCAGGAACCCTTCCCGACGGACGCGCGTTCTATGTGATGAAGCTGGTTTCTGGTCAGCGAATCGACCGCGCGCTCGAGGCCAGGGATCTTGCCGATCGGCTCACGATGTTTGGCCGCGTGCTCGATGCTGTCGCCTTTGCGCATTCGCTTGGCATCGTGCACCGCGACCTCAAACCGGAGAATATTCTGGCCGGTGCCTTCGGTGAGGTGTACGTCATCGACTGGGGTGTGGCCCTTACGATGCCGCTCTCGCCGACTGCCGCCGGCGCCGGCGAACAAGTCATCGCCGGCACACCCGGCTTCATGCCGCCCGAGCAGGAGCAAAGCCCCGAGGTCGACGCCCGCGCCGATGTCTTTGCGCTCGGCGCTGTCCTCCAGACACTGCTGCCGGCTTCAGAGCCGCCTCGCGCTCTGACGGCGATTGCCCTCAAAGCGCAGGCCCGAGACATCGAGGCGCGATATCAGAACGTGGGCGAGCTCGCGGCCGACCTCGCGCGCTTTCGCGATCACGAACCGGTCACCGCGCACGCAGAGACTGTGGGTGAGCGTCTGCTGCGGGTGTACAGGCGCTACGAGGTCGGCATCGTGCTGGTGTTCGCCTATATCCTGATGCGCGCCGTGCTCCTCATCTGGGAGCGGGTGTAGAGGCTGGTCAACGCGGGTCCAAGCAGTCGGGTAGATGAAGGCGGGTCTAAAGACCCGCCTCTACCTAAGTGACTAAAGACCCGCCGCCACCTAAAGACCTGCGTCTACAACGTTGAAGAGGTCTAGCAGGAGGAACTTGATGAAGAAACCGATCTTCGCGATGCTGCTGGGCGGGATTCTCGGCATCTTTGATGGCCTGAGCGCCCTGATCTCGGCCCCTCAAGAAGCCCCGAACATCGTCGGCATCGTCATCGGTTCGACGTTCAAGGGTGTGGTCGTCGGTGCGATCGTGGGCTTCGTTGCGTTGCGCACTCAGTCCCTCGCGATTGGAGTACTGGTCGGCACCGTCGTTGGCGCCTTCTTCGCCTATCTGATCACGATCGGCAGTCCCTATCTGTGGGAGATCGTCCTTCCCGGATCAATCGTCGGCCTGATCGTGGGTTACGCAACGATGAAGTACCAAGGACCAAAGCGCGTCGGCGCGTAGGAGCGTCACCGCGCTTTTCGGCGGTTGGCTATTCGCCTGGCTTTTCGCAAGTACACGGCGGATTGCGAACGGCGAATAACGTTTAGAAATCCCAGCTCTTGAATCCGATCATCTGCCACGAATAGAGATAAGCCGACATGACGATGGCAGACGTGGAAACCGCGAGCGCATAGGTGCGCAGCCAGCGTCCAGCCCCGCGAGACCATGCAATGGCGGTCGCGAGCAGCGCGACCAGACCGGCTAACGGGAGCAGCATCGTGCTCCCATATATAGTACCGGTCCAAAGACCGAAGCGGCTCATGGCGATTGGATCGATGTCGGTGAACGCGATTGCCAGCGGCAGCGAACAGAATGCGGCGGCGAGCAGCGTCGTCTTCAGCGTCCAAAATCCCCGGGGGACAGCGCGAGTGGCGTGGGCCGCCCAAAACACCATCGCAAGTAAGGGGCTCACAAGAATCAGAAAAGCCGCGATGACCGGCGCGCGAACGATCTCGACGCGCCAGCGCGGTTGCCGAACGGCATAGCCCACCCCGGTCAACACCATCTCTCCGTCGGCATCGGTTGCGAAGACGCGTGTGGCGTCGACATCGGTCGCAAGGCGAAACAGTCCCTCTCCAACCGGAATGAGCTGTCGCACCGGTCCGAAGATCGGACGTGAGAGCAGCGCGCCGTTGCGGACGACGATCGATTCGCCGGCCAGCAGCCAGGTGATGAATCCCATCACTTGATTTCGCGGGCTGGAGTCGTGGTAGTAGCCAACGTAACGGGCGAGAAATGCTGGCTGTCCGGTCAACTCGGGCTTCGCCGGAGCTTCAACGTCGGCCTTGAGATAGGCGACCGCAAGGCTGGAAATGCGCTCCATCGCCGCGCTCGAATGGGTGCCGTTCAAGAGGACGACGAAGCCGACGTCGCGTGACGGCGAGTAGGCATAGCGCGCGCTGAAACCCTCGATGCCGCCGTCGTGACCAAGCAGCGGAAATGGCTCCCGCGACTGACTGCGGATCCCCGAGCCATATCCGTTCAACAGTCCGGCCCTCGACGCCAGCGTCGTTCGTGGATGCTCCATGTTGCTGAGGTATTCGGGATCGACAACCAGCTTGCCGGGCAGCTCGCCCCAGTTGAGCAGGACGTGGACGAACGCGCCGAGCTCGGCGGCCGATGTGTGCAGGTTCCCCGAGGGACGCAGATAGATCTGCGAGAGCGGGACGGGCGATCCGCCGCGCTCCGCGTATCCGCGAGCCAGTGTGGCCTTGTCCGAATCGGTCAGGCGGAAGCTGCTCGTCTTCATGCCTATCGGGTCGAAGATCTTCTTCTGAATGACGTCCTCGTACTTCTGAGCGGTGACGCGCTCGAGCACGTGGGCTGCCACCGTGTATCCGGGATTCGAATACGACATGCGTGTGCCGGGTTTCCAACGGACAACGCGTGAACGTGGGTTGACCTTGAGCACGTCCTCCAGAGAGAGATCCGGCGGATCGACCAGGTTGTACATCTCGTTGAAGTGCATGTCATCGAATCCCGCTGTGTGCTCGAGAAGATGGATGACGCGAATCGGGTCGGTCGATTCCCAGCGATTCTGGATGCGAACCTCGGGCGCCACTTCGGCGACTGGCGTGTCGAGATCGAAGTCGCCGTCCTCGGCGAGCTGCACCAGCGCCATGGCGATGAATGTCTTGCTGATCGAGCCGGCGCGAAAGTGTGTGTCGGCGGTGACCGGTATCTTCGCGTCACGATCGGCAAGCCCAACGCCGCCCGCCCACTCGATACCGTCTTGCCGCACCAAAGCGATGCCTGCGCCCGGGATCCCGGTTTCGTCGAGGACGCGCTGAACGGCGGCGCGAAACTCATCGACTGAGGCAGGTGCGGCTGGTGCAGCGGGTGGGGCAGGTCGGGAAGCACAACTAACCGCGAGGACGGTTGTTGTAAACAGTCCTGCGAACCCGACCAGCCCCGCCCGCCCCCAATTCATGTCCACGGCACTTCCACTTCGCCTCGTGCCTGCCGCTCAATCAGATCTTCCAGACCCGAAAGGAGTCGCAGCACCTCGTCCGGTAGATCGCGTGGCGCAAACGTCGGGAGATCGATCGAGCCGACGCGAACGGAACCTTCGCAGAGCAGCCGATCGGTCGCATCGTTTCGAATCTCGAACAGATGCCGCAGACGACGTGGATTCTCGACGATCGTGTTCAGTCCGATGCGGACGGTGTCGCCGGCGCGGGCAGGCGCGCGAAAGCGCACCTGCACTTCGACACGCGGCATGCCGAACTTATGGCGATCCAGGAACAGCTGCCGCGACGTGCCCAGCGACGCGTAGAGCTCTTCCTCGGCATCCTCGAACCATCCGAGAAAGTTGGGAAACCAGACGATGCCGGCCGCATCGGTATCGGACCAATGGACCTTCTTGCGGATCTGGAAGAACGACACGGTGGGAGTCTACACAGGTTCTGCAGGTGCTACAGGTTCTGCAGGTGCTGCAGGTTCACGTTCTGCAGGTTGGTCTGCGGGCAAAGAACCTGCAGAACCCTGAACCTGCAGAACCCCTGAACCTGCAGCACTCTGAACCTGCAGCACCAGCAGAACCTGCAGCACCTGCAGAACCTGCAGCACCTGCAGAACCCGTTACCATACCCCCCTCATGGAAGGCTGGAAAGGTTGGGACGAATACGCTCCCTTCTACGACTGGGAAAATGCACAGACTGTAGGACGACGCGACGTTGCCTTCTGGCAACGGATCGCGCTCGCGACCAAAGGGCGCGTGCTCGAGCTCGGCTGCGGAACCGGCAGGATCGCTCTCCCTATTGCGCGCGCCAATCGCGCGCTGGTCGGCATCGACCGCTCGCAGGCGATGCTCGCTCGGGCCCGCACTCGTGTTCGCCGCGCCCGCTTGCAGAAGAAGCTGCGGCTCGTGCGCGGCGACATTCGCCACCTTCCATTTCCCGATCGTGCGTTCTCTCTCGTCATGGCGCCATACGGCATCTTGCAGTCGCTGCTGGTCGAGCGCGATCTCAGGGACACGCTTGCCGCGGTCACGCGTGTGCTGGCGCCGGACGGGCTCTTCGGCATGGAGCTGGTCGCCGATCTGCCCGCCTGGGACGAGTACTCGAAACGGGTCAGCCTGCGCGGGAAGCGCGGCGCCACTGGGGCGCCGATCACCCTCTACGAATCAGTGCGGCAGGATCGCGCGAAAGGCATCACCCGGTTTGAACAAGAGTTTGTGGAAGGCCGCGGTCGTTCCGCCAGCCGCCGCACGTTCAGCCTGGCTTTCCGCACCGTGACCGTTCCGCAAATGGCCAAACGCCTTGAAAAGGCAGGCCTCGAGGTCGAAGCGCTGCTGGGCGACTACCAGGGTGGCCCCTGGGATCTACGCGCCGAAGCCTGGATCATCCTCGCCCGCAGGAGGTAAACTACTGCCTTTCCAGGGAGCCGTCTGATGTCTGGCCATTCCAAATGGCACACGATTAAGCACAAGAAGGGCGCCGCCGACGCCAAGCGCGGCAAGATTTTCACGCGCCTGATCAAGGAACTTACGGTTGCGGCGCGCAACGGCGGCGGCGATCCGGGCATGAATCCTCGTCTCCGCACCATCATTGCGGCGGCCAAGGAAGTGAACATGCCGGCCGACAACATCAAGAAGGCCATTCAGCGCGGCACCGGCGAGCTGCCCGGCATCAGCTACGAGGAAATCACCTACGAAGGCTACGGCCCGGGTGGATCGGCCCTCATCATCGAATGCCTCACCGACAACAAGAACCGGACGGTCGGTGAAGTGCGCCACACGCTGGAAAAGTTTGGCGGCAATCTCGGCTCCAGCAACTCGGTCGCCTGGATGTTCACCAAGAAGGGCCACATCGTCGTCGAGAAGGCCAAGGCCGACGAAGAGAAGCTGCTCAATACAGCGCTCGAGGCCGGCGCCGACGACATGCAGGACGATGGCGATGCCTGGGAAGTGTTGAGCGACCCATCGGCATTCGAGGCCGTCCGCGATGCGGTAAAAGCGCTCGGCATCGAGCCGGCGAGCGCCCAGGTGGCCATGCTGCCGCAGAACTACGTGAAGCTGGAGGGCAAGGAAGCCAACCAGATGATCCGGCTGATGGACGCCCTTGACGAGCACGAAGACGTCAAGCAGGTGTGGTCGAACTTCGACATCGAAGAGAAGGAGATCGAGGCTTCACTCGCGTGAGGGTTTTCGGCATCGATCCCGGGTCGGAGCGCACCGGCTACGGCTGCATCGATTCCGACGGTCGCCGTCACACCCTGGTGCTCTGCGGCGCGATTCGCGCCCGCGCCGGCGCCCCGTTCCCCGAACGGCTCTCGGACATCTATCGCTCGCTCACCGGCCTCATCGCAGAGTGCCGGCCGGAGTACGTCGCCATCGAGAACCTGTTTCATTCGGTCAACGCCAGGAGCGCGCTCAAGCTTGGTCATGCCCGCGGCGTGGCCATGCTCGCGGCCGTCGAGGCCGGCATGGCGGTCTTCGAATACACACCCGCCGAGATCAAACGTGCGGTCGTCGGCTATGGCCGTGCCGAGAAACCGCAGGTCGGTCAGATGGTGAAGCTGTTGTTGGGGCTGCCGCGGGTACCGAGCCCGCACGATGCGGCCGATGCGCTCGCGGTGGCGATCTGCCACCTGCATGCGCAGGGCAGCCGGCCGCAGCCGGCGGCCGCCGCGCGAGGCCCCGCCGCGCTCAAGAGCTGGCGCAACTACCGGCCGCCGTCAGGATTGCCGCGGGCATGATCGCGCACCTTCGCGGTCGCGTCCTCGAAAAGCATCCCAATCGGTTGATCGTCGACGTCGGCGGGGTCGGGTATGACGTGCAGGTGCCGCTGTCGACGTTCTACGGCAGCGGCGACCCGGGCACGGAGATTGCGCTGCGGATTCACACCCATGTGCGCGAAGACGCCCTGGCGCTGTACGGTTTCGCCACGCCGCTCGAGCTGACGATGTTCGACAAGCTGATTGCGGTCAATGGCATCGGCCCCAAGCTCGCCCTTGCCGTGTTGTCAGGCATCGACGCACTCGATCTGGTCAGAGCCATCGAACGGAACGACGTCGCGCGGCTGGTGGTGATTCCGGGGGTTGGCAAGAAGACGGCCGAACGCATCTGCGTCGAGCTTCGCGATCGCTTGCCCAAGGAGATCGACCGCGCCACCGGTGAGAGCGCGCAATCGCCGGCCAGCGCCATGCGTGACGATATGATCTCGGCGCTCGTCAATCTCGGCTACCATCGCCAGACGATCGACAAAGTGCTGGATCCGCTGTTCGCGTCCGATGAAGACCGGCGATTTGAAGATCTGTTGCGAACGGCATTGAAGCAACTATCACGAGCATGACGGATAGAGCCGCGGAGCCGCGGAGTCGCGGAGTGCAATTGGCTTGGCCAGCAAATCCTCCGTGTCTCCGTGTCTCTGCGGCTAGGTACGGCACGCAGGTTTTGTTGCTGCGATGACCGACCCGCGACTGATGACCGCGGCGCGCGTGGATGAGGACGCGCAGATCGAAGAGGGCCTTCGTCCGCGCCGCCTCGACGACTACATCGGCCAGGATCGCGTCCGCGAGAATCTCCAGGTCTCGATCACGGCGGCGATTCAGCGCGGCGAGGCGCTCGATCACACGCTGCTCTACGGACCACCAGGGCTTGGCAAGACCACGCTTGCCTATGTGATCGCGAACGAGTTGGGCGTGCCGATTCGGACGACCGCAGGGCCGGCGATCGAGAAGCCGGGGGACCTGGCCGGCATCCTGTCGAACCTGCAGACGCGCGAAGTGCTGTTCATCGACGAGATTCACCGCATGTCGCCGGCGATCGAGGAGATCCTCTATCCCGCGATGGAGGACTTCGAGCTCGACATCATCATCGGACAAGGGCCGGGCGCGCGGTCGGTGAAGGTGCCGGTGGAGCGCTTTACCCTCGTCGGCGCGACCACCCGCGCGGGACTCTTGACCTCGCCGCTGCGCGGCCGTTTCGGCATCGTCCATCGCCTCGACTTCTACGAGAAGCAGGACATCGAGGAGATCGTCCGCCGTTCGGCGCGCATCTTGAACGTGAAGATGGAGGATGCGGCCGCGGTGGAGATTGCCAGCCGCTCGCGCGGCACGCCGCGCATCGTCAATCGCCTGCTCCGGCGCGTTCGCGACTATGCGCAGGTCCGCGCCGATGGCGAAATCACACTGTCCGTGGCGCACGCGGCGCTGGCGCTGCTCGATGTCGATCGCTACGGCTTCGACGAGAGCGATCGCCGGCTGATGCTCACGATCATCGACAAGTTCAGCGGCGGCCCGGTGGGCGTGAACAGCCTTGCCGCCGCGCTCAGCGAAGAGCCGGGCGCAATCGAGGATATGTACGAGCCCTACCTCATTCAAATCGGATTCATGGAGCGCACGCCGCGCGGCCGCGTGGCGACTGCGCGCGCCTACGATTATTTCGGGCGCACGATGCCCGCTAGGGGGTTGTTTTGAACGTCCGTCGTGTCGAAATCAAGAGTCTCGCGACCTACGTGCCGCCGCGGGTGCTGACCAACGCCGATCTCGAGAAGATGGTCGACACCTCGGACGAGTGGATTCTGCAGCGCACGGGAATCCGCGAGCGGCACATCGTCGATGCGGGCGTCGGCACGAGCGATCTGGCGAAGGAAGCCGCGCTCAAGGCGATCGAGAAGGCAGGCCTGACCCCGGCCGACATCGACGTCATCATCGTTGGCACGGTCACCCCGGACATGCTCTTTCCCAGCACCGCGTGTCTGGTGCAAGACAAGATCGGCGCCACCAGGGCGTGGGGCTTCGACCTGTCCGCGGCCTGTTCGGCGTTCACGTATTCGTTGACCGTCGGCTCGCAACTGGTAGCGGCCGGTGGCGTGCGCTACGCCCTGGTCATCGGCGCCGACGTGATGTCGAGCATCATCGACTACACCGATCGCGCGACCTGCGTGCTGTTTGGCGATGGTGCCGGCGCCGTCGTGCTCGGCCCTGCAGCGGACGCGAATCTGAGCATCATCGACTTCGAGCACATGATCGATGGCAGCGGCGGTCCGGCGCTGTGCATGCCTGCCGGCGGCAGCAAACGGCCGGCGTCGCACGAGACCGTCGACGAACGGCTGCATTACGTGAAGCAGGATGGACAGACGGTCTACAAGTTCGCGGTGCGCAACACTGGAGAGATTTGCGAACGGCTGTTGAAGCGCAACGCCCTCACCGGCGACGCGCTCGACCTGTTCGTGTCGCATCAGGCCAACAAGCGCATCATCATGTCGGCCGCGGAACGAATCGGCATGCCTGAAGAGAAGGTCGTGATCAACATCGATCGCTTCGGCAATACCACGGCGGCGACCATACCGCTCGCGTTGAACGACGCGGTCAACGCCGGCCGTCTGAAGAAGGGCGATCTCGTCTTGTTGACGTCGGTTGGCGCCGGCTTCACAGTCGGATCCGTGCTGCTGCGATGGGCGTTTTGACGTGTTTCATAATGAAACCGGCAGCGCCAAATTTTTTCAGTGAGACGCGTTTAAGTTATTGCTACGCAAGACCTTTGGTCATGTGGCAATAATTGAGACACAGCTGCCGCATTGTGTCGATCGAGAACAGTCCGCACTAAGTCCAATACGGAATAGACCTTAGCCGGGCACCAAGGCATTTCAGGTGCCCCTTGTGCGCTGAAGTCGAACATCGCACTTCTGCACAGCGCGCAAAACTCTGAACCGAGCAGTTGGCGAAGGTTCGCGACTTCGCGCCCAATTTCATGGTGACGTGAAGCCGACAGACCTCTGGCTCACGCCTTGCTCAGTGAGCGCGCGTGATGCCCACGCGCCGCGCTCTTCAGTGCTCCACTCTTTTCGCTCTTCTCGCAATCCTTACCAGCTCGTCAGTCGCGTTCGCCGGACAAGACAAACTCGATCGCGATCTCCGTGTGAAAAAATCAACTGCTGGCTCTCAACGCGTGATCGTTGAGGCGCGCCCTGGCTACGCCGAACTGGTGCGCGCGCTGCTCGCGCGTCGCGGCAAGCTCGCCGATCGGCTGCCGAACAGCGACTCGCTGCTTGCCGATCTTTCGGCCGCCGACCTCGAAGCGTTGTGCGAAGCGAATTCTTCGGTCGCCATGTGCCATAGCGACGCGGATGTAAGGCCCGACGCGACCGTTGCGTCGACCACCAGTGTCGCCACGTCGACACTGCTGCCAACGCTTGGCTTGCGCAACGACGCGACGCTGGGCACCGGTGTCACCGTCGCCGTGATCGACTCCGGTTTGTATCCCTCGTCCGCCTTTGCCGGCCGCGTGAAGGCCTTTCGTGACTTTACCGGCACGAACCCGTTGAGTGCCGTGCCGTTCGACGACTACGGCCACGGCACGCACGTCGCCGGCTTGATTGGCGGCCTGCAGAGCTCGAGCGACGTGGCGTTTCAGGGGGTCGCCCCCGGGGTCTCGTTCGTCGTGCTGAAGGTGCTGGACAAGAACGGCGCCGGCAAGACCAGCGACGTCATTCGCGCCATCGACTACGCGATTGCCAACAGGCGCCAGCTCGGCATCAACGTGATCAATCTGTCGCTCGGCCATCCGCCGCTCGAGCGTCCGGAAACCGACCCGCTCGTACAGGCGGTCGAGAAGGCGTCGGCGGCAGGCATCATCGTGGTCGCGTCCGCGGGCAACCACGGCCTGGGCGCCAACGGCGAGCAGGGCTACGGCGGCATCACGGTCCCGGGCAACGCACCATCGGTGCTGACGGTTGGCGCGGCCGACCATCAGGACACGGTGAACCGTGACGACGATCGCATCGCGCCCTACAGCTCGAGCGGTCCGACCTGGTACGAGGGCCTCGCCAAGCCGGACGTCGTCGCTCCCGGACACTGGCTCGCGTCGGAAGCGGCGCCGAACAGCTCGCTCTACAAGACCTATCCGCAGTTCCGCACGAAGGGACCTTCCGGCAAGACGTTCATGCAGCTGTCGGGCACGAGCATGGCGTCCGCCGTCGCCACGGGTGTGATCGCGGTGCTGAAGCAGTCTCGTCCCGAGCTCACGGCAAATCTCGCAAAGGCCTTGCTGCAGTTCACCGCAATCCCGATGCGCGACGACTCGGGCATCACATACAACGTGCTGCGACAGGGGACGGGAGAGCTGAATGGCCAGGGCGCGGTCCTGCTCGCCAAGAGCCTCAACCTGCGCATCACCGACCTCAACACCCGCTGGGCCAACGTCACGCTCGAAGCCACCAAGATCGGCAGCCAGCTCTACTCCTGGGCGAGCAACGTGGTGTGGGGCGACAACGTCGTGTGGGGCGATTCGGTCTTCTACAACCTGCCCGTGTGGGGCCTCAACGTCGTCTGGGGCGACAACGTGGTCTGGGGCGACAACGTGGTCTGGGGCGACAACGTGGTGTGGGGTGATGGCGTCCTCGGCGACAACGTCGTGTGGGGCGACAACGTGGTGTGGGGTGACAACGTCGTCTGGGGCGACAACGTCGTATGGGGTGACAACGTCGTCTGGGGCGACAACGTCGTGTGGGGTGACAACGTCGTGTGGGGTGACAACGTCGTGTGGGGCGACAACGTGGTCTGGGGCGACAACGTCGTGTGGGGCGACTCGCTGCTGAACCTGATGGGAGGCCGTTAGTGAACCGTCTGCTCAACACGGTCGAGCGCAATCGAATTCAGACGTCCACGCGAATCGAGACGCCGGTTTCGTCGATTACCGATTGGAAGCGCGGTCTTCCCGTGCTGTCGGGGCCGACGGTTACGCTGCGCGAGCTCGAGCTCGACGACGCGGCGTCGCTGCTGACGATGATTACCACCGAAGAGGTGCAGCGGTTCGTCTCGCCGCCGCCGACCACGGTGCAGGAGTTCGAGAAGCAGGTTGCCTGGGCGCGGCAGCAGCGTGAGCTGGGCAAGCACGCGTGCTTCGGTATCGTCCCAGCCGGTCTGTCGAGCGTCGTCGGCGTGCTTCAACTGCGATCGCTCGAGGCTGGCTTCCAGACCGCGGAGTGGGGCTTCATCATGAGCTCGGCCTTCTGGGGCACCGGGCTCTTCGCCGAGTCCGCTCGCCTGGTCCTCGCCTTCGCGTTCGACACGTTGAACATTCACCGGCTCGAAGCGCGGGCGGTCGTCGCCAACGGTCGCGGCAACGGTGCGCTCCGCAAGCTCGGCGCGGTACAGGAGGGCATCCTGCGCCGCTCGTTCCTCAAGAATGGCCACCATGTCGACCAGGTGCTCTGGTCGATTCTCGGGGAGGACTGGCGCCAGGCGAATGCGCAATGGCGTCCGGCGGTCATTCACTAGCTCATCACTCGGCCACGTCACACACGTCAGGCCCGGGCATCTCCAGGTGTCCGGGCCTCTTTTTTTGACCACTCGCTGCTCGCCGCTCGTTGATCGGAGTCGGAAGTCGGCGGTCGGACGCCGGACTTCGTTCGATACAATCGCAGCCGTCAATGCCGAAGTCCGACGCCGTTGTCGAGCCACGCCGGCTCGGGTCCTTCTCTCTCGCCGCGATTTTCGTCGCCGCTGCCGCAGTTACCGCGCTGGACTACTCGTTTTTTGTCGGTGACCCGACGCTGGTCGCGCGGCGCAGCATTCATCAAGGTGTGCTCGCGCATACCGCGACCGCACCGGATCGCTATCGCCTGCTCGCGCCGCTGATTGTCGAAGGTCCGGTGGCAATGCTCGAGCGCTGGATGCCTCGCGATGCGGCGTTCGATCGTGTGTATGCGGTGTTCTACGTTGTCGCGATGACCGCGCTCCTGTGGTCGTTGTTCGCCTCCTTGCGTGTCTGGTTCACCGACGAGCAGGCATTGATCGGGGTCTTGCTGGTCGCGAGCACGCTGCGAATCACGATCAGGCAGCACGACTACGCGCCGTTCTCTTACGTCGAACCGACGTTCTTTGCGCTCGGCCTGCTGGCGATCCTCAACGAGCGGCGGGTGTGGCTTGGCGTGCTCGTCGCAATCGCCGCGTTCAACCGCGAGACCGGCATCTTTCTCGTTTTCCTGTTTGCCGCCACGCAATCGCCGACTCGCCGCAATCTGCAAATGACGGGTGTCTATCTTGCGATCTGGGCGGCCGTCTTCATCGGCGTGCGGTTGTATGGCGGTGAAGCCGAGCGCTACTGGGAGATCGAGCGGATTTGGCGAACGAATATCTCCCAGCCGGGCCTGACGATTTATAACGTCACCGCGTTTCTTGGCGTGATGTGGCTGCTTGCGGTCGTCGGGTTCAGCCGCGCACCCGTGTTCGTCCGGCGAGCGGCGCTGGTGATTCCTGCCTATGCTGGAGTCGTCGCCGTCTGGGGGCTGTGGTGGGAAGTGCGATTGCTGCTCCCGCTGCTGCCGCTCGTCTTGCCGCTTGCGCTGTCGGCGCTGTTCCGGCCGGCCGAGGCACCATCGCTGCGCGGCGTTTCGCGTCTGGCGCAGTAGCGAGGCGAATGTTGCGCTTGGGCCCGGCGATAATCGGCGCGCTCCTGATGACGGCGGTTCTGGTCAATGCATCCGACTACAGCTTCCTGGTTCCGCAGCGAGAGATGCGGCTTGCGGCTCATCAGCAGGTGGTGAGTCGTTCGGCGGCGGCGCCGCAGCGTTATCGGCTTCTGGTGCCGTACACGCTCGAGTTTCCCATTCGCGCCCTCGCGTCACGGATGCCGTACGACAAGGCATTCGGGCGCGTCTACGCGGTCTTCCACTTTCTCGCGTTGACCACGCTGCTCGCGGTGCTCGTCTATGAGATGTCGCTGTGGTTCACGCTCGAACAGGCCATCGTCGGCGCGCTGCTGGTGGGGAGCACGATCCGAATGGCTCTGCGGCAAGGCGAGTACCTCGATCTCGCACCGATTCCGGCCAGCGGCGTCTTTGCGCCCCACTCGCTGCTGGAGCCGGTGTTTGTCGCGCTCGCGATCGTGCTCGCCGTTCGGGATCGACGCTGGTGGCTGGGTGCGTTGATCGTTCCGGCGGCGCTAAACAGCGAGGCTGGAGCGTTGATTCCGCTCATGTATGTCGCGGTCCGCGGGGTCTCGGTCTTGGCGCTCAGGACCACCGCGGCGTACCTGACCATCTGGTTGGTGACGTCGATCGGTATACGGCTGGCCGTCGGCGGTTCGGCGGCGGCGGCCACGGCCGCTGAGCTGCTGCGCGAGAATCTCTCGCACGTGGAAGTCAGCGCCGTCAACGTCGCCCTCTTTCTCGGTCCACTCTGGCTGCTGGCCGGGTTGGGGCTGAAGCACGCGCCGGCTCCGATTCGCCACGCCGCGTGGCTGATTCCGCTCTATGTTGGCGGCGTGGCGGTGGCCGGAGTGTGGTGGGACGTCCGTCTGTTGATGGGGCTCTATCCTTTGCTGATGCCCCTGGTTCTCTCAGCTCTTTTCATGCCGCGCCCAGCGGCCCCCGCGGCCGCGTGAGCAGACGCGCGAGCGGCGGGGTCGACTCGATCCGTCCGGCACGAATCGTCTTCCGCATTGGCATGGCACTCCTCACCGTCGCGCTGCTGCGTACGGCGTGGCTCTGCGATGACGCCTACATCACGTTCCGCACCGTCGATAACGTGGTTCACGGATACGGCGCCGTATGGAACGTGGGAGAACGGGTGCAGGCCTACACGCATCCGCTGTGGCTGGCGGTGATGACCATGCCCTACGCGCTCACGCAGGAGCCGTACTACACATCGCTGGCGCTCAGCATGGCGCTCACGCTGCTCGCCGCTCTGGTGATTGCGAAACGGATCTCCATCTCGCCGCCGGCGACACTCGTGTGCTTTGCCGCGCTGCTGTCCTCGAAGGCGTTCATCGACTTTTCGACCTCGGGGCTCGAGAACGCGTTGATGCACCTGCTGCTGGCGCTCTTTGTCTGGCGATGGTGGGAGGCCAGGGCGGGCGCCTCGCGCCTACTGCAGCTCGCGCTGATTGCGTCGCTCTGTCTCTTGACGCGACTCGATCTCGCCGTTCTCGTCGGCCCGGCCGTCGCGATCGAAACCTGGCGATTCGGGTTGCGTCGCGCATTCCTCCCGCTGCTTGCCGGCCTGCTGCCGCTTCTGTGCTGGGAAGCCTTTTCGGTCTTCTATTACGGTTCGCTCGTCCCCAACACGGCTTACGCAAAAATCGGAGCCGGACTGCCGCGCGGGTTGCTACTCGCCAGGGGCGGGAACTACTTTTTGCGCACGCTCTGGACCGACCCCGCGACGCTGCCAGTCATGACATTGGCGCTCCTGTCGGCGTTGACGAGCTGGCGCGGACAGTGGCCGCTCGCTGTCGGTCTGCTGCTCAATGCGCTCTATATATTGTGGATTGGCGGCGACTACATGGCGGGCCGCTTTTTCACCGCAGCGTTCGTGCTGAGCGTGTGCATGCTTGCCCGGGCGGCGTGGTTGACCCGTCGCGCAATGGGGCCGCTGACTGGCGCCGCCATCGTTCTCCTCGGGCTTCTCGCGCCGTGGGAGCCGGCGCTCTTCAGCGGCTACGGTTTTTCGCCGCTGAACAACCTGCTTCACGGCGAGCGTGGAAGCGAGCCGCGGGACAAAAGCGAGTACATCTACACCAACGCTGTGATGGACGAACGGCGCTGGTATTACGAATCGAGCGGACTGCTCAAGACCCGCCGCGGCCAGCAGCGTCCGGACAATCCCATGGTGTTCGACGGGCTGGAGTTGCGGCGGCAAGGCAAACAGGTCGTCGTGAGAGACGGGATTGGCTTTACCGGCTACTTTGCCGGTCCCGAGGTGCACATCGTGGATATGTTCGCGCTCGCGGAGCCGTTGCTGGCTCGCCTTCCAGCAAATCCGCAGTCGCGCAGCGGACACTTTCTGCGCGACATTCCAGCGGGATATCTCGAAACACTGCAGACCGGCACGAATCGCATTGCCGATCCCGATGTCGCCGCGTACTACGATCATCTTCGACTCGTGATTGCCGGCCCGCTCTGGAGTGCCGATCGCCTGATGACCATCGTGCGTCTCTTGCTCGGCCGCTACGATCACTTGCTGGCGAAGTACTGGCTGGCGGCCGGCGCGCCCGTCGCAGCTCGCTGAGCGATCGAGCGCCGGTGGGATGGTGATGTGAAGACCTCAGATTTCGACTTCGAGCTCCCACCCGAATTGATCGCACAGCAGCCGCCGGGTGAGAGGGGGCAGTCACGACTCCTCTTCCTTGACCGCGCCACCGGCGCGATTTCTCATCACCAGTTTCGCGAGCTGCCCTCGCTTCTCCGCAGCGGCGACACGATGGTCGTCAACGACACTCGCGTGTTTCCCGCGCGGCTCATCGGACGGCGGCTCCCGGGCGGCGGCGCGGCCGAGTGCTTCCTCGTCCATCCCACGGAAGAGGCCGACACGTGGAGTGCGCTGGTGCATCCGGGACAGCGGCTGCGCGAGGGATCCCGAATGGTGTTCGAATCCGGCAACCGCACGCTCCATGCGGAGATCGTCGGCCGTCATTTTCACGGCCGTCGCACGGTGCGGCTCTGGACCGACGATGACACGCCGGTGAGCGACGCGATCGAGGCCCTGGGACACATCCCGCTGCCGCCCTACATCAAGCGTGAAGACGTGCCGGCAGATCGCGACCGCTATCAGACGGTGTATGCGCGCCAGCGCGGATCGATCGCGGCGCCGACCGCTGGCCTTCATTTCACCCCCTCGGTGCTCGATGCGCTCGATGCCCACGGCGTCAACCGCCTCAGCATCACCCTGCATGTCGGCTACGGCACGTTCCAGCCGGTGCGAGCCGATCGCGTCGAGGATCATCAAATGGAGGCCGAGCACTATGAAGTCGGACACGCGGCCGCATCGGGTCTGTCGCACGCCATGCGCGTGGGAACGAGGATCGTCGCCGTCGGCACGACATCGACCCGCACCCTTGAATCGCTGACCATTGATGCCGACGGAACCGTTCACGAGGGCCGAGGCGAGACCGCGCTCTTTATCCGTCCCGGTCATCAGTTTCGACTGGTCTCCGGATTAGTGACCAACTTTCACTTGCCACGCTCGTCGCTGCTGATGCTCGTGTGCGCCTTTGGCGGTACCGATCGCGTGCTCGAGGCGTATCGACAGGCGGTCGCCAATCGGTATCGGTTCTATAGTTACGGGGACGCGATGTTGATTCTCTGAGCCGGGATCCGGGAGCCGGGATCCGGGATCCGGGAACCGGGAACCGGGAACCGGGATCCGACCGAAGCGACCAGCGACCAGCGACCAGCGACGAGCGATCAGCGACCAGCAAAAGCGACCAGCGATATGAAGCTTCCCTACGAAGAGTTCGACCTCTCCGGCGTGCGCACGTATTCGCTCGCGTCGCGGCAGAGCAAAGTGTCGGTTGCGCAATTTGCCAAACCGCATCAGCCCGGAAGCGGAGTCGAGCGCTTCATGGAATCGCTTCCGTCGCTTCTCGCCGCCGCCGACTTCAAGCTCGTCGTCGACGCCATCGTTCGAGCACGCCGCGACGGTCGCGCCATCATCTGGGGGTTTGGTGCGCACGTCCTCAAGACGGGCCTTTCCCCGATCCTCATCGATCTGATGGAGCGCGGGTTCGTCTCGGCCATTGCCACCAACGGTGCGGGGATCATCCACGACTTCGAGATCGCCCTGGCTGGTTCGACATCGGAAGACGTCGACGCGGCGCTGGGCCAAGGAAAATTCGGCATGGCCGAAGAGACCGGCACGCAGTTGAATCGCGCGATCGCCGACGGCGTGGCCGACGGCATGGGTCTTTCCAGCACAGTGGGATCCGAAGCTTGGAATTCACGTGACTTGAAGTCGCGGC
>JADMIO010819925.1_pt1 | contig 73443 bp, 72 predicted proteins | sample 8958161 | NCBI WGS metagenome assembly JADMIO01 (sample SAMN16585339, study PRJNA669376) | soil metagenome | isolation source: Crop rotation soil | place: USA: Cullars Rotation, Alabama | collected 2011
CGCGACAACTTGTCCACGTGGAATTCTAAGCTTAGGATCCCAATGTGCTGGAAAGGGAATGTGGTATTGACGGCGTCATGAGTCAGAGCGTCGACGATCTCCGCAAAGCCTTTGCCCGGGCGGTGTATTTCCATTCCGTGGGCGGGATCCTGACCCACAATTCCGGCTGCATTTTGGAAGGCTGCCTGGAACTGGGCATCCCGGCGAAGGTGTGCGCGCCCAAGATCACCTCGCGGCCGATTTCCATGCCGCTCGCGGGGGTGGACCTGACGCCGCTGGTCACGCCCCCTTACGCGGGCTACGCCGGCTATATCGTCGACATCACTCATACAAACGTGTTCGCGCCGTTCGACGGCATTCAGGACGGCCGCATCGCCTACTTGAACCAGAACGATGTCGGCATCTTCAGCCGCATCCCCGACGACCAGCTCATGTTCATCGCCCATGCCAGCCGCTTCGCCTCGCGCGGCGGCCTGCGGCGGCCGATCGCGTTCGGCATGAGCAACGGGCTGATCAAAGCGACCGAGAAGCGTAAGCCCTTCAGCCAGCGCAAGGATCGCGCGCTGCGCAGCTTCCGCGCGTCGATGAACCAAAGCGTGCGCGCCGCGCTCGACATCAGCTATGTGCCGCTGCTGGAACGCCACATGCCGGTGGATCGCACGATCTACGACCCGGCGCCGTATCTGGAGTCCATGCTGGAAGCGCCAATCTGCCTGGCGTACGGCGGAGACTTCTATAGCCCGCTGATGGAGAACCCGTTCTTCGCCGAGCGCGAGAAGGCCCTGGCCGCGATGCATCATTTCGAGCGGTTCGAGAAGCCCGCCATCATCATGCGCTGGGACAGCTGGCGGCTTTGGGAATCTTTCACCGCGGGCTGCGTGACCGTGCATCTCGACTTCGCGAAGTACGGCTTCGACCTGCCGCATCTGCCGGAGCCGTGGGTGCATTACGCGCCGCTGGATCTCGATAACCTCGCGGGATGCGTCGAGCAGCTGATGGATCGACGTAGCGAGTGGGAACAGATTGCCGAGGCGGGGCGCGCGTGGGCGATCGCGCACTACGCACCCGCGCCCACAGCTGTTCGTGCGCTCTCGACTCTGCGCGAGTGTGGCGCGAAGGTCGCAGCGGCGTAAAACCTGCGTGAAGACGCTGCGATCTTGCGCAGCTGCGATTGACAGTCATCGCGCGCACTTTTATTCAACACCCATATTCGCAACCACACGCAGGAGGGCCGCACAATGATTTGCTACCGCGTCGACAGCGCCGCGCGCCGTTCTGCCATTGCCGTGAACGCCTTCGGGCTCACGCAATCCGTTACGACCCCCAATTTCGTATCTGGGGTCGTCCACCGACTTGGTATGCGACCGTTCACGAATTCGAAGCGCAAAAACAACCGCTTCCCCGTTTTATAGCTCGCGCGGTCCTTCGGGAGCCTCGCGAGGCCAACCCGAAGAAAGACTGTGCCATGCGACCCTTCCCCGCCCACGCTCCCCGCTTCAGCCAAGAACTCGCCGCGACCCTGCATTTGGCCGCGCCCATCGCGCTCGCCATGGTCGCGCAGTTCGGCATGGGCGTGACCGACACCATCATGCTCGGCGCCCTGGGCCGCGACCCGCTCGCCGCCGGTGGGCTAGCCACGGGCATGTTCTTCTTCAGCGGCAGCGTCTTGCAGGGATTCATCTCCGCGGTCGCGATCCTGATCGCGCACGCCCGTGGCGGCCGTGACGAGCAACGCATCGTGCCGATCCTCAAGGCCGGCTATGCGCTCGCGTTGATCGCCGCGGTGCCGTACATGCTGGTGCTGTGGTTCGTGGAGCCGATCCTGCTGAAGGTCGGTGAGCCGGCTGGGTTGGCAGCGAACGTGGAGACGTACCTCCATGTCCTGATGTGGGCGGCGCCGGCGTTCCTGTGGCTGGCCACGCAACGCTCGTTCCTGTCGGCGATGGCGCGGCCGCAGCTCGTCTTGTTCGTGAGCCTGGGCGCATTGGTGACCAACGGCGTGCTCAACTACGGCCTGATCCACGGCAAGTTCGGCTTGCCGGAGCTGGGCTTCGTGGGTTCGGCCTGGGCGAGCCTGATCACGATCTATCTGCAGGTGGCGGCCTTCTCGCTGAGCATGCGGGTGATGCGGGGGCTGCCGCGCGCGAAGCTGACGGGCGCGATTGCCTGGAACCTCGTGCGCGAGCTGGTGCATCTCGGATGGCCGATCGGCGTCACCGTTGGCGTGGAAGCCGGATTGTTCTTCGCCGGCGCATTGCTGATCGGCCTGCTGGGCACGACCAGCCTCGCGGCACATCAGGTGACCATCCAGGTGGCGGCGACCCTGTTCATGATCCCGCTCGCGCTCGGCCAGGCGGCCAATGTGCGGGTGGGGTATCACGCCGGGGCCGGTGCCATCCACGCGGCGCGCAATGCGGGCTTCGCGGCGCTGACCGTCTGCCTGGGCACCGCCCTGATCGGCGCGACGGTGGTGCTGAGCTTCTCGCGGGAGATTGCCCTGCTGTTCGGGCTAGAGGCGCCGCGCGATGCCGAAGTGATCGCGCTGGTGCAGCGGCTGCTGTTCGTGGCGGCGGTGTTCCAGTTGGCCGACGGCGTGCAGGCGGTCGCCGCCGGTGCGTTGCGCGGGCTGAAGGACACCCGCGTGCCGATGATCCTCGCGGCCCTTGGCTATTGGGCCGTGGGTTTCCCAGCGGCCTGGGTCCTGGCCTTCCCCTTGAGCCTCGGTGCGGTCGGGGTGTGGTGGGGCCTGGCGCTGGGATTGGCCGTCGTGGCCGTGCCGCTGACGTGGCGCTTTGTCTACGTCAGCGGCCACAGCCGCGACGGAGCGTCGATGGAAGATGCTGCAAGGATGGCGTTCGCGCCCGTTGCAGCCTGAGTTGAGGCGCTTTCCCCCGAGGCAGCCTCAGCGCCGGCCGGTGGCCCCCCGCACCGGTAAGTCAGACGTGGCGTAGGATTCCCCTCTCCTACGCCACGTCCGGCGCGTAGTGGGTCTTCAAGCTTGAGACGATGTCCTCGAAGGCGATGGTCTGCACGCGCGGATCGGTCTTGCGCACCATGCCGGCGTCGGGATCAGTGATCACATTGATGACCGTGGTGCCGTCGGAGGCGAAGGCGCGTTGGAGCGCAGGCGCGATGTCGGCGGGGTTCTCCACCCGCACGCCGTGACACCCGAAAGCCTGGCCGATCAGGTGATAGTCGCAGTGGCCGAGCTCGCAGTTGATATGCGTGCCCATGTTCTTGATCTGGCCGTGCTTCTCCGTGCCCCAGCCGGCGTCGTTGGAGATGAGGCAGACAATCTTCAAACCCGCCATGGTCGCGGCATTGAACTCCGACGGATAGAACCCGAAGGCGCCGTCGCCGGTGACCAGCACCACCGGGCGCACGGGCGTGCCGTTGGCTGCGGCTTCTTCCTTCATCGCCGCCGCCGCGCCGATGGCGAGCGGCGTGCCGACGCCCATGGAACCGAACGGGTAGTGATCCATGTAGGCGCGCTCGCCGCTGATGCGCAGGATGGCGTGGGACCAGTTCTGGATATCCGCGCCGTCGCCGGCATAGATCGCATCCGCCGGCATCTGCTTCATGAGCTCGCGCATCATGCGGTAGGGATGGATGGGCGCGGATGCGTCGTTGCCGAGTTCGGCGATGCGCGCCTGGCGCACGGCCATGGCTTGGTTGATCCAGCCGGTGTCGCGCTTCTCCATGCCCCAGATGGCAAGCGCTTCATCGAGCCGCTCGAGCGTCCGCCGCGCGTCGCCGACGATCGGCAGATCGGGGATACGGTTGCGGCCGAGTTCCTCGGCATGCACATCGACCTGGATGACTTTCGCGGCGCTTGAGAATCGGGGCGGCAGGCCATAACCGAAACGCTGGGTAAAGCGCAGGCCGATCGCGAGGACCAGATCCGCGTCCTTGGCGGCGACCTGGGCCAGCGGCCAGGGAAACCCCAACGTGAGGTCTTCGGGGACAAGCCCGCGCCCCAGCGCATTGGCCAGCACAGGGATGCCGTAGTCGGCGGCGAGTTTGCGCAACGCCAACCCTGCGCCGGAGAGTGCGGCGCCCGTGCCGGCGAGAATCATCGGCCGCTTGGCGTTGACGATCAGCTCCGCCGCACGCGCGATGGCGTCTTCGTCCGGTTCGGGATTCGGCGGCAGCGCAAGCGACGTTGTGCCGCGGTCCGCGATCTCGGCGGTTTGCGCTTCCATCCCCATGGGGATGCCGAGCACGGCCACGCCGGGACGCCCCGACAGGGCCTGGCGCGCGGCGACGTGGACATATTCTTCCAGGCGGTTCACGTCCGGGACCATGCGCGCCCATTTCACATGGGGGGCGGCCATCTCGAAGCTGTCGGCGTCGCCCGCGGCTTCGATCTGGCCGAGGCCGCGCGTGGTCGCCAGCACCACCACCGGAGAGCACGCGGCTTGCGCCGTGCAGATGCCGGTCATGGCGTTGGGGATACCCTGCTCGCCGACGATCATCGCAATACCCAACTTGCCGGACGCGCGCGCGTAACCATCGGCGGCCGCGACCGTCGCGGTTTCATGACGACCGGAGATGAACGTCCACGGGTATTGCGCCTTGTGCTTCTCCATGGAGAGCAGCAGGTGCGCATGCGCCGTACCGGCGAGCGCGAAGCATGTGTGCGCGCCGTAATGTTGCAGCGCGCGATTGATCGCATCGCCGCCGGTCATTTTGTTGGTGGGGGTCATGGGCAGTTCCGTTGAACCATTCTCAAGCTGTCATCCCGGCGAAAGCCGGGATCCATTCATCAGAGTGCACCATGCGGCACGGATCGAACAGCTCGTGCGCCTTGATGAGTGGATCCCGGATCTTCGCGCTGACGCGCTCCGTCCGGGATGACAATCTGGGCGTGGCGCGGCGTCGTGCCTCTTACTCCGCGGCGCGGGGGAAACCTTCGGGTGGGATCACACGCAGGGACACGTCGAGGGAGTTGAACGCTTCGATGCCGGTTTTGGTGACACGGACGGTGTCTTCGAGGTGGAGATTGCCCCAACCGACTTCGTAGTAGGGCATGTCCAGGGTGAACACCATGTTCTCCCGGAACACGAACTCGCCTTGGCTGCCGGGCATCATCGGGCCAATGGGAAGCGGATGGTCGGTGTGCTCGAGGCCCAGCGAGTGCGGCGTGCAGATGAAGAAGCCGTCGAAGCCTTTCTTCTTTACCGCGTCCAACACAGCGGCGGTCAGGTCCTTGCCCTTCAGGCCCGGCTTGATCATGTCGTAGGCGACATCGCAACCGAACTTCACGGCTTCCGCGCGCTTGAGCATTTCCGGCGTCGGCGTGCCGACGATGGCGAAGCGGCCGATGTCGCCGTGATAGTGCTGGTACTCGCACAAGCCGTCGAAGGTGATGAGCTGGTCCTTCTGCACGGTGCCTTTGCGTTTGCCCATGTGGCCGTTGGACATGTAGACGGCCTTGCCGCCCTGTTTGGCGATCTCGATGTTGTAGATCAGCTCGAGCTCGGTTTGGGGCAAGCCGACGCGCAAGGAATTGATGCACGTATTTACGGCAGCTTCATTCATCTGCGAGGCTTTGCGCAGCAACGCGAGTTCGGGCTCCGACTTCACCATGCGGATCTCGCGGAAGATGGTGGTCGCCTCTTTGCCCTTCAGCTTCGGCAGCCCCATCTCGTTGAGCCAGGTGATGACGCGGGGATCGTCCGTGCCGACCGTCGCATTCTGCAGGCCCGCGTCCTTGATCGCTTTCTTGAGCGCGTAGGTCGCATTGACCGAATAGGTGCCGGAGAATTTTTTCGCGAACGCGAGGTAGTCGCGCTCCGCCGGGCCCTGATCGCCGGGCTTCACCGGCCAGCGCATGCCTTCTTGCACCGCTTCCGGCTCTTCTACATCGGGATCGAAATCGCGTTTGTCGTAATAGAGCGGATGGGTGTAAGCGCAGATGTTCGGCACCCACGTCGCGTTGGGCGTTTCGTGGAAGCGCAGGAGTTCCACCGCCGTCGCCACGAGCGCGGCCGGCGCGTCTTCCTTCCGCGGCAGCACCGCGTAATTGAAGAACGTGCGCCGCATGCGCATCAACGGACCCCAATAGTCCGTGAGGTAATAGATGTTGAGCTGGTTGACCGCGACCAAGCCATCGAGGCCGTGTTTGTCCATGATCTCGTAAGCGCGGGGCTTGTTCAGGAGCATGGACGCGGTTCCCTGGAAACTTAGAAGACGACGACTTGCCGCACGGTAGCGCCGGACGCGAGGCGATCAAATGCCTCATTGATGTCATCCAATGAGACTTTGTCGCTCATGAGGCGATCCACCGGCAGTTTCCCGGCCCGGTAGAGATCGATATAGATGGGAATGTCACGCAGGGGCACGCAGGAGCCGAGGTAGCTGCCTTTCAGCGTGCGCTCCTCGCCGACCAACTGCACCGGGGCGAAGGACATGGTCTTCTGCGGATGGGGCAGACCGGCCGTCACGGTCTCGCCGCCGCGGCGGGTGATCTTCCAGGCCAGTTCCAAAGCGGGGATCGAGCCCGCCATCTCGAAGGCGTAGTCGACGCCGCCGCTGGTGATGGCCTTGATCTGCTCGACCGCGTCGGCCGCCGTGGCGTTCACCGTGTGCGTGGCCCCGAGTTGCTTGGCGAGCGCGAGCTTGTCATCGCGCACATCGACGGCGATCACTTGGCGCGCGCCGGCGGCGACCGCCGCGAGCAAGCTGTTGAGTCCCACGCCGCCGAGACCGATGACGGCGACGCGCGCGCCCGCCCTCACCTTCGCCGTGTTGAGCACCGCGCCGACGCCGGTAATGACCGCGCAGCCGAACAGGGCCGCTTCCTCGAAGGTGAGTTTCTTATCGACCTTCACGCAGCTGTTCGCGGCAACCACCGCATGGTCCGCGAAGGCCGAGACGCCGAGGTGATGGTTCACATCCTTGCCGCCGCCGTGGAGGCGGCGCTTGCCCGAGAGCAAGGTGCCGCCGCCGTTCGCCACCGCGCCGGGTTCGCACAAGGCGGGACGGCCTTCGGCGCAGGGGATGCAGTGGCCACAGCTCGGCACAAATACCAGCACGACGTGATCGCCGACCGCCAGCGAATGCACGCCGCTGCCGAGCTGCTTCACGATGCCGGCGGCTTCGTGGCCGATGGCCATGGGCATGGGGCGCGGACGCGCGCCTTCGATGACGGACAGATCGGAATGGCACAGACCCGCCGCCTTGATCTCCACCAGCACTTCGCCCTCGCCCGGCGGATCGAGTTCCAAGGTCTCGATCTTCAGGGGCTTGCTCTTGGCGTAGGGCGCGGGGGCGCCCATTTCGTGGAGAACGGCAGCGCGGATCTGCATGGGGTGATTCCTATCTAGATGCGGCGGTTTTAGGACAGGCTTGCCTGGCTGTCATCCTGGACGTATGACCGACCGCATCATGAGCATTGGCTGGTATTTCCTTGTCGCGCTCTTCTTCCTGATCGTCGTCATCCTGGCGGTACCCAGCGATGGTGCTCAACCGGAGGCGTTTGCCTTATCCCCGGCGGAGGCGCCCCAGATGATGAACAGCCCCGCGCCGACGATCAGCGCCATGCCAGCCACGACCAGCGGCCCCGGCAGCACGCCGAACAGCGCCCAGCCGTAGAACGTGGCCCACACCAGGGCCGTGTAATCCAGCGGCGCCAACAGCGAAGCGGGCGCGTATCTGAACGCAACTGTCAGGAACAAGTGGCCGATCCCGGCGGCGGCCCCCGCGAGCAGCATGGCGAACAAGGTTGCCGCGTCGGGCGTGGTCCACACGAACGGCAAGCCCGCGGCGGAGACGACCAGGATCGCGATCTGCGGATAGACGGTGAGCGCGGTCATGGATTCCGTGCCGCTGAGCACGCGGTTGGTGACCATGTAGAGCGCGTAGCCGAAGGCCGCGAAGATCGGCAGGAGCGAAATCCATTGGAATACCTGCGTCCCGGGCTGCACGATCAGCAGCATGCCGGTGAAGCCCACGCCGACGGCAAGCATGCGCCGCCAGCCGACGTGTTCCTTCAACAACGGCACGGAGAGCAGCGTCATGAACAGCGGCGCGCACATGGCGATCGCGGCAGCGTCCGCGAGGTGCATGTACTTCAGCGCCAGGAACCATCCGATGTTGACCACGACAAGCAGCACGGCGCGTCCGGCATGAGGCCACGGCCGTTGCGTGCGCCAGCCGGCGGCCCCCTCGCTGCGCCAGAGGATCGGCACCAGGATCGCCACGGCGACGACGCCGCGGACGAAGTTCATCTCCAGGAGATGCGCGCCCTGCATGGACCACTTGCCCGCCGCGTCCGTGATGCACAGCACGGCCGCGCCGGCGAGCATCACCAGCACCCCGAACAGGCGGCGTTCGGGGTGGAGCGCGGCCTTTCCGGGCGGGGGTTCGGCGTCCATAAAGGCTTGTGACACGGGGATTCTTGGGGGTCCAGGCGCGCTTTGCCATCGCCCTACCTTGCCCGGGGCAATCGGGCCTGCTAAAGCCTGCGCCCATGACGCAGCGGATCATCGACGGCCGAATTACCCGCCCGATTCTCTAAGAGAATCGGGTTGCCGGTATTTCGTCTGTCGTCATCTGTCCTGAAGGACCTCCGTTGCCATGAACAACTCCCCTGCTCTCTCCGCCGATACCGTGACGCGCGCCGCCGCGCGCATCAAAGATGCGGTCGTGCATACGCCGACCCTGTTCTCCGAGGCGCTGTCGCGCGCCACCGGGGCGAAGGTGTTCGTCAAATACGAAAACATGCAGCACACCGGCGCGTTCAAAGCGCGCGGCGCGATCGCGAAGCTGACCACGCTGACGGACGCGCAGAAGAAGGCGGGTGTGATCGCCATGTCCGCCGGCAATCACGCGCAAGGGGTGGCGTTCCACGCGGGACGGCTGGGCATCCCCGCCACCATCGTAATGCCCAAGGGCACGCCGTTCATCAAGATCCGCAAGACGCGCGACTATGGCGCGACCGTGCTGCTGGAAGGCGAGACGCTGGTGGATGCGGCCAACGCGGCGACCAAGCGCGCGGAGGAGAAAGGACTCACTTTCGTTCATCCGTATGACGACGACGAGGTGATCGCGGGCCAGGGCAGCGTGGCGCTGGAGATGCTGCGCGATGTGCCGGAACTCGAAGTGCTGGTGGTGCCGGTGGGCGGCGGCGGATTGATCGCGGGCTGCGCGCTGGGGGCCAAAAGCCTGAAGAATGACGTCGACATCGTCGGCGTGGAACCGGATCTCTATCCCTCCATGACCAATGCCATCCAGGGACGCCAGAAGCCGTGCACCGGCTCGACGCTCGCCGAAGGCATCGCCGTGCGCGACGTGGGCGCGAAGTCGATCCCGATCGTGAAGGCGCTGACGCGCGCGGTCGTGACGGTGCACGAGACCAACATCGAGCGCGGCATCGCCATGTTCGCCACCATGGGCAAGACCGTGGCGGAGGGCGCGGGGGCTGCGTCCCTGGCGGCGCTGCTGGAGCATCGGGACATGTTCGAGGGGCGCACGGTCGGCCTGGTGTTGTCCGGCGGCAACGTGGATGCGCGCATGCTGTCGTCTGTGCTGATGCGCGACCTCGTGCGCTCAGGCCAGGTGCTCACGCTGCTGATCGAGATGCCCGACAAGCCGGGGCAACTGCATGCCATCGCCGGCATCTGCGCGGAACACGGTGCCAATGTGCTGGAAGTCTCCCACGGCCGCTTCGCCATGGACCTGTCCGCCAGTTCGGCGCGCCTGGCCATCACCATCGAGACCCGCGACGAGGCGCATGCGCGCGAAGTGATGGATTCCATCCGCGCATCCGGGTTCAAGCTGCACGTGCGCGACCCGAACGCGCCGTAGTTCGTTTTCCTTGTACCCGGTCATCCTCGCGCTTGACGCGAGGATCCAGAGCAACGAAACGCCGGAGCTGGTAACCCTGGGTCCTCGGGTCAAGCCCGAGGACGACAAGAAAAACATGACGAACCCGGTCCTGGTCGACGTGATCCGCGGCACGACGGTGGAGAGCCTCCACCGGGGGGCGGCGTGCGTGGTCGATCGGAATGGCAAGCTGATCGCGGCGTGGGGCGATGCGGAGGCCGCGATCTGTCCTCGCTCGTCGCTCAAGCCGTTGCAAGCGCTGGCGCTGATCGACAGCGGCGCGGCGGCGGCGTTCACATGTACGAGCGAGGAGATCGCGCTCGCCTGCGCCTCCCACGGCGGCGAGCCGATTCATGTGGACCGGGTGGCGGCGTGGCTGAAGCGCGTCGGCCTGTCGCACAAGGAGCTGGAATGCGGCGCCCATTTGCCCGGCACGGAGAGTGCCGCGCGGGCGCTGCTGCGCGGCGACGAGAAGGCGACCGCGATCCACAATAATTGTTCGGGCAAGCACACCGGGTTTCTGTGTTGCGCGCTGCACATCGGCGCGGCAACCAAGGGCTATATCGCGCCGGATCATCCGGTGCAGCGGCGCGTGCTCGGCGCGATCGGGGCGCTGTGCGAATGCGCGACGACGAACGTGGTCATCGATGGGTGCAGCGCGCCGAACCTGTTCATGCCGCTGCGGGCGCTGGCCCTGGGGTGGGCGCGGCTGCCGGACGGCCTGACCAAGCCGATGAAGGCGCATCCTGAACTGGTCGCGGGGACCGGGCGGCCCGATGTGGAACTGGTCAAGGCGATGGCGGACGGCGGTGTCGCCAAGGCGGGCGCGGAGGGCGTGTTCGCCGCGGGCCTGCCGGACCAGGGCCTGGGCTTCGCCGTAAAGATCGACGACGGCGCCGGCCGCGCGGCACTCGTGGCCCTGGCGGCGATCCTGAGGAAACACGGCGGTTTCCGGCGTGATACGGATGTCGCCGCGCTGCTGCGGCCCGCCGTCACCAACTGGCGCGGGACAAGGACCGGAGAGCTGCGCGCCGCCGGGCCGTTGACGACGGTCTGAGCCGTTCCGGCCCAGCGCGCGTTATGGCTGCAAGATCGCGCTTACCGCCGGATTTCCTGTGTTGCTCCCTCGTATCCTAGGTGGAATTTCCATCGTTGCCTGCCTCTGGCTGGCGGGGTGCGCGAGCGTTCCGAATGTCGAACCCCTGCTCAACCAGCCAGGGGACGGCCAACCCACCATCATCGGCGCACGCGGGCCCCTGACCGACAAGCAAAGTGCCGCGCTCTTGAAGGCGAAGGGCGTGACCGGCCCCGAAGCCGACGCCCTGGCGCGGCACCTGGTGATCGAGGAAGCGGTGGCCGAAACGCCGCTGGTCGCCGGGAACACGGTGAAGGTCCTGCGGGACGGCACCAATACCTTCCGCGCCATGTTCGCGGCCATTCGCGGCGCCAAGACCCACGTCCATCTTGAGTACTACATCCTCGAGGATGTCGAGAGCGACGGCGAGAAGCTGAGCGACCTGCTGCTCGCGAAGCAAGCCAGCGGCGTGCCGGTGCGCATCATCTACGACAGTTATGGCTCCGGCAGCACACCGGGGGAGTTTTTCGACAAGCTGAAGAACGGCGGCATCCAGATGGTGTCGTTCAACCCCATCAACCCGCTCAAGGCCAAGGCCGGCTTCAACCCCAATGACCGCGACCACCGCAAAATCCTGATCGCCGACGGCGAGATCGGCATCATCGGCGGCGTGAACCTGAGTTCGAAGTATCAGAGCGGCGTGGGAAAATCGGGGGCACCGGCGAAGAAACCGGACGAAGGCCCGGCGACGCGCGATCCCGCTCCCACCGGCGAACAGGGCGACGAACACTGGCGCGATACGGACCTCGAGATCCACGGACCGGTGGTGGCGCAATTGCAGGCATTCTTCCTCGAGCATTGGGCGCAGCAGCAGGGGCCGGCGTTCGACCAGACGTCCCTCCTCCCGCGCGTTCCAGCCGCCGGAACAGAGGTCGTGCGCATCATCGGCAGCACGCCGCGCAAGTGGGTGCCGCGATACTACGTGACGCTGTTGTCGGCCATCCGCACGGCGGAGAAAAGCATCCTGTTGAGCGCGGCATATTTCGTGCCCACGCGGCAAGAGCGCGAGGATCTGGAGGCCGCGGCGCGGCGCGGCGTCGATGTGCGTCTGCTGCTGGCGGGCCGCAGCGATTCGAAGATGTCCCTGTCGGTCCAGCATTCCCACTACGAAGACCTGTTCGAGGCCGGCATCAAGATCTACGAGACGCAGAACGAAATCCTGCACAGCAAAAGCGCTGTCGTGGACGGCGTGTGGAGCATCGTCGGGTCGTCGAACCTCGATCATCGCAGCGTGTTGTTCAACGACGAGGTCGATGCGGTAATCGTCGGCAAAGCGACCGCCGCGGCGTTCACCAAGATGTTCGAGGACGACGCCAAACGCGCGGTGCTGGTGGACCCGGGCCTTTGGAAGCACCGGCCGTTCACGTCCAAGATCAACGACAGCCTGGCGCGGATCTGGGAAAGCCTGCTGTAGCTATTTCACCAGCTTGCTGACCGCCTTGAACTGCGGCGTGCCGGCGATGTGCAGCCACTCGAACAGCACCATCTCCGTGTTGACCACGGACACGCCGCTGTGGCGCATACGTTTGGTTGCGAGGTCTATGCTTTCGGGTTTGCGCGAGCTGACGGCGTCCGCGACCACATAGACCTCGAGCCCCATATCCTTGAAGCCGAGCGCGCTCTGCAGCACGCAGACATGAGATTCGATGCCGGCCACGACGAGTTGATGGCGCCCCTGCCCCGCCAGCGCGCGCACGCGGGCCACCATCCCGGGATCCGCGGCGGAGGAGAAATGCATCTTCTCCAGCACCGGCGCGTCGCCGCGCGCATTACTGAGGCGCTCCACGGTCGCGCCCAGGCCCTTGCGGTATTGCTCCGACACGGTGCCCGGCACCTTCAACTCCGCTGCCGCCTCCAACAGGATGGCGCAGCGGTCGAGCAGCGCCTCCTTCTCGTGCATGGCGGGCACGAGGCGTTCTTGCATGTCGACCAGCAGGAACTGGGAGCGCGCCGCGTCGAGCAGCATCGCTACACCGTCTTCTGCTTGGTGAAGAGGTTCTTGAACGCCTCTTTGTCCGGATTGCCGAGTTTCATCACGTCATCCAGCAGCGTCACCCCGCGCTGCACGGCCGGGCGCGCGGCGACGCGATCGCGCCACTTGCTGACGTTGGGGTACTTCTTGATGTCGATCTTGTGGAACCACTCGATCTTCACCCAGGGGTATGTCGCCATGTCGGCGATGGAGTACTTCTTGCCGGCGAGGTAGGGCTGGGTCTTCAGGCGCTTGTCCATGACGCGATAGAGCCGCTCGGTCTCGGTCTTGTAGCGGTCGATGGCGTATTGGATCTTCTTCGGCGCATAGCGCAGGAAGTGGCCGCACTGGCCGAACATGGGACCGACATTGGCGACCTGGAAGATGGTCCACTGGATCACCTCGGAGCGGCCGGCCGGATCCTTGGGCATGAACTTGCCGGTCTTCTCGGCGAGGTAGATCAGGATCGCGCCGGACTCGAACACCGTGAACGGCTTACCGCCCGGTCCGTCGCGGTCGACGATGGTGGGGATCTTGTTGTTGGGATTGAGCTTCAGATACTTCGGCTTGAACTGATCGCCCTTGAGCATGTTGATCGGGTGGACTTGGTACTCCAGCCCGCATTCCTCCAGCATGATCGGGATCTTGTGGCCGTTCGGCGTGGGCCAATAGTACAGGTCAATCATCGTGGTCCCTTCTCTGTGATGTGCGCGTTTATAGCAATGCGCAGGGCGGCGGAGTAGACTGCGCGGCATGGAAACGCCGGCTCATTTGAAAGGCCCGTGGGCGCCGCAAGGCAGCCGCATGAACCGCAAGAAGGTCATCGTGCTGATGACCATTGCGGTCTTTTTCATGCTCGCCGTGCCCATGACCGCGATCTTCGGCGGCCTCCCGCCATGGCCGGTGGTGTTCTGGTTCACCGCGAGCCATGTGTTTTTCTGCGCGGTGATCATCCGCGTGAAGCCCTACACGGGGCCCTACATCCAGCCGGTGACGGAGATCGACGACCCGGCGCTGTGGAACAAGCCCCTGAGTGGGCGTCAATGACCAAGCGCGGCAAGCCGCCGAAAGCGCCGAAGAAAGCGCCGCCGCCGGCCAACGACATCCTCGATCCGATGACCAAGCGCCAGCAAATGCGCGTGGCCAAAGCGCGCGACAAGATCACCAAAGCGCTGGACGACCCCGAGATGCGCGAACAGATCGTCGCGGCGATGCGGCGGATGATCAACGAGGGGAAGGCTTAGTCACCCTCTATTGTCACCTCGGACAAGCCGCGTAGCGGCGCGATCCGGGGTCAAGGGCAGACAAACAGAAACCTATGTGGCGCGCTGCGGCGCGCCAACCTGGATCCCGGATGTGGGCGCTAATGCGCCTCCTCCGAGATGACAATTGTGCTTAATCACTTAAGCCTTCTCCGGCCCCACGGCGACAATCGCCTTGCCGACATTCTCGCCCTTCATCAGCTTGATGAAGTGCGGGATCGCGTTCTCAAGCCCGTTGACGTGGTCTTCCTTCACCTTGAGCGCGCCTTCGCGCACCAAGGGTGCCGCGACGCTCAAGAAGGTGTCGCGGTCGCCATAGTAGTCATAAACGACGAGGCCTTTGACGCGGGCGCGTTTGCCGATGAAGGCGCCGAGCTGGATACCGGTGTAACCGCCGGCGTTGTAGTCGTTGGGGCGGCCGCAGAGTGCCACGGTGGCGTAGAGGTTGAACAACTTGCACACCGCCTGCAGCATCGTGCCGCCAACGTTGTCGTGATAGCCGTCGATGCCGTCCGGGCAGGCGGCCTTGAGCTGATCTTCCCAATCGGCCTTCTTGTAGTTCACGCAGGCGTCGAAGCCGTAGGTGCGCGTGACCAGCTGGCACTTCTCGTCCGAGCCGGCGATGCCGACCACATGGGCGCCGGCGCGTTTGGCGAGCTGTCCCGTCACCGCGCCGACGGGACCGGCGGCGGCGGAGACAACAAAGGTCGAACCCAGAGTCGGCTTGATGAGGTGGGTCACCGACGCCCAAGCCGTGAGCCCCGGCATGCCGAGCACGCCGACAGCGGTCGACAAGGGCGCGAGCATCGGATCGACGAAGGCCACCACCTTGCTTGCATTCACCGCGGCGTAGTGTTGCCAGCCGGATTCCACCACAACCACATCGCCGGGTTTGTAGTCGGGGTGATTGCTGCGGATCACGCGGGCGACGTTGTTGCCGTGAATCACGTCGCCGGGCTTGAGGATGTCATAGCCGTAGTGATCGCCGCGCATGGCCTTGCGGATGAACAGGTCCAGCGACAGGTAGATGTTGCGCACCAGGATTTGGTCCGGGCCCGGCGCGGGCATCGGGCCATCGACAACGCTGAAGTCCTCCGGCACGGGCACGCCGTCGCGCTGGCGCTTCAGAACGACTTGCGGATTTCCCCCGGCCATCACGCTTTCTCCGGGGCGATGGCGACGAGCGCTTTGCCGTTGTTGAGGCCGCTGGCGAGTTTCACGAAATGCGCCGGCGCGTTCTCCAGGCCATCGACGCGATCTTCGTGGGTCACGAGCTTGCCTTGCTTCATGAGCCGCGCGCCGACTTTCTGGAATTCGGGGAACTTGTCATAGTAGTCGTAGACCACGAGGCCCAAGAGCGACGCGCGCTTGCCCACGACCGGGCCCATGTTGTTGCCAACGAACTCGCCGTCGGAGGTGCGATTGTAGAGGGACGCGAGCCCGCACATGATCACCTTGCCGTACAAGGCGAGTTGCGTGAGCAGCGTGTCGAGCATGGGGCCGCCGACGTTGTCGTAGTAGTGGTTGATGCCGTTGGGGCACGCGGCTTTCAGGCGCTCCGGCCAATCCTTGGTCTTGTAGTTGATGCAATCGTCGAAGCCGTATTTGTCGATGACGGTCCTGCACTTGTCGTCGCCGCCGGCGATGCCGACGACGCGGCAGCCCTTGGCTTTGGCGAGTTGCCCCGCGGTGCCGCCGACCGGACCGGCGGCGGACGAGACGACGAAGGTGTCGCCGAGCGTCGGCTGCGCGAGCTTCTCCACGCCGGCCCACGCGGTGAGGCCCGGCATGCCGAGCACACCGAGATAGGCCGAGAGCGGCGCTTCGGGTTTCACCTTGCGCACTTCGTCGTGCGCGGAGCCGCTCGCAACGAAATACTGCTGCCAGCCGGATTCGGAGACGACAATCTCGCCGACTTTGTAATTCGGATTTTTGCTCTCGATCACTTCGCCGAGGCAGCGGCCGTAAATCACGTCGCCTTGGTTGAGGCGCGTGTGACCCATATGGCGGCCGGCGATGGCGCCGCGCTGATAGGGATCCAGCGACAGATACATATTGCGGATGAGAAACTGGCCTTGCGCGACAGCCGGCATCGCGGTCTTGGTGACCTGAAAATCTGTAGCCTTGGGCACCCCTTCCGGCTGACGCGCGAGTTGGACTTGAACGTTCTCGGCCATGGTCAGCCTTTCCACGTGGCGAGTTGGGCCTGGAGGTCTTCCACCAGGAAATCGCCGAGGTAGCCCGCACGACCGGCGGATTCTTTCAAGAAGGTCTCCATCTCGGCCTTGCTCGCTTGCGCGGCGCAGCCCTTGAAGCGGCCGTGCAAACGATCGCGGACGTAGCTGATGGCGGCGTTGAAATGCTGCTGCTTGGCGGAGGCGATCCAGAGCGTCGCGACGCGGCAATCGTCTTGCGGCACGCCGGCGTACTTGCGCGTCATCAACATGCCGACCATGAACTTGGCTTGGCGATAGTTCAGGTCCGCCGCGCGATTGAACGACTTCAGCGCCGGTTCGACTTGGTTGTCGTAGAACAGCACGCGGCCGAGTTGGTAGGAGAAGCGCGCTGTCTCGGGGTGCGCCGCGACAGCGGCTTTGCAGGCGGCAATCGCCTTGGGCAGGTCCACGTCCGGGCGTTCGACACCGACAGTGACGCGGTCCGGGTCCGGTGGATTAGCGGCGAGACGGTCGCAGTCGTCCAGCGCCGGGGCCGCGGCCCACGCATGAGCAGCAACCAGCATCGCCAGGACCGTGACCACCGTGCGCATAACCCGCGCCTCCGCGCCTTGTCTGAGGTGCGGCGATGCTATACCGCCTGCGACCATCTGCAAACGCCGGCGAAGGCCGGCTTCATATAGGAGGCGCGCCTACGCGCGCGGGGCGGCCCATGATTATTGAAGACGTTCTTCTCCTGCTACACGTGATGTTCTTCGTCTATTGGCTGGGGACGGACCTGGGTGTGTTCTATTCCTCACGGCTCATGCGCCGGACCGAGATCAGCCCCGAGACGCGGCGCTATTGCTTCCAGATCTTCTCGTTCCTGGACCAGGCGCCGCGGGTGTCCATGGCAGGCATTGTTACCGTGGGCGCGACCCTGGGCATCCTGCGCGGCTATATCACCGTGGACCCGATCTGGATCGTGCCCATCTGGATCGTCGGCATCTTCTGGGTCTCCACGGTGATCTATCTGTATCTGAATGAGCATCACCCAGCGAAGATCGCAACCTTGCGCAAAGTCGACTTCAACTTTCGCCTGGTGATGATCGCCTTCCTGGCCGGTCTCGCCGTGCTGTCGCTCATGGGCAAGGGCGTGATCCAGGGCGATTGGCTGGCGGTAAAGGTACTGCTGTTCGCGGTGGCGATGCTGTGCGGCGTGATTATCCGTGTGCAGATGAAAGACTTGCCGCGCTATTTCGTGCCGATGCTGAAAGGCACCGCCACGCCGGAGGACATTGCCACGACGCAGAAGATGATGGCGTCGGTCCGGCCGGCGGTGTTGACGATCTGGGCGATCACGGTCGTGGCCGCCGCACTGGGGCTCTGGAAACCGTTCTAGAAACAGTGTTGTCTAGCGCCTCCGAGTCACGTGGAGGCGCGGCATGTACAATCTCAAGGGCAAGGTCGCCATTGTCACCGGCGCGGGCCGGCCGAAGGGCCTGGGCGAGGCCATGGCCAAGCGGCTCGCGCAGGAAGGCGCGGCCGTGGTCGTGCATGACATCGGTCAGGTGAAGGGCGACATCGCGCCGGCCCACGGCGTCGGCAAGGCCGCGGAGATGGATCAGGTGGCCAAGGAGATTATCGCCGCCGGCGGCAAGGCCATCACCTTCCGCGGCGATATGCTGCAAGAGGCGGATGTTGAGGCGATGGTGAAGGCCGCCGTGGACGCTTTCGGCCGCGTCGACATCCTCGTGAACAATGCCGGTATCGGCTATCTGTTCGGACCGTTGGTCGAGACCAAGATCGAGCATTGGGACGCGGTGCTGGGCGTGAACTTGCGCGGCTGCTTCCTGGGCATCAAACACGCCGCCAAGCAGATGATCAAACAGGGCCAGGGCGGACGGATCATCAATATCGCCAGCCAAGCGGCCAAGTCGGGCTTCGCGCAGACGGCGGCGTATACCTCATCGAAGCACGGACTGGTGGGACTGACGCGCGTGGCGGCTATCGAACTCGCGCCGCATAAGATCACCGTGAATGCGATCTGCCCCAACCATGTCACGACGGGCCTGGGGGCCTGGCAGAACGATTTCATGTCCAAGGCGCAGGGCAGATCCGAGGCGGATTATCTTGCGGCCATGCGGTCGCGCATTCCGCTCGGGCGCACGGGATTGCCGGACGATATCGCGAAGGCCTGCGCCTTCCTGTGTTCGGACGAAGCGGATTACATCACGGCGGAGGCGATGAACGTCTCCGGCGGCGAAGAGTATCATTGAGGGAGATACGGCGATGGTGTGGGAAGCAGTCAAGGTCGGCGAGAACCGGTATCGGGAGCGCGGCGGGCGTTACTTCGAGGACTTCAAGGTGGGCGACATCTACGAGCATCGCCCGGGGCGGACCATCACTGAGTACGATAATATCTCGTTCACGCTGATGACCATGAACACGCACCCGCTGCATTTCGACAGTGCGTACTGCAGCCATACGGAGTTCAAGAAGCCGCTGGTGAATTCGTGCCTGACGCTCTCGATCATCACCGGCATGACCGTGTCGGACATCAGCCAGAAGGCGATCGCGAATCTGGCGTGGAACGACATCAAGATGCCCCACCCGCTGTTCGCCGGCGACACAGTCTATGCGGAGAGCGAAGTGCTGGACGTGCGTCCGTCCAAGAGCCGCCCGGGCCAAGGCATCGTGCGCGTGCGCACCACGGGCAAAAATCAAAATGGCCAGGACATCTGCACCTTCGAACGCACGGTGCTGGTGATGGGACGGGACAACGATATCGAGAAGAAGGCGGGGTATTAGTCGGCGTTGAGCGTGACGCACGACCCCCACCCCTTCCCCTCCCCGCCGGCCGAAGGCCGGCCGTCAAATAGAGGCGCGCCTTCGCGCGCAAGGGGGAGGGGTAAGAAGTGTCACATCGCCTTGCGCATCTCTTTCCACGCATCCGTCAGATCGTCGCGGAATTGAGGGGCGGCGATCTTGGTGAGCGCGGCGGCGCGGGCGTCGATGTCAAGGTCGCGTAAATCCGCGCTGCCGTATTCCGTCACCACGATGGGCGCATCGCCGCGGATGTTCGAGATCACGCTGCCGCCGAGATGCGCCGGAATGAGGCGCGTGAGTTGGCCGTCCTTGGCGGTGGCGGGCAGCGCGATGATCGCGCGGCCGCCGGGAGAGGCTTGCGCGCCGCGAATGAAATCCGTGATCCCACCGATGCCAGAGATTTGGCGCGGACCCAGCATCTCCGCATTGCACTGACCGAGGAGGTCCACCGACAGCACGCTGTTGATGGCGACGAAGTTGGGGAGGGCCGCGAGGACGGTTGCGTTGTGGGTCTCGGTTACCGGCGCGAAACGCACGCGGCGCTCGCGCGCGATGCGTTGCGCGAAGGCGTTGCTTCCGAACGCCACACCGGCAACGACACCCGCGTCGTCATCGACGATAGCGCCGGCGTCGATGAGTTTCGCCACAGGCTCGGAGATCATCCCGGAGAAAAAGCGCAAGTTCCGCCGCGCGGCGATCGCCTGCAGGATCGCGGTGGGCAAAGCGCCGAGGCCGATCTCGAGGGCGTCGCCGTCCCTCACCCACCGCGCAACCTCCTGGGCGATGGCGAGGGTTGCCTCGTCGTTACCGGCACCGGAGCGTGCCTCGTGCACCGGCGCATCGATCTCCACCACGGCGTCGAGGCTGTCGTAGGTGACGCTCGGCCCACGGCTGCGCGGCACCTGCTTGTTGATGAGGCCTATTTTCACCTTCGCCAGGCCCGCGACGATCGACGTGAAGTCCGCCGCGGTGCCGACGGAACAGTGGCCGTTCGCGTCCGGTGGCGACAGATGCAGGAAGGCCAAGTCGATCCCCTGGCTTGCGAACCACCCGGGGATCGCGCTGTAAGGAATCGGGTGAAAGGCGAAGCGGCCGGCCTCGAAGCTGCCGCGGTATTCCGGCGCGACAAAGAAGCCGCGGGCCCGCGCCGCGGGATGGATGTCCGCGTAGTCGACCCGGTTCACCCCCGGCACCCAGACGCCGGCGAACCGCACGCCTGCGCAACGAGCCGCGTCCGCCTTGAGGGCGGCCACAAGGGCAGCGCATTCCGCGCCGGTTCCCGGCACGTAGACGCTTTGTCCCGGCTCCAGGCGGCGGACGGCGTCAGCGAGGGTTATGGCGGTGGGCATGGGGTCCGGTGTAACGGATAAGACCCTGGGATTGCGAGTGTTTGATTGCGTTTTCTATAGGGTGAATGTGACCTGTCCCTGTCAATTGCACTCCCCGTTCGGGCATGCTCTAAGACCCGCCGCCCACACCCTGCCGAGATGAGTTTGCGATGAGCACCATTTCCCACGACGAACTTGAAGCCATCCGCGATTCCGTGCGCGCGCTGTGCGAGCAGTTTCCGGGCGCCTATTGGCGCGATCTGGACGCGAAGCGCGAGTACCCGACCGCGTTCGTGAAGGCCCTGACGGACGCCGGCTTCCTGGGTGCGCTGATCCCGGAGGAATACGGCGGCAGCGGCCTGGGTCTGCGCGCGGCCTGCGCCATCCTGCAGGAGATTCACAAGAACGGCTGCAACGCCGGCGCGGCGCATGCGCAGATGTACACCATGGGCACAGTGCTGAAGCACGGCAGCCCGGCGCAGAAGAAAGACCTGCTGCCGAAGGTCGCCTCCGGCGAGATCCGCCTGCAGGCGTTCGGCGTGACGGAGCCGACCTCGGGCACCGATACGCTGCAGCTCAACACCACCGCCGTGAAGCAGGGCGACCACTACGTCGTCAACGGCCAGAAGATCTGGATCAGCCGCGCGGAGCACTCGGACTACATGGTGCTGCTGGCGCGCACCACGCCGAAGGATCAGGTGAAGAAGAAGGGCGAAGGCCTGTCGGTGTTCCTGCTCGACATGCGCGAAGCCAAGAACAACGGCATGACCATCCGGCCGATCCGCACGATGATGAATCATGCGACGACGGAAATCTTCTTCGACAACGTGAAGGTGCCGGCGGCCAACCTGATCGGCGAGGAAGGCAAAGGCTTCAAGTACATCCTCGACGGCATGAACGCGGAACGCACGCTGATCGCCGCGGAGTGCCTGGGCGATGCGGAGTGGTTCATCAACAAGGCGGTGGCCTACGCGAACGACCGCAAGGTGTTCGGCCGCCCCATCGGCCAGAACCAGGGCATCCAGTTCCCGATTGCGCGCGCGTATGCGCAGTTCAAGGCCGCAAGCCTGATCGTGCAGAGTTCCGCCGACAAGTTCGACGCCGGCGAGAAGAACGCCGAGGAAGCCAACATGGGCAAGATGCTCGCCTCGGAAGCGTCCTGGGCGGCGGCGGAGATTTGCGTGCAGGTGCACGGCGGGTTTGCCTTCGCCGAGGAGTTCGACGTGGAGCGCAAGTTCCGCGAGACGCGGCTGTATCAGGTGGCGCCGATCTCCACCAACCTCATCCTCAGCTACCTCGCCGAGCACGTGCTGGGTCTGCCGCGCTCGTTCTGAAACCACTGCCAAGCGACGCTTGCTTTCTGAAATCCGGTTCCGCACTCTCGGCGGGATTGGAGTCACTTCAGCCTGCCGAGCCGTGAGGCGTGCGTGCGCAAGATCAAGATTGGCATGGCTGTTCTCGGCCTGGCTGCCGCGCTCGTCTTCGGCATGGCGTTCTATTTTTGGCCGGCGCTTCCCCCTATTGTCCGCGCGCCAATCGTGTATCGCCTGGCACATCATCAGTTTCCCTGGGACGGCTGTTTCGCGACCTACCTGGGGGCGCGCGGGACGAACGGGGCGCGAAAACCGCTCGATCCCGCCGGCGCCGCGCGGGTCGTGGCGGCCTGCCGCGACCTCGCCGAGGACGGTGACGGACCCGCCGCCACCCTGATGGCGGAAGCGGAGATCGGCCGCTCGAACAATTCGGAGGAAGGCGCGAAGGCCGCCTTCCGATGGCTGCAGAAGGGCGCGGATGCGGGGTATTCGCCCGCCTACCTGGGACTTGGCATCTACTACATGGTCGGTCGCGGCACGCCCAAGGATGCGGTCAAAGCCAATGCCGCCATGATCGCCGCGGCGCAGAAAGGCGATGCCCTCGCCATGTTCATCACCGCGCGCGGCTATGAACACGGCATCGGCACGCAGCAGGATTTGGCGCAAAGCCTGGGCTGGTACACCGTGTTGCTGCGGAGCAGCGCCAGGATCCGCGAGGCCGGCGCCTCGCAACGGGAGATCGAACGCACGGTCGAGCAGCTGAAATCGCACCTGACCCCGGAGCAAATCGCCCAGGCCGAGGCCTTCGCCAAGGGCTACGACGACTGAGGTCGTCGCAAGAAGGTCACCGCCGCGCCCGACTCTTTAAGGGAACTCACCCCCCGTATTGCTCGTTCTGGTTCCGTGAAGTTGTGCGGAGTCCGGTGACATGCGCCCCGTTTGGAAGTGGATCGGCCTGGGCGCCGGCGTCCTCATCGCCGCCGTGGTGCTTGTGGTGGTGTTCTTCAATTGGAACTGGCTGCGGGGTCCCTTGGAGGCCCGCTTGTCCGCCGCCACCGGCAAGGACGTCACCATCGCCGGGCCAATCACCGGCGAATACAAGTGGACGCCGACGATCACCTTGGAAGACGTCAAGATCGTGGAGCCGGACTGGAAGCCGGAACCGCAAGTCGGCAGCATCGCGAAGATCGAATTCGAGATCGAGCTGAAGAAGCTGCTGCGCGGCACCTTGTCGATCCCCGCGTTGCGCATCGACAAGCCGGTGGCGCAGCTGGAGCGGCGCGGCGACAAGGCCAACTGGGATATCGCGCAAGAAGCTTCCGGTCCCAATAACCGCCACAGCTTCCCCCTGATCGGCGACGTGGTGGTCACCAATGGCGCGGTGTCTTATCGCGATCCGGCGAAGCACCTGGTCGTCGAAGGCACGATCGCGTCCCTGAAGGGCAACGGCGGCCCCGGCGGCGGGCCGTTCAAGCTTGAAGGCAAGGGCACGTACCAGAAAGCGCCGTTCACCATCAAGATGACCGGCGATTCGCTCCTGCATATGCGCGGCGACAAGGACCCGTACAAGATCGACGTCATCGCCGACATGGGGCAAACCCATATCATCGCCGGCGGCACGATCGAAGATCCCGTCAAGATGACGGGGCTGGCGCTGGGCCTGCAGATCCGCGGCGACAACGCCGAAGACCTGTATCGCTACCTTGGCATCCCCGCGCCCGCCACGCCGCCGTACAAGCTGGGCGGCACATTGGACCGGCCCGAGAAGGACGTGTGGATGTTCCGCGACTTCGGCGGCACCGTGGGCGTGAGCGACTTGAGCGGCGCGTTGACCTTCGACCTCGGCAAGAAGCGGCTGTTCATCTCGGGCGTGCTGCATTCCAACAACCTGAAGCTCGCCGACTTGGGCGTGGCGGTGGGCGCACCCACCAAGCCGTCGGCCCAGGCGCCGGTGAACGCCGACCAGAAGAAAGTCGCGGCGGCCTATGCGCAGAGCGATCGGATGCTGCCGGACGCGCCGCTGCAGATCGACGCGGTGCGCAACGTCGACATGGACATCAAATTCACCGGCGTGAAGGTGCAGGCGGAAGACTTGCCGATGGAGCGCATCGATCTTCACTTGAAGACCGACAACGGCGTCTTGACGCTCGACCCGATGCAGGTGGCGATCGCGGGCGGCCTGTTGCGGGGCACGGTCGCCATCGATGCGCGCGGCGAGGTGGTGAAGAGCGATTCCGATATCCGCTTCAGTGAATTCAAGTTGGAACGCTTCTTCGCGCCCAACGCGGATAAGAGCCCCACCGCAACCGGAGAGATCGATGGCCGCCTAAGGTTCACCGGCAGCGGCGATTCCCTGCGCAAGGCGCTGGGCACCGCCGACGGCAATGCGAGTTTCATCGTCAGCCAAGGCACCATCAGCAAGTGGGCCTCCGCGCTGCTGGGCCTGGACCTCGCCAAAGCGTTGGGCGTGCTGATCTCCGGCGACAAGAAGATCGCATTGCGCTGCATCGTGACCGACTTCGAGATCAAGAAAGGCGTGATGACCCCGCGCACCCTGGTGATCGACACCGACAATTCCACCATCACAGGCACGGGGTTGATCAACCTGACCGATGAAAAGCTGGATATGGAGGTCAAAGGGCAGTCGAAGAAGCCCACCTTGTCCCTGCGCGGGCCGATCCATGTGAACGGCACCTTCCGGCATCCGGATGTGGGTCTGGGCGGCGAGGCTTATGCGCGCCTGGGCGGTTCGGCCCTGTTGGGCGCGCTGCTGACCCCGATCGCGGCGATCATCACCTTCATCGATTCCGGCAAGAACCGCGATGCGAATTGCGGCGCCCTGGAAGCCACGACCCAGGCCAACGCCGCCAAGCAGGCGCCCGTGGACACCACCCCGCCGTTGCGGTCCGCGGGTGGACGTGCATCCCGCCCCGCCACAGCCGCGCCCAAAGCCCAACCCACAAACCCCAAGTAACGCAGCGGTAACAGCGGATTCGCACGGCGAATGCGCTTTTGCGCGCCCGCGCCCGGCCGCCTATGATGCGCGCGCGATTCCGCCCGCCTATCCTCGAGGGGACGATGTCCACACCCGCCGCCGCACCCGGCCAGCCCATCCGCCAGCGCGACCATAAGGTCTATCAGGGGACGATCACGTACCTCTCCCACAAGAAGGAGCGCATGAACGAGGAGCGCGGGCGCGAGTTCTACACGCTCGTCGTGCATGGCGACGGCTCCCGCACCATGACCGTGCACACGGAGATCGACGACCGGCCGAGCGTGCATCGCGACGCGATCTATTCCCTCGACAAGGACTGGCTGCCGACCGACTGCATGATGCGCCTCACCGTGGGCGACAAGTTCATGGGCACGGGCTGGATGAAGTTCCACGACGGCTGGGCGGAGTGCGAGACCTTCACCGCCACGGAAGGGCGCGTGAGCCAGACGCGCGACACGGCGGGCCGCCTGAAAACGTTCCAAAATCACTCCATCGCCTGCGACAGCTGGCACTTCAAGCACTACGATTTCGCAAAGGGCGGCATCCAGCGCATTCCCCAAGTGCTGTTGTCGTCGGCCGATCATCGCGGCGCCACAGGCCCGCTGTTCTTCGAGATCGGCATCAGCCTGACCTATGTCGGCAAAGAGAAGGTGACGGTCGGCGCCGGAACCTTCGACGCGTATAAGTGCCAGTTCCCGATCAACTCGGAACTGCCGGAAGAACACCCACCCTACGAAGTGTGGATCACCGCCGACGGTGAGTTCACCTTCCTGAAGGGCGGCGTGGCGGGCTACATGCAGACCTATTACGAGCTCACGTCCTTCGCCGAAGTGAAGATGAAATGAGCGCCACGACTGCAGGCAGCGTCACCCAGCGCGACCACCGCATCATCCGCGGCCGCATCGCCTATACCTCCAACAAACCGGAGCGGAAGGGCCATGAGCGCGGGCGGGAAACGTTCACGGTGGTGCTGCATAACGATGGCCGCCGTTCGATGACGGCGCATTCCGAGATCGACGACCGGCCGAGCGTGCTGCGGTTCGCGCAACTCAATCTCGACAAGGACTGGCGGCCCACGGACGCGGCGGTGCGGATCGATATCGGCGATACGTTCCGCGGGTCATCCTGGTTCCGGTTCGGGGCGAGCAGCGCGGAGTGCGAAGGCTTCACGGCGCTGGAAGGCCGCATCAGCCAGCAGTGGCCGCTGGACAAGCCGACGCCGTTCTTCGGCACCCATGCGCTCGCCAACGACGGCTGGTGCACGCGACTGTTCGATCTGAACGGCGCCAAGACGCAAAATCTGCCGAAGTCGCTGATCTGCTCCCTCGACCACCGCGGCGCCACCGGACCGATGTTGGGCGAGGTCGCGGTGACGCTCACGTTCGAGGGGCGCGAGAAAGTGACCGTGAAGGCCGGCACGTTCGACGCGCTGAAATTCAGCTTCGGCGCCGTGGACGGCATGCCGGTGGAACACCCGATCTATCATGTATGGGTGACGGCGGATGGCAACTATACCTTCCTCAAAGGTACAGTCGGCGGCTACATGATGACCGCCTACGAACTGGTTGAACTCAGCGACTCACTCTAAGCGGGGCAATTCGTGAAACGTGCACTCTTCTTGGCGGCCGCCTTCGGCGGTCTGCTGGCGACCACAGCGATGGCGGCGGAGGAATCCGTCGCCGAAGTCATTGCCGAACTGGGCTTGCGGGAAGATACCAAGCCCGTGCGCGAATACGCCGGCTGGAAGAAGCCCAAAACGGTGGTCGTGGTGGTCGACTCACCGGACCGCCTGAAGTGGATGCAGGAAGTCGCTCCCGGCGTGAAGCTGATCCCCGCGCCCAATGCCGAGGGCGCGATCCCGATCATGGGCGATGCCGATGCGGTCATGAACATCGGCTGCAACCCCGCGGTTGTGAACGCGGCCAAGAAGGCACGCTGGATCCACGGCGCCAACGCCGGCGTCGAGGCCTGCCAAGGGCTGCCGGAACTCACCAGCGGCAAGATCCTGCTCACCAACATGGCGCGTGTGAACGGCGGCACCATGGCGGAGCATGTCATCGCGCTGATGTTCGGGCTGACACGCGGCATCGTGACGTTCGCAAAGGCAACCGAGCGCGAGGAATGGAACGGCCGCTTGGTGTCGTTCTCGCAGATGTGGGAAATCCGCGGCCGCACGATGTTGGTGGCCGGCCTGGGCGGCATCGGCACGGAAGTGGCGAAGCGCGCCAATGCGTTGGGCATGAAGGTGATCGCGACACGTAATTCCGGCACCACCGGCCCTGATTACGTCAGCAAGGTGGGCAAGTCCGAGGACCTGGCGAAGTTCGCCGCGGAAGCCGACATCGTGGTGGGCACGTTGCCGCTGACGCCGGAGACCAAGGGCGTGTTCAACAAGGCGCTGTTCAACGGCATGAAGCGCGGGAGTCTGTTCATCAATGTGGGGCGCGGGGAGAGCGTGGTGCAGGAGGACCTGATCGCCGCGCTGAACAGCGGACAACTCGGCGGGGCGGGCCTGGACGTGACCACGCCGGAGCCGCTGCCGAAGGGCCATCCCTTGTGGAAGGCGAAGAACGTGATCATCACGTCCCACACCTCGAGCTACTCCGAGCAGCGGTCCGATCGCGTGTGGACCGTCACCCGCGAGCAGCTGCGGCGCTATGTCGCCGGCGAGAAGATGCTGTCGGTAGTGGACGCGCAGCGGGGCTATTAGCCCCCTCGACCGACGGAAATAAAAAGGGCGCCCGGGCGCGATTCCTTTTCGGAATCGCGCCCTATTTATTTAGGGGGGCATGATCTGGTCGGAAAACCGGCAGCCACTTTTCCGGATCATGCCCTGGCGCCCTTTTTTCGCGGCTAGCCCTGCCCCTTCTTGGGCGCCGGCTTCATGACATTCACCCAGGTCTCGAAGGTCGTCATGTTTGGGGTGACGAACTTGTCGGGCGCGTGCAGGTACAGTGGATAGGTCTTCTCCGTGTATTCGCGGATCTTCGCCGGCAGGGCGGCGGTGTTCGTGAGCCCGAACGTGCGGGTGTTGTACAGCAGACGGCCCGGCGCGTTGTCCATCAGCATCCAGGGCATGAACGGCGCTTCCTTGAACCAAGCGCCGGTGGAGAGCGCCTTTTTCTTGGTCGGATCCGCGAGGTCGGACATGCGGGTGTGGATCTGGAACATCTCCGAGGTCTTGTAGAACTCCCCGATGTATTCGCGCGGCCACTTGTCCTTCTTGAAGGGCGACGGCCAGCGCGTGTGCACGGCGAAGGTGACGACGGCGCGGTCGTCGAAGATTTCCCACGGCAGGATGAACGGGATCTTCACCGTCTCCTGCTTGCCCGCCTCGCCGAAGGTCTGTTCGAACACCGGCGCGTAGTAGGAGTTCACCGGATCGTTGGTCGTCGGGTAGACCTTCACGGTCTCGCCGGTGAACGGGTTCTTCCACTCGGTGAGGATCGCGCCGGTCTTGAGGTCGGTGTAGTAGGAAATCTCGCGGTGGAGATTCTCGTAGCGGCCGTCCGGCAGCTTGGTCACCCGGCTCATGCCGAAGCCCTCGTAGCCGAACAGCGGGATGTTGGCCTTCTCCGGATCGGTCGCGGCGACGACTTGGCCGGAGTAATAGCCGACCGTTTCCGCGCCGCTTTCCAGGGACGCGTTGAGCTTCACCCACGCGGTGAGATTGTCGTCCGGCTTCTTGAAATCGAACACCAGCTTGTCGGCGGCATTGGCGACACCGCCGGCCCCCACGGTCATCAGTGCCGCGCCCATGCCGAGCGACTCGCGGCGCGAAAGTTGGGCATGCATCGGATTGAGATTGGCGAGCGACATGAGACCTCCCCCTGGCGTGTGGTGGAGGGAATGGACCACGCGTCCGCGGCCCGAGTCATGGACTGCCGGTCGGCTGTCCACACCGGGGTTAGGCCGTTAAGATGCAGGCATGACAAATGTCAAAGGCGGCATCGACACGCATTTGCGGGAGGTCTTGCCACCGGCGTTCCGCGCCCAAGCGGCGGTGTGCGCGAAATGGGGCGCGCCCACGACCGCCGCGGTGATCGAAGGCCTGGCCGCGGAGGTCGCCATTCCCGGCGGCGCGCTGGATGCGGTGCTGAAAGATTGGCACGACCCAGACCCGAACACGGCGCTGGCGTTGCGACTGGCGGGCGCGGTCCATCGCCTGACGCTGGACGGAAAAGCGCCGGCGCTCGCGGCGGTGTTCCCCTCCGCCGGCGGGATCGCCGATCCACCGCGCGCCTGGCCGCTCGCCAAAGCCGCGATCCTGGCGCAGACGGACTTCGTGCGCGCCTATCTCACGCGGCCACCGCAAACCAACGAGGTCGCGCGCTCCGCGATGCTGTTGGGTGGATTCCTCGAGATCGCCGCGGCCACGGGACTGCCGTTGCGCCTGTTCGAGATGGGCGCGAGCGCGGGGTTGAACCTGTGCTGGGACCGCTACCGCATCGAGACATCTAAATTCGCCTGGGGACCCACGGACTCGACGTTGACCTTGCAATGCCGTTGGGAAGGCCCGCTGCCCGCGATGCCGTCCCGTGCCGATGTGATCGCGCGCGGAGGCTGCGATCGGACTCCGGTCGACCTGCGCAACGACGAAGACATGCGCCGGCTGGAGTCCTATCTGTGGACCGACCAGACCCATCGGTTCGAGCGCCTGCGCCGCGCACGTGCCATCGCGCTGAAGGAAGGCATCCATGTGGCCGCCGAGGATGCGATGAGCTGGCTGCCGCGACAATTGGCGGCTCCGCACCCCGGGGCGACAACGGTGGTCTACCACTCCCTGTTCTGGCAGTACCTGCCGGCGGATGTGCAGACGCGGCTGCGGCTCTACATCGAGGCGGCGGGATTCAAGGCGAAATCGGAAGCGCCGGTGGCGTGGCTCGCCATGGAGATGCCCGACATGGGGCGCCCAACGGAGCTGACGCTCACCGTTTGGCCCGGCGGCCAGAAGCGCGTGCTGGCGACCGTGCACCCGCACGGCGAAGTGGTGCACTGGAAGACTTAAGGGTCTTGGCTTTCTTCTGCGCGGGTGCCTTCTTTGTCTTCACGGCGACCGCATGGGCTTTCATCGCCCAGGCCACGGCCAGGTCGTTGTCCTCCAACACGTCGTCGGGAACACGCCAGTACGGCAGTTTCATGATCTTGCCCCGCATCGGAAATGCGAACTGCTCGGCGCCGCGCGCTTCGTAGTCGGGTTGATTGTCAGACCCCACCTTGAAGTACAGCTCGCCGCGGGCGATCAGGCCGAACATGACGCCGCCGCGATATAAGCCGAAGCCTGAGAACATGGCGCGCGCGGTGACGCCGCGGCAGGCGCTCAACTGCTCGAGAACGTAGTCCTTGAAAGAGTGATCTCGCGTCACGACACGGGAAAGTTCGGCTTCCGCTTCTGCGTGAAGGCGGTGAAGCCCTCGCGGAAGTCCGGGCCGGAGAATGCATCGACGAACAGGCGGCGGGTGTCGCGGGTATCGTCGTCTGCGCCGTCGAGGACCATTTGCACGATCCGCTTGGCGCCGCGGGTGGTGAACTGTGAAGAGGCCGCGATCTGATTAGCATAGGCCAGCACGACCGCGTCGAGTTCGGCCGGGTCCACCACCTTGTCCACCAGCCCGATCGCAAGAGCTTCCGGCGCATCGAGGATGCGCCCGGTGTAGAGGATGTCCTTCGCCCGAGATGGTCCGACGGTATCCACGAGGCGCTTGGTGTCGGCGACGCTGTAGATAATGCCGAGCTTGGCGGGGGTGATGGCGAACTTCGCGGACGGGTCGGCAAAGCGAAAATCGCAGCAGACTGCGATTCCACACCCGCCGCCAACGCAGGCGCCGCGGATCTTGGCGATGGTAGGCTTCATGCTGCGCGCGAGACGTTTCTGGGATTCGTAGGTGATTTCCGCCACCTGCTCCGCCACCTTGGGGTCGGAGAAGATGTGCTCGAATTCGTCGATATCCTGACCCGCGGCGAAGGTGTCGCCCTCGCCGGAGACGACGATGACCTTCACCGCCGTGTCACGGTCCGCGTCCTCGACCAGGGTCATCAACCGCCGCCACATCTCGAGTGTGAGGGCGTTGCGTTTGGCCGGGCGATTGAGGTGGAGCGTGGCGATGGCGCCGTCGCGGCGGGCGTAGACGGTGTCGGACATGGGTGTCTTGCGATCCGTTAGGGCTGCGCACCTTATCCGACCCAATGGCCGGTGCAAACATCTGGCATCTTCTCAACCGGTGCACGCCGGGTAGTATGAGGAATGGTCTCGACCTCCAAATCCACCGACACCGCCATCGATCACGTCGGCGTTGTCGCCCGCGACATCGCCGCCTTGCGCGCGGCCTATTCCCGGCTGGGCTTTGTCGTCAGCCAGGCCACGCCGCTGATGCAGCCGGGGCCGGACGGCAAGGGCGACGTGTCCCTCGGGCAAGTGTCCGCCCACGTCAACTTCGCGGATTCTTTCCTGGAGCTCGCGGCCGTGCGCCATCTCGGCCAGGGCAGCCATTTGGATAAATGGCTCTCACGCCATGAGGGGCTGCACATCCTGGCGCTGCAAACGTCGGACGCGGCGGCGAGCCTGCGCGACCTGATCGGCGCGGGGCTCGTGATGCCGCCCTTGCGCGCCGCGTCGCGCCAGGCCTCCGCCGGGACCTTGAGCGGCGCGGCGAAGTTCAAATGGTTCGAGCTGCCGGAATCCATCGCCCGCGAGGGTTTTGTCTGCGTCGTAGAGCACGCCAATCCGGAGCTGGTCTACAGCAAGGGCGCGCACCCGAACGGCGCCTGGGGTCTACGCACGGTATTCGCCGTGGTCGAGAACATGGACGAGGCCTTCGTTCGCTATCAGCGCCTGCCCGGCACGAAGAAGAAGTCCTTCCTGGTGGGCCGCGCGATCCTGATGCGCGACCAGCAGTTCGTGGTGGTCGAGCCGAAAGGCTTCAACGCGCTGTTTCCGGGGGCGACGGCGCCGGCCGCGCCGGCGTTGGGCGGGTTCACCCTCGCCGTGGACGACATCGCCAAGACGCGCGGCGTGCTGGAGGCGGCGGGCGTGCCGTTCCACTTCTGGGGCGACAAAGGCATCTGGGTCGGGCCGGAGTACACCGCCGGCGCCGTGCTGGTGTTCGTGGAAGAGAAGCCCGAAGCCTAGACGGATACGATCTTCGGGAAATCGCGCTTCCACGCGTGCACGTCGTAGCCCGGCACGTTGAAGCAGGTGAAGGTTTTCCCCAGCACCTTGTCGGTCGCCAACGCATACACCACGACGGACGCGACGTCCTCGCGCGACACCATCGCGCCGATGTTCGCATCGTTTGTCAGCAGGGCCACGTTGAACTCGCCACCCGGCCGGTCCCACAGACCCGCCGGACGAATGATGGTGTGGGGCACGCCGGACGCCGCGAGGCCCTTCTCCCCCTCCAGCTTGTAGCGCAGCACGGCGGCGAAACCGGTGGCGGTCTGCACGGCCGGGTCCGTGACGCCGATGGAGGAGATCAAGACATACTGCTTGGCCTTGGCGGCCTTCGCTTCGTTGGCGAGCGCGATCACGCCCGCGGAGTCCACAAGATCCGGCTTGTTCGACGGATCGCGGAAGCTGTTGGAACCGATGGCGAACACCACCCGGTCACAGCCCTTGGCGATGCCCTTAAGAGACGCTGCGTCCTTCACATCGGCCTTGATCCACTCGGCCTTGGGCACGTCTTTCTTCGCTTGATCGATGTTGCGGGAGAAGGCGCGCACCTTCGCGCCGTTCGCCAGCAGAGAGGCAACGATGAATTTGCCGGTGCGGCCGGTGGCGCCGGCGACAAGGATCGTCTGCCCGGCGAAGGACGGCGGCGGGGGCGGCGGCCCGGGGTTGCGGTTCTCCTGCGCCTGCGCGGTATTCACAACGCCCGCGGCTGCTGCACCGGTCAGAATCAGACGACGCGACATCTGCGACATGACATGCCCCCTGCTGGCTTGGTCCGGTGCGAACGATGCGCCCAGGCGCGACCACGATGCAAGAGCATCGCGGCCGGTCCGGGAGTCACAATTGGGTCAGCGGCTACTTCGCGGCGGCGGCCGTGTCGTGCTTACGCCCGAGCAGGTAGCCGTTGACCGCCCAAATCGCGGCCAGGACCGCGGCGGTGAACGCCGCCACCATCGGACCCGCATGGAGCGCATCGATCGCGGTCTTGGCCTGGGCGCCGACGTAGTCGGCGGCGCGGTAGACCGGCACGTCGATGAAGCTCTTGGCCTTGTATTTCGTCTCCGTGCTGAGCGGGCTGAACAGCATCTCGCGGCCCGGGCGGATGAACGAGTACTCACCCCAGCGGCGGATCGTATAGACCACCGCCAGCACGGCGAAGACGTTGACGAACGCGAGCAGGATAAAGCCCAGCACCATCACGATCGGCACGATCGTGAGCAGCGCTTTCACCCCGAGACGCGAGGCGAGGTAGCCGGTGAGGAACAACTGGCTGAACACCGTCAGCGACTGCACCACGAAATCCATGTTCGCGAAGATTTCCGTGCGGCGCGTGGTGTCCTTGAAGGTCTCCTCGACGATGCGGAGCTGCTCGAAATAGAGGAAGGTGTTCGCGGCCGAGAGCAGCACGACGAACAGCGCAATGCCCATGAGATAGGGCGACTTGAACACAAGCGCGAAGCCGGCGAAGGGGTTGCCGCCGAGGCCGCGTTCGCTCTGCGCGCCCGTGGTTGCCGCCGCATTGACGCCCGCGGCCTCCTGGCGCCGCCAGATGCCGATGAGGATGCGTTGGCAGACGATGGCGCCGACGAAGCCGGCCGCGCCCACCAACATGATGCCGGAATTGCCGATGGCACCGACCGTGAGGCGCGTGATCAACGGCCCCACGAGCGCGCCGACCGTACCGCCGGCGGCGACGAAGCCGAACAGACGTTTGGTCTGCTCGGTCGTCATGACCTCGAGCAGGAAACTCCAGAACACCGAGACCAGCATCAGGTTCAGGACGCTGATCCAGACATAAAAGATCGCCCCGACGGTGAGGTTCTTCTCATCCGCGCGCAGGTAAAACGCGATGATCGCGAACACGATGGCCACGAAGCCGTAGATCCAGGGCAGCAGCACGCTGCGGCGGATCTTGGCGACCAAGGCGCCATAGACCGGGATGATCAGGACCGAGAACAGGGCGGTCCACAGCCACAGGTCGGCGACGAATTCACGACCCAGCAGCGTGCCGATGGTCTCGCGCACGGGACGGGCGGCGAAATAGCTGCCCATGATGAAGAACAACAGGAAGAAGGCGGCGATGACGGTCGAGAACTCGCGCGGCTCGATCTTGGACGTGGACTTGAACAGGCGCGCGAGCGCGTTGGGCTGTGAACTCTCGGACATCGACGATCTTCCCCCGGGGTGACGGAATGTGGCCCGGACTATAGGGGATTTGCGAACTTTCGGGACAGGTTCTGTGTAAGAACCGATCACCGGGACGACAGAGCGGATCACCGTGACAGCCCTGCCCACGGCGCGGACGCATTCGCAGGGCTGTCATGGGGTGACCGCGCATTGAGATGCGGCTTTTGGCATACTTGGGGCTTCACCCAAGCCGGAGACCGCCATGAAGACCACGCGCCGCACGCTCATCGCCCTGGCCGCGGGGGCCGCCGTCAGCCCGGCTCTCGCCGCCGCCCCCAAAACCACCGGCACGGTGTTGGTGACCGGCGCCAATCGCGGCATCGGCCTCGAGGTCGCCAAGGCCTACGCCGCCAGCGGCTACAAGGTCATCGGCACGGCGCGCAAGCCGGATGAAGCCACGGAGTTGAAGGCGCTGGCGAAAGCCAACCCGAACGTCATCGTCGAGAAGCTGGACGTGACCAGCGACGCGGAGATCGATGCGCTGGCCGCCAAATACAAGGGCACCCCGATCGACATCCTGGTGAACAATGCCGGCGTCACCGGCGACACCACCAAGCAGCGCTTCGGCAGCATCGATTACGCCGACTTCGCGGCCGTGATGCTCACCAACGTGAAGGGGCCGCTGAAGATCTCAGAAGCGTTCATCGACCATGTGGCCGCGAGCGGCCAGAAGCGCATCGCGGTGATCACGTCGAGCGAGGGCTCGATCGCCGGCGTCAACTCGCCGCGCCAGCCGTTCTATCGCGGCAGTAAGGCGGCGGTGAACATGGTGATGCGCAATGTCGCCTATGCGGTGAAGGACAAGGGCGTGATCGTGACGTTGGTGAACCCGGGTCCGGTCGACACCGACATGATGAAAGGCGCGCGCGGCCGCATGCCGCTGCGGGAAGTGCCGACCGCAGCGAAGGACGTGATCAACGTGATCGCCAAGACCACGATGGACAAGACGGGTACCTTTCAGAGCTTTGACGGCACCGACTTGCCCTGGTAAGGGCGGGTGTGGCGAACACACCGAGAGTCATCGTCGTCGGCGCGGGACCGGTCGGGCTGGTAGCAGCCCTGCGACTGGTGCGCGCGGGCTTTGCCGTCACCGTGCTCGAGCAAGCGCCGGAACTGCACGCGGAGCCGCGCGCCTCCACGTTCCATTGTTCCACGCTCGATCTGCTCGACACCATGGGGCTTGCGGACCGCCTGATCGCGCGCGGCCGCGAAGCGCCGCAGTGGCAGTACCGCATGTTCGAGACCGGCGAAGCCGCCGTGTTCGACATGAGCGTGCTGGCGGGCGAGACGCGCTTTCCGTTCCGTCTGCAGGCGGAACAATTCAAACTGGTGGAGCTGGCCGCCGAACAACTCGCGGCGGAGGCGCCGAGCACGATCCGGTTCGACGCGAAGGTCACCGGCATCGCGCAGACCGCCGACACGGTGAGCGTCACCTGCAATGGCGAAACGCTCACGGCTGATTGGCTGCTGGGGTGCGACGGCGCGTCCAGCATCGTGCGCATCGGTCTTGGCCTGGACTTCGAGGGCGAGACCTACCCGGTGCCGAATGTCACGCTCGGCATCCGCTTCGATTTCACCGGCCACATTCTCGGACTGCTGAACGTGAACTATTTCTGGTCCAAGGGTGGCGGCTCGTTCAGCATGTTCCACACCCGCGACATGTGGCGCATGGGCTATTCGCCACCGCGCGGCATGAGCGACGAGGACGCGCTGAAACCGGAGAACGTGCAGGCGCAGGTCAAGAGTGTGTTGCCGCGCACCGAGCCCTATGACATCGCCGTGGCGCGGCTGTACCGTATCCACAAGCGCGTCGCCTCGGAGTTCCGCATCGGCCGCATCCTCCTGGCCGGTGACGCGGCGCATCTCAACAGCCCCTCCGGCGGATTCGGCATGAACGGCGGCGTGCATGACGCTTTCAACCTGACCGAGAAGCTGATCGCAGTGGAACGCGGCGCGGACGCGAGCCTGCTCGACCGCTACGCGCGGCAACGGCGCGCCGCCGCGGTGGCGGACATCCAGGCCACGTCGGACGCCAATTATAAGCGCCACCGGGAGCCGGACCCCGACAAGCGCCGGACGGAGTTGGCGCGGCTGCAAGCCATCTGCGCGGACCGGGCGCGTATGAAGGCGTTTCTGATGGAAAGCGCCCTGATCACGAGTTGGCGGCGCTCCGAAGCGGTTGCGTAACGCTTCACCCGCGCCGGAGCGAGGGATATCATCGGCCCGAGCAACCCAAGGAGCGCGCCATGATCGTGCAGGAGAACCATCCGGTCCTGCCGCAGGCCAATCTGGACGAAGCCGCCCGGCAGGAGTTCCTGAACCAGATCGGCAAGCATGTGCTCAACGAGATCACGCCGGGCAACCGGGCGGTCTATGAGAAACGCGTGGTGCCTCGCTTCCAAAAAGCTCACGGCCGCGCGCCCAAGGATCGCCACGAGATCCGCAAGGGGATGGTTCAGGAGTCTTATTATCAAATGACCGGATCGTTCCAACGGACGATCCAAGAGATGATGTGGAACGCGGTCGACGAGAGCATCGAACGGCAGCGGCCGACCCTGATCGCGCGCGCGCAAGAGATCGCGGCGCACGCCTCCAAGGGCTCGCTCACGCTCGATCCCTCGCTGCAACAGCCGCGATACATGACGGAGAACGACAACCACGCCATGCCGGGCGGTTACATCGCCGATCTGTGCGACGGCGACATCACCGCCGGCGCGCTGTATGACCGCGGCAGCTTCCTCTACAGCCAGGGGCTGTTCGGCCCGCGTATGGACGGTGTCGGCCGCGCCGCCGCGATGATGATCAAGCGCGCGCGGCCGGACTTGAAGCCGAAGAAAATCCTTGAGATCGGCTGCACCGCGGGCGGCTCGACGTTGGGTCTGGCGACGGCTTTTCCGGATGCGGAGATTCACGCGGTCGACTTGGGCGCGGCGGCGCTGCGCTATGCCCATGCCCGCACCGAGCACTTCGGCGTCGCGGTGCATTTCCATCAGATGAGCGGCGAGACGCTGTCGTTCGCGGACGAGAGTTTCGACCTGGTGTGCTGCCTCGCGAGCCTGCACGAGACTTCGTACAGCGCCACGCACAACATCTTCAAAGAGGCGTTCCGGGTGTTGAAGCCGGGCGGACTGTTCCAATGCTCCGAACTGCCGCCCTACAAGGACATGGACGCGTGGACCCAGTTCATCAAGGACTGGGACACCTACAACAACGGCGAGCCGTTCTGGGGCGCGGTGCACGACCTCGACTTCAAGGACGTTGCCGCGAAAGCCGGCTTCGATACGTCCACCTATGTCGAGGGTTTCGGCCCCGGCGTGGCGGAAGCCAACGGCCTTTTGGCGAAAGTGGAAGTGGAGAACACGAAGATCATGGGCTCCACCCGCGGCGGCGGGCAGGCCTGGTACGCGGGCGTCTCGAAGTAGCATGACCAAGAGCGAGCCGCGCACGCCGCGTAAGGCCCGCGGCAAACGTCCGCGCTACTTCGACGATCCGGCGATGGATCAGATGCACGCCATGATCCTCGCCATGGCGACGGAGATCTCGGTCCTGTTCGACCGCTTCGACGCCATGGAGCGCATCTTGGATGAGAAAGGCGTGTTCACGCGCGCCGATTTAGAAGCGTGGCAGCCGGACGCGACGGCTTATGAGGAACGGAAGACGAAACGTGAGGCCCTGATCCGTCGGCTGCTGCGCAGTGTCAGCGACGAACGCGCCGCCGTCGAAAACGGCGAACAATAGGAACGCATATGGCACGCGCCCATCTCGAATACATCCAGACCCAGACCGTGCCGTGGATTCAACTGGGCAAAGACGCGAAGTCCCGCCCCGGCGCGCGCGTGAAGCCCTTGTCGGACGACCCGGACACCAAGGCCTGCACCTCGATCCTGCAATATCCTGCCGGCTGGCGCATGGATCGACCGCACTATGTGGAGTGCGATGAGGAGTTCTATGTGCTGCGCGGGAGTTTCTCCGTCGGTGGCGTGACCTATCGCAAGGGCGACTACGCTTATCTCCCCGCCGGCATGCCGCGGCCCGACATGATGAGCGACGAAGGCGCGGATGTGCTGACGTTCTTCGAGGGACCCCATGCCAGCCGGTACGATACGGCGCCGGACGATCTCTACGATCCTACGAAATTGATCGCGCGTCTCGCGACGGAAGAGATGCCATGGGTCGCGCCGAGTGATCCGGTGATCGCCGCCATGGCGAATGGCGCGCGGCGGAAGGTCCTGCGCGAGGATCCAAAGACCCGCGAACGGACCTGGATTCTGAAGATGGGCCCGGACGATCCAAAGAAGCTGACGGCGATGCCCACGGAGCGGCATCCCGTGGTGGAGGAGGTCATGCTGCTGGAGGGCGAGATTTCCATGCAGTGCGGGGTTCAGAAGCCCGGCGCCTACTTCTGGCGCCCGCCTGGGCTCGAGCATGGACCGGTCGGGACCTTGACGGGCATGATGGGCTTCTTTCGGGTCAAGGGCGGAACGCTCACGACGGAGTGGTCCGAGAAAGCCTATCCAATCGACTGGGAAGCACCGTACAAACCGGTGCTGACGCCCGCCGCCGCGGCGTACGCTTACAACACATACGATCCCACCCTCGCGTATTGAGAATCATGTCCAACGCCGAACGACCGATCCGCAAAGGCTTCATCAACGCCGGCGGAGGCCAGATCCATTACCGCACGGCCGGCTCCGGCCCGCCGATCATCCTGCAACACGACAGTCCGCGGTCGTCGGTCCTGCAGATCCCGCAGTTGCAGGCGTTCAGTGACACATTCACCGCCATCGCGATCGACACCCCGGGCTACGGCAACTCCACACCGCTTAGTCTCGGCCGCCCGCTGGAAATCCCCGACTTCGGGCGGGCGCTGGCGGAGGCTGTGGCCGGCTTCGGCGTGCAGCGCGCGCCGGTCTATGGCGTGCACACCTCGTCGAAGATCACCTTGGCGTTCTCCGCCGCCCATCCCGAGCAAGTGGCGATTACTATTTGTGACGGCCTCTCCCTGCCCGCGACCATCGATCACGCGTTCATCGATGCCTACATGAAGCCGTTCGTGATCGAGGACACCGGCGGCTATCTCGCCACCGAATGGACGCGGGTGCGCGACTTCCAATATTGGTTTCCGTGGTTCGCGCGGAGTAAGGCGACACGCCAGATCCGCAAGCAGCACACCATGCAGGCCTTGCACGAATACAGCATGGATCTGCTGATGGCCGGCCCGCACTTCTCCGATGCCTACCGGGCGGCCATGCTGTTCCGGCCCCTGCCTTACTTCGAGAAGCTGAAGGCCCGCACCCACATCATGTGCCGGCAGGACGACGTGCTGCACGGTTACCTCAAGGCTTTGCCGGACCCGCTGCCGCCCGGTTGCAGCAAGGAAAGCGTGGCGGCGGATCGCGACGTGTGGCGCAACCGGCTGCTGGCGTTGTTCACCGAGTATGCGGATTGGAAAGGCGCGGCCAGTTTCACGCCGCCGGATCCGTTCGCGGCCCAAGGCACGGCGGATGCGGTGCTGTGCAGCTATGTGGATGTACCCGGCGGCCAGATGCTGGTGCGGCGCACGGGCGACGCGAGAGCGGGTAAGCCGATCCTGTTCCTGCACGACCTCCCGGGCTCGGCGCGGGCGGACGAGCCGTTCCTGAGGATGCTGGCGAAAGAATCAGGCCGGCCGGTGTATGCGTTCGATCTGCCGGGCTGCAACGAATCCAGCCCGCCGATGGCGGCCACCGGCGAAGCGATCGTGGCCGCCATCGAGGCGGGGCTTACCGCGCTGAAGCTTGCGCATGTCGACGTTCTCGCCGCGGGTCTGAGCACGGCGTTCGCCGTCCTGCTGGCCGCGACGCACCCGGGCCGCGTCAATCGCATGCTGGCGGACGCGCTGTTCCTGGCCGATCCGGCGCAGCGCACGGAGATGAAGGTCAACTACGCCCCGGATCTGCGGCCGCAGCGGGACGGCGGCCATCTGCACCGCGGCTATCACATGCTGCGCGATCAGGAGATGAACTGGCCGTGGTACGACGGGTCGGTCACAGCGGTGCGCAAGAGCGATCCCGAATTGGACGCGACGGCGCTGCACTATCGGCTTGTGGACACGCTCAAACAGTACGCGCATTTCGCGGAGCCGATTCTGGCGGCCTGCGACATCGACATCGCGGCACTCCTCCCGCAGGTCAACGGCAAGCTGATCGTCGCCACGCGTGACGATGATGTGCGCTACGCCTCTGCTGCTGGAATCAACGCACAGAAGATCGCGCGTCCCGGTCCTATCGCGGCGCGTGCGAAACTTTTCGCGAATTCGCTGTGCCCCTAAACGCGTTGTCACGCGATGGTAATTGCTTGAGACAATATTGGGACAAACCTTTGTTCTAAAGGGACAATTCCGCCCATGGCCGCGTTGGGCCAGCATGATCACATGCACCTCTTTTCACGACACCGACCGCGCGCGCTGGGACGCGTTCGTTCGGGCTCACGCCTTCGGCACACCGTTTCATCTGATCGCCTGGCGCGACACGCTTGAGAGCGTGTTCGGGTACCAGCCGCAGTATCGCGTCGCGATCAAGGACAACCGCATCGTCGGCGTGCTGCCGTTGTTCCTGGTCGACAACTTCATGACGGGACGCGTGCTGATCTCGACACCGTTCGCGGTGTACGGCGGCATCCTGGCCGAAACGGACGAGGCCCACGAGGCCCTGCGGACCGCCGCGGAGACCCTCGCCCAGCAGCTTGGCGTGCAGTACCTGGAGCTGCGCAATCGCCATGCCGGCCAGACCGCCGGCTTCGACGCGATCGCGCGCTACGCCAGCTTTACAAAAGAAGTCGCGCCGGGCACGGCGGAAGACCTCTTGAGCGCGATCCCGCAGAAGACCCGCAACCTCATCCGCAAGGCGCTGAAGCATCCCTACACCGCGCGGCCGGCGAAGACGCTCGATGCGTTCTATCGCCTGCTCGCCTTGTGCTACCGCCGCCATGGCACGCCGCTCTTCCCGCTGCATTTCTTCGAAACCATCCTCGCCAACTTCGGCGACATGGTGGATGTGCGCGAGGTCGTGCTGGAGGATCGCGTGGTCGCGGCCAGCATGAATTTCATCTTCCGCGGCGAAATGCATACCTACTACGCGGCGTCGGCGCCGGAAGCGCTTAAGTTCGCGCCCAACGACTTCATGTACTTCGACCACATGCTCTGGGCCGGCAACCACGGCTGCCATCTGTTCGATTTCGGCCGCAGCAAGTACGACACCGGCCCGTTCGCCTTCAAGAAGCACTTCGGCACGATCATTCAGCCGATGCCCTATGAGGTAAAGCTGGTGAAGCGCCAGGAGCTGCCGAACTTCACGCCCAAGAATCCGGTGTTCGCGATGGCGACCCGGGTGTGGCAGAAGATTCCCCTGCCGATGACCCGCATGCTCGGCCCGGCGCTGATCGGACTGTTTCCCTAAATCGCATTCTGCGAGACGCCGGCGCAGAATCGCTTACGAGCGGGCGCGTAAGCGCGTATATCTCGCGCCATGGCCTTCAAGGCGCCCGATTTCTCAGCGATGCGCGAGACCTTACGGTCGCGCAACTTCGCCGTTTTCACGGTGGGAAACGGCGTCTCCGTCCTGGGCACCTGGATTCAGCGCCTCTCGGTCGGCTGGCTGACGTGGGACCTGACCAACTCCGGCTCGTGGCTCGGCGCGGTGGCCTTCGCCGAATTCGCGCCCGTGGTGTTCCTTGCCCCGTTCCTGGGCGTGGTGACCGACCGGCTGGACCGGCGCCGCATCGCGCTCGCGGGTCAATATCTTGCCGCCGTTCAGTCGATTGCCTTGGCGGTGCTGACTCTCACCCACGTCATCACGCCGGTGATGGTGTTACTGCTGCAGGTGTTCTCGGGCGTGATACAGCCGCTGATCCAGACCGCGCGGCTGGTGCTGGTGCCGACGCTGGTGCCGCGGGAACGGGTCGGCAATGCGGTGGCGATCACCTCGCTGGTGTTTCATACAGCGCGCATCGTCGGGCCGATGATTGCCGGATTCTTGATCACTGCCGTGGGCGTGGGCTGGTCTTTTGCCGTCAACGCCGCGACCTACATCCCCGTGATCTGGGCGCTGTACGCGTTGCATCTGCCGCCGCATCAGCCGCGCACCGGCGCCGATGCCTGGACCAAGATCCTGCAGGACGCGAAGCAAGGATGGCACTACGTCTTCGCGCATCCGATCCTTGGTTGGGTGGTACCGATGGTCGGCGTGATGAGCTTGCTGACCTGGCCCATCGGCGACATGCTGCCGGGAATCACAGATCACATGTTCGGCCGGGGCGCGACCGGACTGGCGACCTTCACCGCCGCGCAAGGTGCGGGCGCCATCCTTGGCGGGCTGTTTCTCGCGCAGCGGCCGTCGCAAGAAGGACTGGAGCGCGTGTGCGTCGTCGCGATGATCGGCAACGGCGTCACGCTCGCGGCCTTCGCCCTGATCTCGCAATTCTGGCTCGCGGTGCCGGTCTTGTTGGCCTCGAGCTTCTTCAGCGTGATGGTGGGCGTTGGGTCCCAATCGCTCACCCAAACAAGTGCGGAGGACGAGATGCGCGGACGTTCCATGAGCGTGTGGTACACGCTCACGCGCGCCGGCCCGGCGGTCGGCGCCGTCATGCTCGGCTCCGCGGCGAGCGCGTTCGGCTTCGAGAAGCCGCTGTTCGTCGTGGGGGCGCTCTCGGCGCTGGTGGCCGCGGTGATGTGGTGGCGCAAGCACCCGCGCCGCCAACACGCCTAAAACGGCTTGGTGGCACCCAGGAAAGCCGTGGCGCCGATGCCGACCCAATAGCCATAGGCGAGTCTGCGGGCGATGCCGATCTCGCGATTCAACCGCCCTTCGAGTGCGGGAAGATTTCCCTTCGCGGCGATCTCACGGAAGATCGTGACCCAATGGCGCATGATGAAGCGCAACGCCAGACCGATGATCAGCATCAGGCCGTAGACGAACATCTTCGCCGCGTACCACTTCGCCGTGAGCGGTCCGCCGGTGAGGAGCGAGTAACCCGCGACACCGAGCAAGGCCGGGATCAGCACATAGCGGATGCGCTCGTCCCAGATGGTCAGGGTGAGCCCGCGATCGGTGTCGCGATGGAGAAAGGCCGCCCAACACAAGACCAGCCAGAGGGTGGTCGCGACCCAGACGACGGCGACAAAATCGCCGCCCCAGGGATGGGTGCCGAGGTTGTAACCCATGTGCAGCCCGAGCGGCAGCAGCAGGATGATGCCGCTGCGCGCCAAGATGTCGATGCGGTAGGCGGTCTCCAAGTGACGGCGGCGTTCGTCCAGCGGCAGACGCACGTTGGTGACGTTGTAGGACGTCTGGAACACGCCCCATTCGCCGCCCAGCCAATAGACCATGGCGATGATGTGCGCCCAGCGCAGGGCATCTTCCGGATTGATATCCACGTGCTCAGGTCTCCGCGATTGCGGCGGGACCATGCCAGAGCGGCACGCGGACGCGATGACAAAACGCAATTTGAGAAATCGCAAGATCAGGGCGGCGTGCCGACGACCTCGATGCGCCACGCAGTACCGTCGTACGCGTGACGATACGGCGTGCAGTGATGCACCCGGCCCACCGGCGCGCCCATGACATCGCGCAAGGCGTGATAGACCCCGGCGTGGGCGACGAGTAGCGGCGTACCGTCGACGCTCGTGAGAATGCGTGCGACCGCAGTCGCCACGCGCGTCTTGAGAAATTCGTAAGTCTCCGCGCCCTCGATCGCCCGACCGGTGATCCAATCGCGGATGAAGGGATTGGCCGGATCATCCTCGCGCGCGCCTTGAAAGACGCCAAGATGCGCCTCTTGCAGCCCCGCCTCCGGCGTGAGCGGACAGCGACCGTCGGCGACCAGGGCCGCCGTGTCCGCCGCGCGCGACAAGGGACTGTGGAAGATCGCGGAGATGGGGAGAGCAGCGCAGAGCGCCCGCGCCGCCAGGGCCTGGGCGCGGCCGCGCTCCGTCAACGGACGATCGAGTTGCCCGATGCAGCGGCGTTCCACATTCCAATCCGCCTCGCCGTGACGAAGGAAGTAGAACGCGCGCTGCGGGATCGGAAGAGTCGGCGCGTAAGTCAATTTTCGCGCCGACAGCGGTCTTCAGCCGTCATGGTCACGATCCGAATCATCAGTCCCCCGACTATGAAATTGATCTCGCCCATTTGTGGGCGCGTAAATCCTATACGGCTATTGCGTGTGGGGTCGAGAAAGACTGCGTCAAGCTTTCGACGCAAAATTTTCTCAGTGAGGTCCGGCGGCGCGGAGCTCGAAAAAATGTCCGTCCGGGTCGAAGAAGCTGAGCGCCGTCGCCTCGCTTTTAAGGCCCGCTGCGCTTTGCGATGCTGGCGGCGCGTGGAGTCGTCCCGGAGAGGCGGCGATCCGCTGGCGGAGGGAATCGAGATCGTCCGCCGACGCGCAGAAAATCGCATCGCCGATGCCGATGTGATGACGCGCGCGTTCGCGCGGATCCAGCGGCGGATCGATGAAGCACAGGAGTTCGAGTTCGGCGCCGCGCGCGTTCACAACGACATTGCGTGCAAGCGCGTGCGGCTCACCGGCGGGCAGGATGGCGTCGCCAAGGGGCGTCGTGGCGTCCGACACAACCTCCATCCCCAGCGTGTCGCGATAGAACGCGCTCGACGCGGCGGCATCGCGCACGATTAACGTCGCGCGCGTGAGGCTGGCCGGCGCGGGCGCGGCTTTCTGAAGCGTGAAAAAGAAACCATCGGCATCGAAGAAGCTGACGCCCGCGGCGGCGGCGGACTCATGCATCCTGGCTTCGTGGGCATGCCGTAGACGGGCCTGGATTGCCGCAACGTCGGGCGTCGCGACACGGAACGCCGCGTCGCCGATCCCGAGTTGGATCGGATAGGGATCGTCGAGCTTGGCCAGGGGCGGATCGGTCCACTGCAGCAGACCCAGTTCCAGCGCGCCCGCATCCATCACGGCCAGATGCGCATGGGCGCCGGGCAGTCCCGCCGGCACGATCTTGCCGCTCATCGTCAGGCACGTGTCCTGCAGCTGTGCGAGGCCGACCACGTCGCGGTAGAACGCAAGCGCGCGACGTACGTCCTGCACCACCAAGGTGCAGCGCTTGATGGCGATTCCGGACATGGACCACCTCCGACGCTACTTCTTCGGAAGCTTAACGTTCCCCTTGCGGTCTAGGGTCCAATGAGGGTTCCAGGCGACTTCCCACATATGGCCGTCCGGATCGGCGAAATAGCCGGTCTCGCCGCCCCAAAACGCAGCTTCCGCCGAGCGGAGGATCTTTGCGCCGGCCTTTTTTGCGCGCGCGAGCTCGGTCTTCACGTCTCGGCGATTGCGCACATTGTAGGCAATCGAGAGGTTGCCGAAGGGACGGTCGCGGCCTGCGCGCGGGGCAATGTTCACCTTCGCGTCCTTGGCCAATTCCGGTGAGGTCCACAGGGCCAGCGCCATGCCGTTGGCCTGGAAGAACACCACGCCGACGTTATCGCCGGTCGCCTTCCATCCGAGCGTCTCATAGAACTTGCGTGCGCGATCGAGGTCGCGCACGCCGAGGGTCACCAGACTGATGCGGTTTTCCATGGCATCACCCCAAACCGAGGACGCCGGGATTAAGTTGCCCGTCCCGATCGGTTTCCGACTTGAAGGCCTTGATCAAGCGCGTCGCGCCCGGCTCCAAGTTCTGCAGATAGGGATAGGTTTTGCCGATCTGATTGGACGAGGCACCCCAATCGCCCATCAGCTTGGCCATCTCGGCGCGGATCTTGTGCACCAGCGCGCGCGCTTCCGGATCGGCCTTCGGTTCGGGCCCGAGATTCTTCAGGTGCGCGGGCTCCGGTGTGCGCTTGTGCACCGGCAGCCATTCATCGAACCAGTGGAACACCGGCTCGTAGCTATAGGAGTGCGTACCGATGGCGATGTTCAGCCGCGTCATGAAGATGCCCTTCGCCTCCATCTGCTCCTTGTAGCTGTCGAGCAGCGCTTCGGCGGCTTTGATGAAGGGCACGGCCTGGGAATGCGGCACCTTGGCGTTCAACGCCGCCCAGCGATCGCCCTTCGGTCCCAACACGCCGTTCATCGGCAGGAACGGATTGGCGCGGATCGCCTTGGGGATGGAGTTCGGGATCTCCGCGCCGCCGTGCTTCGCCGCGCGGGCGCGAATCTCATCGAGGTCCGCCGCGACGGCGGCCGCGGAACGCCCGGCGCAGACCACATGGATCGAGTAGACATCGCCGTCGACAAAGCCGCGCCCGGCGGCGACAAGCTTCGCGCCTTCCTTGAGGCCCTTCAGAAGTCCGCCCTGGCCGCCCACGACTTTGATGAGGGTGTTGACGTCCTGCTTGAGGTTGTTGCCGGCGAGGCCTTTCTTGGTTGAGCCCGGATCGAATACATAAGCCTCCTCCGCCGCGCCGGAGCGCGCGATGTCCGCAAGCGCGAGCGCCGTGGATGACGCATCGGGGAACACAAAGGAGCCGTAGTCCTGCGCTTCGGGCCACTCGATCAGGCGCAATGTCGCCTGGGTCTTGATCCCGAACGCGCCGCCATCATGGGTGAACATGCCGGTGAGATCGGGACCGTAGGTGCGATAGAACGGCTTGCCGTTGCGCAAGCCCGCCTGGCCGGTGTTGACGATCGTGCCGTCCGCCAGGACGACCTGCATACACAGTACGCAATCCGCCGCCTGGCCGTAGCGCGCGGTGCCCATGAACAGCGCACCGTTGGAGAGTCCGCCGCCGACAGTGGCTTTGCGGCCCGAGAACGTGCCGAAGAACGGCAGGCGCAACCCGAGCGGCTTGAGCGCTTCGTAAATCTGCGACCACGTCACCCCGGCTTCCACCGTGATGTACATGTCCTCTTTGTTGATCTCGATGATGCGGTTCATCGCGCCGACATCGACCATGATCGTGTCCGCGCGCAACGGTGTGTAGCCGCCGGTGTAGGTCATGCCGCCCCCGCGGCCGATCACCGCATAGCCGGCGCGGGTCGAGGCGCCGACCGCCTTCGCAAGCAATTCCGCCGTTTTCGGCTGGATCACGGCCGCGCAGGTCGCGCCTTCGGAATACACGTCGGTGGAGTAGTAGCGGCGCTCTTCCGCGTCGGTGATGATGGCATCCGCGCCGAGAATGCCTTTCAATGTATCGATCAGCCGATCATTGGCGGGGTTGCCGTCGGGACTCATCTGCGGGCCTCAAAGGATGCGGGGGGATCCGAAGCGCGAGAGTTTACGCGCTTCCGGGCCAGGCGTGCCAAGGGATTCGGGAAGTTGCTCGCTCTCTAAGCGGGCTTCGTCAGCATCTGCACTTGGCCGTCGACGATCTTCCACGTGATACCGCCGACATGATCGCCCACGGCGGGGCTGAAGGAGATCGGCTGCACGCTCTCCCACATGTCCGCTTTCGCGTAGGGGTCGGCATCGAACAGCGTCTTCGCTTCTTCCGCGGTCGCGACCTTGTAGAGAATCAGCGAGCCCTTGTAGACGCCGGGTGCATCCGACGGCGCCGGGCCGGCGATGAAGATCTTGTCGGCGATGGTTTCGATGTAGCGCAGGTGATCCAGCAGGAACTTGCGGCGCGCCACCATCTGATCGCCGCGATCGGTGCAGAGAAAGCCGTGGATCATGATCTTGGTCCTTAAGGGCCGAACGCCTGAATTCCGGTCTGCGCGCGTCCGAGAATGAGCGCGTGGACGTCGTGGGTGCCTTCGTAGGTGTTGACGGTCTCGAGGTTCAACATGTGCCGGATGACATGGAACTCATCCATGATGCCGTTGCCGCCGTGCATGTCGCGGGCCTTGCGGGCAATGTCGAGCGCCTTGCCGGTGTTGTTGCGCTTGATCAGCGAGATGGCTTCCGGCGCCCCGGTGCCGTCGTCGAGCATGCGGCCGACGCGCAAGGCGGCGTGGAGGCCCAGCGTAATCTCCGTCTGCATGTCGGCGAGCTTGAGCTGGATGAGCTGGTTGGCGGCCAGCGGCCGGCCGAACTGGCGGCGGTCGAGCGTATACTGCCGCGCGGCGTGCCAGCAGAATTCCGCCGCCCCCATGGCGCCCCAGGCAATGCCGTAGCGCGCCTTGTTGAGACAGCCGAAGGGACCGCCCAGACCCTTGGCGTTGGGGAGCAGGTTCTCTTCCGGTACGGGCACCGCGTCCATCACGATCTCGCCGGTGAGGGAGGCACGCAGGGAGAACTTGCCTTCGATCTTCGGGGTGGTGAGGCCCTTCATGCCTTTCTCGAGGATGAAGCCGCGGATGACGTCGTCGTCCGTTTTGGCCCACACCACCATCACGTCGGCGGCGGGCGCGTTGGAGATCCACATCTTCGCGCCCGACAGCTCGTAGCCGCCGGCGACCTTCTTCGCCCGCGTGCTCATGCTGCCGGGGTCAGAGCCCGAGTTGGGTTCGGTGAGCCCAAAACAGCCGATCCATTCGCCGCTGGCGAGTTTCGGCAGGTACTTCTTGCGCTGCGCTTCCGAGCCGTAGGAATAGATCGGATACATCACGAGCGAGGACTGGACGCTCAAGGACGAGCGGTAGCCTGAGTCCACGCGCTCGACTTCCCGCGCGATCAGGCCGTAGGCGACATGGTTGACGCCGGCGCCGCCGTATTCCGTCGGGATCGTGGGCCCCAACAAACCGAGGTCGCCCATCTCGCGGAAGATTGCCGGCTCGAACGTCTCATTGCGGAAGGCGCGCAGCACCCGCGGCATCAGCTTGTCCTGCGCGTACGCCCGCGCCGTGTCGCGGATCAGCCGCTCCTCGTCGGTCAGCACATGCTCGAGGTCGAGCGGATCGTCCCACACGAACGTGGCTTTGGCAGGCTTTGACATGAGGTGCTTATTTCCAGGCGCCGAACAGATACATGCCCTTTTTGCCGGGCGTGGGCTTCGCTTGCTTGCGGGCGTTGGCGAGATCGTGCTCCGCATCGTGGCGGTTCACGGTCTGGACCCAAGCCGGGTAGGCGCCGGCCTCGCGCTGCTGCGGCGCCCATTCCTCGATCACTTTGCTCGCGTCAAACCCGGCGCGGAGGATCTCGTCGCGGAAGTTAAGCGTGTGGAGCTTCGCCCAGAAGGGCTCGTTGTTGTACCAGGCGTCCCAGTCGCGCAGGAACTTCTCGACCATGGTCGTGCCGGGCTCGAAGTTCGGCTGCTCGAAGTTCAGAGAGAGGCCGCCGTCACGCAACAGTGTGCGGATTTTCTTCAGCATGTTGCGGAACGGACCCAGCGCGGTCTCGTGCCAGACCATCGTGGTCTGGATCCAGTCGACGCTGCCGGGTGCGAGATCGAGGGTCTCCCCATCGGCCTGCAGGAACGTGACGTTGTTCACGCCCATGGCCTTCGCGCGCGCATGACCGTAGCGCAGCATTGGGGCGGCCACATCGACCGCGATCACCTCCGCGTCCGGGAACAGCTGCGCGATCGGCAGGGTGTTGAACCCGCCGCCGGCGCCGAGGTCGACGATGCGCTTGGGCTTGAAGTCGGGGAAAGCGTTCTTGACGAAGGTCGCGATGGTAAGCCCCGGCCAGTTGCTCTTGCCACCGGTGCCGCCGCCGGCGGTGACGAAGTGTCCGCACTCGTAGAATGCGCCCGCGGCGATATCGCCGGGCCGAACTTCGGTTTCATAGCCGCCGGGGCTGAGATGATTGTCCACCGCCACGTACTTCGGCATCTGGACTTTTGGATCGAGCTTGAGCGTCGGCGCGCTGTCATTGAACTTGTGGGCGGCGGCTTCGATATCGTCGAGTTGGCGCAGCATCATCGACCGGCCGGCCTGGTGGCGCATTTCTTGCGCGCCGCGGCGGAGCGCGGCCCAGAACTGGTACAGCGGATCGGCGCGCATCGCCTCGCGCACTTCCGCCGTGCCCGCGAAATCGCGGCCCTGCGCTTTCTTGAAGGCGGGCTCCACACGGGTTGCATAGACCTTGGGCATGGCTGGCGCGAGTTTCGCGGCCACATGCGACACCAGGTTGACGAGGTAGTTCATACGCGCGGTTTCGTCCGCCGTGGCCGTGCCCAGCATGGGGTGGCGGTGGAGCGCGCTATAGGGCGGTGGGAGCGCGGCGGCGGGGGGCGCCAGCGTGGCGGTCGCAGTCTGGGGGCGGGGCGCGTCCAACACGGGAGATATCCTTTGCAGCCTAAGAATAAGGCCGTCCTGACGGTGTCATATCACAGGGCAAGCAGCGTATCACAAGAGGCCCCGGGGGACGGACTGTCGATGGTGTTTCACTGCGCAAACACCCCGGGACAGGCGGCATTGCTGGCCTGGGAGGGCGTCGCTAGGATGCCCGCCTCTCCCTAGCGCCCCATCAAGAGAGGGCCCCACATGAGCCACGCCAAAGCCCTACGCAAGCTGCTTGCCGGCCCGGATGTCGTCGTCGCCCCAGGCATCTATGACGCCATGACGGGGCTCCTGGTGCAGCAGGCGGGCTTTGCCTGCGCCTACCTGGGCGGGGCGAGCATTGCCTACAGCCGGATCGGGCGCCCGGACATCGGCCTGACCTCCATGACGGAGGTCGCGGAGGTTGTCGGCAACGTCCGCGAGCGCCTTTCGATCCCCTTTGTGATCGACGCGGATACGGGGTTCGGCAATGCGCTGAATACCCAGCGGACGGTGAGGTTGTTCGAGCGCATGGGGGCCTCGGGCATCCAGCTCGAAGACCAGACCTTTCCCAAGCGGTGCGGTCACCTGGCCGGAAAGTCCCTCGTCCCCACCGCCGAGATGGTCGGCAAGATCAGGGCCGCGCTCGATGCGCGCGCGAACGCGGACACGGTGATCATCGCGCGGACAGACGCCATCGCTGTGGAGGGCTTCGACGCGGCGCTGGCGCGCGCGAAAGCTTATGCGGATGCAGGCGCCGATGTGTTGTTCGTGGAAGCACCGCAGACAACGGAGCAGCAGCAGACGCTCGGGAAAACGTTCGCCGGCAAGGTGCCGCTGATCGCCAATATGGTGGAGGGCGGCCGCACGCCCCTGAAGCCCGCCGAAGAATTGCACAAGCTGGGCTTCAAGCTCGTGATCTATCCGGGCGCGATGATGCGCGTGACGGCCTTTGCCGCGTCGGAATACCTTAAGGTGCTCAAGGCCGACGGCAGTACCGATCGCTTCCGCGACCGCATGTTCGACTTCAAGGGGTTGAACACCGTGCTCGAGCTAGACGACATCATGGCGGCGGGTGCGCGCTACGACGCGACCCTGAAGAAAGCCGCCGAATAATTCTCACGATTTCTTTCTCCAAGAGGACGACATGGAACTTTCCAATAAGACCGCCCGCCAACTTTTTGAGGAGGTGAGGTCAAATCCCGCCCGCAAGAAGTTCGGCTTCGGCGAGAAGGCGGCGCTGATCAACATCGACGTGCAGAAGGCCTACACGCGCACGGACCTCTACAAGACCGCCTACGAGACCGACCCGAAGCAGATCCAGTACATCAACGAAGTCTCCGCCCTGATGCGCGCGCGCAAGTGGCCGGTGATCTGGACCTACGTCGCCTATATGGAATCCGGCGAGGACTGCGGCGTGTGGGGCACGCGCACCGATACGCCGGACTCGCTCCAAAACATCAAGTTCGGCAGCGACCGCGCCAAGCTCGACGAGCGCTGTGAGGTGGACTACGTGAAGGACAACGTCATCCTCAAGAAGATGCCCTCTCCATTCCACGACACGCTGGTGAACTCGCTCCTGACCTTCCACAAGGTCGACACGGTGCTGATCACCGGCGGCTCGACCTCCGGCTGCGTGCGCGCTTGCGGCGTCGACAGCCTGTCGCACGGCTATCGCACGACCATCATCGAGGAATGCGTGGCCGATAAACACGAGAGCTACCACTTCGCCAATCTGACCGACCTCGCCATCAAGTATGCGGACGTGGAGTCCGTCGAGACGGTCAAGACTTGGCTGCGCGGCAAGAACTAAGAGAAGGACGTCACGCTGTGAAAAGCGATCTCGAGCTTTACGACTACTGGCCCTACGCGGACCGGCCGAAGATTGTGTGGCCCAACGGCGCGAAGATCGCGTTCTGGGTCGCGCCCAACATCGAATATTACGAGATCAATCCGCCGATCAATCCGAAGCGCAGCCCCTGGGCGCGACCCCATCCGGACGTGGTGCCGGTCGCCACCCGCGACCACGGCAACCGCGTCGGCCATTGGCGCATGATGGAGGTGATGGACAAGTACAAAGTGCGCGGCTCCATCTCCTTGAGCGTCGGTCTGATCGAGCATCATCCCGAGATCATCAAGGAATGCGTGGACCGGAACTGGGAGTTCTTCTCCCACGGCATCTACAACACGCGCTATTCCTACGAGATGGACGAGGCGCAGGAGCGCGCCATCATCGAGGACTCCATCAACACCGTGCAGAAGGCGACGGGCCAGCGTATCGTCGGCTATCTCGCGCCGGCGTTGACGCACACCGAGCGCACGATGGATCTGCTGGCGGAGTACGGCTTCCTCTACACCTGCGACCTGTTCCAGGACGACCAGCCGCAGCCGATCAAGGTGAAATCGGGCCGACTGATCTCGATGCCGTACTCTTTGGAAATCAACGACATCATTGTCTACAACAGTTACCTCGCCACGCCGCGCCGCTACGGCCAGATGATCAAGGACCAGTTCGATCAGCTGCGCAAAGAGGGCGAGAAATCCGGCACTGTGATGTGCATTCCGCTGCACGCTTATGCCGTGGGCCAGGCCCATCGCATGGCGCCGTTCGAGGAGGCGCTGGAGTACATCACCTCGCAGCCGGACGTGTGGGTGACCACGGCGCGCGAGATCGCCGAGTATTACTACGAGAATTATTACGACGTGATGCAGGCCGACATCCAGAAGCGGAAGGCGGGGTAACGGCCATGACTCTTCCGAAGGAATATCTCGAATACCCGCTGCGCAAGCACGGCTACGATCACGATCTCTACGACTGGACGATGATGCCGCAGCGCAAGCCGGTCACATGGCCGAACGGCGCGAAGATCGCGGTGTGGGTGGCGACGGAGCTGGAGTTCTTCGCCCTCGACCAGCCGGCGAAGCCGTTCAAGGCGCCGGGCGGCATGGTCACGCCGTATCCGGACTTGCGCCATTTCACCTCACGCGACTACGGCAACCGCGTCGGCATCCAGCGCATCTGGGACGCGCTCGACCGGCACAAGATCAAGTCGTCCGTGGTGATGAATTCCAAGGTGGCGGAGCGCTATCCCTACCTCGTGAAGAAGATCAACCAGCGCGGCGACGAAATCATCGCCGGCGGCGTCGACATGAGCTCGCTGCACTACGGCGGCATGGACGACGCTGTGGAAGCCACGCAGGTAAAGACGGCGGTCGACACCCTGCGCAAATTGAGCGGCCAGAAGGTGCGTGGTTGGCTTTCCCCGGCGAAATCGGAGAGCTTCAACACGCTCAAGCATCTCGCCGCAAACGGCCTTGAGTATGTGTGCGACTGGTCGAGCGACGACATGCCGTTCGAGATGCGCGCGCCGGGCGGCGGCACGGTCATCGCCATGCCCCATTCGCCGGAGCTGTCGGACCGCAAGATCATCATCGACAACAAGCACAATGAAGACGAGTACATCGAGCAGATCCAGGACCAGTTCACCTGGCTGGCCAAGGAAACTGAGCGCTACGGCGGGCGCATCCTCTCGATCCCCCTGGTGCCTTACATCTCGGGCCTGCACTTCCGGATCAAGTACCTGAACCAGATGCTCGACTGGGTCGCGAGCCAGAAGGGCGTGTGGTTCGCCACAGGAGCTGAGATCCTGGACGCTTGGAAAAAGCAGCAGTAGCGCGTGCGCGTCTGTTTCTTCGGCGAATCCTTCGTCAACGGCTTCGGCGATCCGACCTATCAGGGATGGGTCGGACGCCTGTGCGCGTTGGCGCGGGAGCAGGGCTTTCCCCTCACCGCCTATAATTGCGGCGTGCGGCGCGCGACCAGCGATCTCATCCACGATCATTTCCTGGGCGAGGCGGATCGGCGGCTGCCGCCGGAGCATAGAGGCGCGGTGGTGTTCTCCTACGGCGCCAACGACAGCCGCTTGGAGCACGGCAAGCCCGTGGTGCCGTTTCAGCGGCAGATGGACAACACCCGCGCGCTGCTGATCGCGGCGACCAACCGCTGGCCCACCCTGATGGTCGGGCCACCGCAGCCGCGCGATGGCCAGCGCAACGCCGACGCCGCCGCGCGCAGCCAGGGCATGAAAAGTATTTGCGCGGAGCTCAGTGTTCCGTTCTTCGACACCGGCGCGGCGGACCTCGGCCACTGGTACGCGGAAGCCGCGGCCAGCGACGGTGCACATCCCGGTGCGGGCGGCTATGGGGCGCTTGCCGGGCTTCTGAACTCGTGGTCAGCTTGGCGCAGTCTTCTCGACCAGCTCCGGAGTTGATCCATGGCGGACCCGCTTCTGCTTCGCATCCGCTGCGCCACGGTGGGCGCCCCGGACGTGGACGCGGTGGTCGGCCTCTACACCAAATGGCTCGGCTATAAAGTCGTCGAACGCAGCGATATCGACGCGGCGACCGCCACGTCGTGGGGTGCGCCGGCCATGGTCGGCCGGCCGTCGGTGCTGCTGCAGCCAGTGAACAAGCTGGACGTCTATCTCCGCGTCGTGGGCATCGATCTCGTGAAGAACTTCCGCACCCTGACCACCTGGGGCTGGGGCGCGATCGAGATCCTGGTCGACGATCCGTACAAGACACACAAGAAGCTGAGCGAAAGCCCGTTCATGGTCATCGGCAAGCCGCGCCCGTTGAATGGCTTCCCGACCATCCATGCGATGCAGGTGCGGGGCGTGGCGAACGAGGTGCTCTATCTCACCTGCGACAAGGGCCCGCGCGAGACCTCGCTACTGGAGCCGGCGGGCGCACCGGTGGGGCGGCCGTTCATCATGGTGGTCGCGGGGTCCGATCCGGCGACAATGCAGAATTGGTACGCCAAGCACTTCAAGATGGCGAAGAACCCGATCTCGCACACCCCGATCGACGTGATCCAGCATGCGCAAGGGCTGCCGGACGATCATCAGTTCGCCATGGGTTTCATGGCCATGAAGGCCAAGAGCAACTATGTCGAGCTCGATGGATATCCGTCCGGCTCGGGCCCGCGCCCGCGCCATCATGGCCAGCTGCCGCCGGGCGTGGCGTCGGCCACGTTCGAGGTGGCAAACCTCGACAAGATCAAGGTGCCTTTCATCGCGCCGCCCGCGAAGCTGAAGGGCAAACTGTACAACGGCGCGCGCAGCGCCACGGCGGTCGGGCCCGCCGGCGAGATCATCGAGCTGATCGAGACATAGGAAGGACCACCCATGGAACGCCGCTCATTTATCGCCGGGAGTCTTGCACTCGCGACACCGGCCTTCGCGCAGACCGCACCGACGCCGACGGCAGCGCGCATCAAGATGATCACCACCGCCGGGCCCGATCTGAAGAAGATCGAGGCATGGTACACCGGGGCGTTCGATCTCAAGGTGCGCGAACGCGGCAAGGTGAGCGCGAGCGCCGCGAAAAGTTGGGGCGCGCCGAAGGCCGCGGGCAAGGGCTATATCCTGATGAGTTCAGAGGGCAGCCCGGACGTGTTCTGGCGCGCGGTCGAGACCGACATTCCCGCGGGCTACGCGCCGATGACCACCTGGGGCTGGAATTCGTGGGAAATCATCGTTGACGACCCTCAAGTGGTCTTCGAGAAGATGAAGAAGTCGCCCTTCCGCTACATCGCCGGACCGAATCCGCTCAAGAGCACGAAGTCGATCGTGGCGAGCCAGTTCGAGGGACCGGCGAAGGAAGTGTTCTATCTCACCTGCGAGACCGGCGACCGGACAAAGTCGATCCTGCCGACGCCCAAGGTGCTGATCGACCGGCCGTTCATTCTGGTCGTGGCAGGGCCGGAGATCGAGAAGCTGCGCGACTGGTATGCCGACACCTTCCAGATGGCCAAGGGCGCGATCAACAATTCCGTCGTCGAGATCATCAACGACGCACAGGGAATCGACCGCAATACGCCCCGTCCTCTTACACTGTTGAGGATGAGCCAACACGGCAACATGCTCGAGCTTGACGGCTATGTCGGCGGCAAGGGCGCGCGGCCCCGTGCCGGCGGCCAACTGCCGCCGGGCAACAGCATGGCGAGCTTCAATGTGGCGAGCCTCGACGGGCTGAAGGTGAAGTTCATTTCACCGCCGGCGAAGCTGGAGGGTGCCGCCTACGGCGGCAAGCGTTCAGCCACCACCATCGGGGTGGCCGGAGAGCCGATTGAACTGATCGAGATGTGAGAATGATGATGAACGCTTTCCTTCGCACCGGCGCGCTCGCGCTGACCTTTCTTTCGACGGCTGTTCTTGCGCAAGCGCCGGCAGCGAACGCGCCGCCGCCGCTGATCAGCCGCATCAAGATGGCGACGATCGGCGCGCCGGACATCGCCAAGGTCGAGCAATGGTACGCGGCGCTCGGCTACAAGGTGCGCGAGAAGAGCACCGTCTCGGCGGCCCACGCTGCAAGCTGGGGCGCGCCGAAGTCCGCGGGCAAGCCGTTCATCCTGATGTACTCCGAGGGCAGCCCGGACGTAAACATCCGCGCGGTGCAGACCGATGCGGTGCCGGGCTACAAGGCCCAAACGACGCTCGGCTGGAATGCCTTCGAGATCATCGTCGACGATCTCGACAAGGTTTACGCGATGGTGAAGGCCTCGCCGTTCAAGATCATCGGTGAGCCGGCGTCGCTCGGCGGCGGGTTCGCGTCGATCCGCGCCATGCAGGTCGTGGGACCGGGCGAAGAGGTGCTCTATCTCACCAGCGAAACCGGCGACCGGGCGAAGTCGAACCTGCCGCTGCCGAAGTCGATGGTCGACCGACCCTTCATTTTCATCCTGGCGGGCTATGATGTCGGGGCGCTGCAGGATTTCTATACGGCGCAATTCAACTTGCGAGCTTTCGGCCGCTTCGACGGTCCGGTTGCGCAGATCGCCAAGGCGCAAGGCTTGCCCGAGAACCACGTGTTCGGCCTGGGCCTCGTACGCATGCGCGAGAAAGGGAACAACATCGAGCTCGACGGCTATCCGATGTCGGCGAAGCCACGCCCCCATGCGGACGGCCAAATCCCGCCAGGCAATTCCTTCGTGAGCCTCAACGTCGACAAGATCAGCGACCTCAAGGTGAAGTTCATCACCCCGCCTGCTGCGCTGTACGGCCCGAAGGGCATAGCCGCGAGCTACATCGGCCCGGCCGGAGAACTCGGCGAGATCATCGAGAACCCGCGACTGTAACTATCTCGCGCGCGATCGGACGGAAAACCGGAAGACCACTTTTCCTGATCGCGCGTGGCGACACTAGCTCATCAACACCAGGATCGTGCCCATCACCCAGAAGGTGACGAGGGCGTGGCCGCCGACGATGAGCGAGAGCTTCACCGTCGCGCCCTGAAAGCGGTCCGTGGCGAATTGCGTCGCACCGGAGAAGCCGGCCCAGAGCAACGTGGCGGTGGCGATCGCATCCGGCACGCCTTGCACGTCAAGCTGGCCGAAGAGAAACGCCATGCAAGTGGCGGTGACCAGGTGCATGACCACCGCCGTCAGCATGGATTTGGCCGGATTGCCCATCTGCGCGGGTGACTTGCCGAGTTCGCGCATCCACGGCTTCACGAACAGCGCCGGCGAATACCAGACAAAGCCGGTCGCCATGGCTCCCGCCGTGGCGAGCACCACGGCGAGCCAGTTGATTCCCCCCGTCATCGGCTTGAACGGCTATTCGGCCGGGTGAGGCTGTGCGCCACGCACGGATTGCGACGCACCCTCGCCGCGCAAGGAGAGCAGCGCGCCAACCGCGAACAGCAGCCACGCGATCATCGCGGAGGTGCCGCCATAGGGCGCCCACCACTGAGGACCGCCGAAGGCGGCCGAGTACAGCGCGCCCGGGAACAGGCAGATGGCGGCGCCCATCAGCAGTGCGGACGCGCGCAGCACCATTTGGGCGAAGCCCGCGCCGACACGTTCGGACACCAGCACCACCACGATCAAAGAGAGCGTATGGCTCATTTGAAAATCGGTGGCTTGCGCAAACAAGCTCACGCCCCGTTCCGCGGTGCCTTCCGGCACGAACTTGGCGAGGCCGTGGACGGCAAAGGCGCCCAATGCAACGGACGATGCCCCCGCCAATCCGGCGAAGGTGAAAAACGCGACTCCGATTCCCGACAACTTCTTCATGGGTTGGTCCCTCCCAAGGACGTTGGCTATCACTTTTGGTCAGCGCACCTGCAGCGCCATGGCCTTCTCCAGAACGCGGAAGCCGGCGAGAAACCGCTTCTCCGCCTCCGCTACGGGCAAGGGCACGAGCTTAACATCCTTGAGCGGCTTTTCCCTAAAGTTGAGGACGGTTCGGCATTCCGAAACACTGAACCCGGCCAGTTGTACGGCCTCGGTCGCGGCGGCGATTCGGTCCGCCTTCTTGATCAGCGCCATGTCCTCGGTCGTTAGGATCGGCGGCAGACCGAATCGGATATGGATCGCCCGGGTGAGCCCCCGTTCCACCTCTTTGAAGACATCCCCCACCACGGCCTTCAGGGGGGTAATCAGATCATGGGTGACGTATTCGGAGGCGTCATGGAGCTTGGCGGCCATCAGGAGCGTGGCGGGCGCCCGGGGCTTCAGCCGGCGCACGATCTCAACCACCAGGTCGGAATGCTGGGCGATGCTCCAAGCATGGGGACCGGTCGTCTGGCCGTTCCAGCGGGTATTTCGGGACAATCCCAGGGCGATATCCTCAATTTCCACGTCCAAAGGCGAGGGCTCGACCAAATTTAGGCGGCGGCCGGATAGCATCCGCTGCCAGGTCCGGGGGGCATGCTCGGCCAACCGGCGGTGGGTGGCGGCCTGGCTCATGGGTTCACCGACAGGTTTAATTCTCTCAACAGAAAGAATACCTTATAAGGGTAAGACAACGGTCGCCAGGAGTCTGGCGGGCGTTGGCGTGCGCTTGGGGAAGCGCCGGTTTGGTGACGTTACGGGGTACGTGAGTCGCGGGGATGGTGCAGGCGACATCAGACTACCTGAAGCCGATCTCGTTCCTGATTGTGGACGACAAGTCCTACATGCGTCACGTGATGAAGGGCATCCTGGAAAGCCTGGGGGCCAAGACCATCGACGAGGCGGAGGACGGGAAGAGCGCGCTCATGAGTATGCGGAGTTGGCCGCCGGATATCGTGCTGACTGAATTCCGCCTGCACCCCATGAGCGGCTTCGAGCTTCTCAAGGCGATCCGCGCGGAGAAGGGCACCGTGCGGTTCACGCCGGTGATCATGGTGACCTCCGAGACGCGCCGCGAGAAAGTGATTCTGGCGCGCAACGCCGGCATCACCGAGTTCGTCGCCAAGCCGTTCAACGCCAAGAACCTGATCCTGCGCATCCGCGAAGTGATCGAGCGGCCACGGCCGTTCGTCGATGCCGGCGTGTACTTCGGACCGGATCGCCGCCGCCGCACCGAGGTTCTGGGCGAAGGCGAGGAGCGTCGCGGCCAGGCAAAGCCGCCTGCGGGACCGGAGCCCAAATCACGCAGCATGACCCAAGACCAGATCGACCGCCTTGTCGCGGGCGACAGCATCCGCGATACCTAATCCATGACAGAGAACGTCGTTATCGTTGGCGCCGGCGAAGCCGGTGGCCAAACCGCCATCAGCCTGCGCCAAGGCGGTTTCACCGCGCCGATCGTCGTCATTGGCGATGAGCGCCACATCCCGTATGAACGCCCGCCCCTGTCGAAGGCCTATCTGGCAGGCGAAGTCGGTGTGGAGCGCATGCACATGCGCAGCGCCGATTTCTTCCGCGAGCAGCACATCGCATTGCGCTTGCACGAGACCGTGGAACACATCGATCGCCCGGTGTGCAGTGTGCGGCTGGCGAGCGGGGAGCATGTGCCTTATCGCTGGCTGGTGTTGGCGACCGGTGGCCGCGTGCGGCGCATGAATGTGCCCGGCGGCGATCTGCCGGGCGTGCACTACCTGCGCACCATCGACGATGTGGCGGAATACCGCGAACGTCTGCAGCCGGGTTTGCGTCTGGTCATCGTAGGCGGCGGTTACATCGGCCTCGAGGTTGCCGCGGTAGCGCAAAAGCGCGGCTGCAAGGTGACCGTGCTGGAGATGCAGCCCCTGGTTCTCAATCGCGTTGTCGCGCCGGAGATGTCACGTTTCTACACCGACGTGCATACGGCCGCCGGCGTGGATATCCGCCTGTCCGCGGCGGTCACCGCGTTTGAAGGCAATGGAAAAGTCGAGCGCGTGCGCTGTGCCGCCGAGGCGATCGACGCCGATCTTGTGATTGTCGGCATCGGCATCATTCCGAATACGGAGCTTGCCGCGGCCGCGGCGCTGACAATCGACAACGGTATCGTCGTGGACGACTGCGCGCGCACGGAAGACCCGCGCGTGTTGGCGGTGGGCGATTGCGCCAATCAACCGAGCGGTCTCTATGGCGGACGTATTCGGCTGGAGTCCGTGCCGAACGCCTTGGGCCAGGGTAAAGCCGCAGCCTCGGTGATCCTCGGCAAGCCGGAACCGTTCACGGAAGTGCCGTGGTTCTGGTCGGATCAGTACGATCTGAAACTCCAGATGACGGGGCTATCGCGGCCCGGCGATCAGGTAGTGATGCGCGGCGATGTCGCGGGTAAACGCTTCTCCGCCTGCTATTTGCGCGAGGGCGTGTTCGTGGCCTGCCACAGCGTCAACATGGCGAAAGACTTCCTGCAGTCGAAAAAGCTGATCGGCCAGAAGTGGCGGCCCGATCCGGCGAAACTCGCCGATCCCAGTGTCGCGCTCAAGGATCAAGCTGCTGGTTAAGCGGCGGCCTTCGCGCTCAATTCCGGAAACGCCTGCGCCATCACGCGCTCGAAGTGCGCGATGAGGTTGCCGTACTTGGCTGTCGCGGCGGTGAGAGGATTGCTCCAGGGCTGGCGGACGATATTGCCGATGTAGGCCGCCATGCAGGCATCGACGATCGTAGGGGAATCTCCAAAGCCGTAGGGCCGCGAGCCCAGCCAATGGCCGAGCGCCGCCACGTCCGCGATCCCAAACTGATAGATGGTGTCGCGGCTGTGACGCCCGAGGCCGTGGCCCCACAGGGCGCGGCGGATGCGCTTGCGCAGGAAATAGGCGATCGGCAGCTGCAGGAATCCGGGCAGGCCCAAAAGCTCTTTCAGATAGCCGTCGCTCTCGCGTTCGCACGCGGGATCGACCCACCGGCCATAGACCATCACCCAGTAAAGATGCTCATCGAGCATGCGTTGAAATGCCAGGGATTCGGCGCGTTGCGCCAAGGTCAGCCGGCCATCGAGCCGATGGCCGTTGGTGCGTTCCAGGTGCTCGATGATCAGCGCGGAGTCCGTGAGGATCTTGCCGTCGAGATCGATATAGGGCGCCTTGCCGGTGGCGGACCCCGGACGACCTCGCAGAGTGTGCACGGTGTACGGCAGTCCGGCGAGACGTAGGTAGGTTTCGAGTTTCATGCAGAACGGGCTCGGGTTGGGAAGCCCGGTGCTGGTGCCGCCTTTGAACTGATACAGAGTCAACGCCATCGCCCGCCCCTCACATGAATCCGCCGACTTGGTGCTGCCAAAGGCGCGCGTAGGCGCCGTTCTTGGCCAGCAGGACGTCATGGGTGCCCTGCTCCGCCACCCGCCCATCCTCCAGCACCACGATACGGTCGAGATGCATGATCGTCGACAGGCGATGGGCGATAGCGATTACCGTCCGGCCTTCCATCAGCGCCAGAAGACCGGCCTGGATTAGGTGCTCCGCCTCGCTGTCCAGGGAAGAGGTCGCTTCGTCCAGGAGCAAGATCGGCGCGTTCTTCACGAACGCGCGCGCAATGGCCACCCGCTGCCGCTCGCCGCCGGAGAGCTTCATGCCCTTCTCGCCGACAATGGAGTCATAGCCTTGCGCGCGTGAGGCAATAAAATTGTGACAACGCGCCGCTTTGGCCGCGGCGACGATCTCTTCGTCCGTCGCACCGGGCCGGCCGTAAGCGATGTTCTCCCGCACCGACCGGTGGAACATGCCCGGGTTCTGCGGTACTTCGGCGAACGCGTCGTGGACCGAATCCCACGTGAACTTCGCCACGTCCTGACCGTCGATCAGGATGTGCCCGCCGGAGAGCGGGAATTGTCGACGGATCAGCTTGATCAGTGTGCTTTTTCCAGCGCCGGACGCGCCGACCAGGCCGACCTTCTCTCCGGCGGCGATGGCGAGGCTGAAGTTCTGGAACACCGGCGTGCCGTCCGCATAGGCGAAGTCGATATTGCGGATGTCGATCGCGCCGCCGCCGACCTGTAACGGCATCGCGCCGGGCGGATCGACGATCTCGTGGGGCGCCAGGATGGTCTTGAGCGCGTCGGTGAGTTGGCCGAGATGTTCGTAGAAGGTGAACAGCGTGTCGCCGAAGGCCCGCACGTGGGCACCCACCATGAGGTAGATGCTGATCGCCATGGTGAAGCTACCGACGGTAATCGTGCCCGCGCGCACGGCGCTCAAACTTTCCCACGCAAGCCAGGCAAGCAGCGCAAAGCTGGCGGTATGTAGCACGAACCGCATCTGCTGGGCGGTGGAACGCAGCGTGCTGAAGGTATCGGCTTCGCGCGTGTTGAACGCCACCAGAGACCTGCGCTCGTGAGGCGTGGCCGCGAAGCTGCGGACCAAGTCCCAGTTGGAGGCGGCATCGCCCATGCGTCCCGATTGCTCCGAGGCAGCGTGTGAACTGGCTTTCGCGAGGTGACGGAGCCTTTGCGCGAGAAAACTCGCCATCACGGCGAAAGCGACAAGGAAGACGGCCGACGCAACGAGAAGCGCCGGCGCCGTGTGGTAGATCATGAACCCGGCGGCGATGAACAAGACCGTGAACCGGGCGCCATGGGCGCTGATATGGTCGATCAACACCGTCGAGGACGACGCGGCGGTGCGTATCTTGTGCGCGAGCGTGCCGCTGGTCTGGTCGAGGAAATACCGCGGCGCGTGATCGAGCATGTAGGCAAACAGTTCTTCGTGAATCTGCACACGCATCGCCATGTGCACGCGCCAGAACACGATGCCGTAGCCGATGGCGACGAGATAGTTGCCGAACCATGTGCCGCAGAGGGCGGCGAACCACACCACGGCGTTTCCGGAAACCGTCGCGGTCAAGACGTTGACGAGTTGCCCAAGGATGTAGGCCTGAAGCGTATCGACCACGGAGATGAGCCCGAACAACGCCGTGACGACGATAATCTGTCCGCGATATTGCAGCGCATAGCGCGCGAGAAACCCGCGCGGCTCGCGCGGCAGGCTGAAGGGCGGCATCGGTGCGGTGGCCGGCGCGTTCTCTGACGCAGCACTGGCGGCGAAGTGCGAGTCATCGGGCATGATGCGATTCTAGCGGAAGGCCGCGCGGCTGACTCGCCAAAAAGGCAGGCACCGATTGCTGCGATCGGATAGTCTGCGCGTCCTTGTCGAGACGGCGGTGGTTGTATGGACGATTTCTGGGACATCATTTGCGTGGGCGCCGGCTCGGCCGGCTTGCCCCTGGCCATCCAAGCCGCCGGGCGAAGCGCGCGTATCCTCCAGATCGACGCGGATTCCCGCATCGGCGGCACGCTGTATTGGTCCTCCGGCCAGATCAGCGCCGCCGGGTCGCGGCTGCAGCGGGAGAACGGGATCGCCGATTCCCCGGACGACCACTACGCCGACGCCCAACGCATCGCCCACGGAACGATCGATCCCGTGGTCCTGCGGTTGTTCGTGGACAATGCCGCCGGGTTGCTCGATTGGCTGATGGACCTCGGCTTTAAACCGGCGCCGGGAACGCCCGTGGCCGGCGAGGCGCATGAGCCCTATCGCACACGCCGGTACCAGTGGGGCACGCAGGCCGCCCTCTCGATCCTGGACGTGTTGCGGCCGGTGCACGACAAGCTGGTGAAGGAAGGCCGCATCGATCTGCGCCTGAGCCACCGCATGCGCAAGCTCGTGACCGACCATAACGGCGCGGTGAACGGCGTGGAGGTTGAAGCGCCGGGCGGCAAGGTGGTGACCTTCCGCGGCCGCAATGTCGTGCTGGCCACGGGCGGATATGCCTGCGGCCCGGAAGTCTGGGCGGAGCTGACCCCGCATTCTCCGCTGTGCTCTTACGCCAATCCTTACTCGCGCGGCGATGGCGTTCTCGCCGCCCGCGATCTCGGCGCGCGCGTCGACGGCAGCGACAAGTATCTCGCCACCTTCGCCGGCGTGTTGGACAGGCCGGACGATCCGCGCAGTGGCCTGTTCATGTTGCTGTCACCCAACAAGCGCAGCGTGTGGGAGATTTTCATCGACGCGCAGGGCAAGCGGTTCATGCGCGAGGATCACCCCAGCATCGACTACCGCGAACGCGCGCTGTTGAAACAGCCGGGCACCGCCATGACGGTTCTGTTCGACGAGGGCATCCGCCAGAACGCCCCGCCGTTGTTCGCTATGCCGCCGGCGGAGGCGATGGCGCGCTTCGGCGCGCATCCGAATTTCCTGAAAGCGGACACGCTCGACGAACTTGCGCGTCAGCTCGGCATCTCGGCGGTCACGCTCCACGCAACCGTCGCCGCGTACAACCAAGCGGTCGCGACCGGCACGGACGCGGCCTTCGGACGCCATTTCCTGATTCGTGAGATCGCGACCCCGCCGTTCTATGCGGTTCGCGGCCAGGGGATCACGGTGGTGAGCCCCGCCGGGGTCGCGGTCGACTCGGAGTTGCGGGTCTTGCGGACCGACGGCCAGCCGATCCCAAATCTTCACGCCGCCGGCGAGGTCCTGGGCTTCACGCGCACCTCGGGAAATGCCTTTGTCGGCGGGCTTTCCCTCACGCCCGCGCTCACCTTCGGGAAGCTTCTTGGTGAGAAGATTCTGCGTTGGTGAGGGATTTTTCCCTGCCGCGCAACCTTGCCTTGACTGTCATATGTTGGTGATAACTAACGATAATTAAGCGCCCTGTGGACGGAGCGCGCCGCCGCGCTCATACTTCGAGCCTGATCGAAACGTGATCATTTGGCGTCGGGGCGTCACAATGGTGCAACCACTTCGAACCTTAAGCCGTGGGTTGGAAGTTTTGCGGGTTCTCAACCGTAACAACGGGGCGGGCCTGCGGGTCCTTGCCGCAGCGACAGAGTTGTCGCGCGGGGCGGTGCATCGTCTGCTCGAGACGATGGTAACCGAGGGCTACATCCGCAAAGTCGAGGGCCGCTACTTCGTCGAACGCAAACTGCGGACGCTGACCGCGGGCTTGGAAGAGTCCGACTGGGTGAATAGGGCGCAGCCGGTGATTGAGGATCTGTGCCGCGACGTGATGTGGCCGATCTCGATCGTGCGGCCGAATGGGCTGGGCATGCAAACCTGTGCCGGCACGGACCGCATGACGCCGCTGCGGCATCATGTGGTGCCGATCGGATTGAAGGTGCCGATGTTGGCGAGCGCCGGTGGCCGCGCTTATGTCGCGTTCCAACCCGAGCCGGTGCGCAACATGATGATCGACGTGCTCGCGCGTCAGGGCGAATTCCCGCAAGACCGCGAACTGTGCACCAACGCGGAATCGGTCGCCGAGATGCTGGGCGCCGTGCGCTCCAAGGGCGCCGCGACCGCGAAGGGCAAGCACCGCACCACCATTGTCGCCGTTCCGATCGTGAAGGACGACAGCGAGGTGTTGGGCGCCCTGTGCCTGCGCTACTTCTCCGCATCGCTGTCCGTCGGCGAAGTGATGAAGCGCCATCTCACCCAGATGCAAGCGAGCGCTCATCGCATCGCCGCTGGTGAGACTCTGGCCCGCCCGCACTAGCCGCATTTGAAAAAGAGAAGGCCGCGATCTCGCCGATCGCGGCCTTCTTCTTTCGCGGCGCCTGAGGCTTAGACGCCGGTACCGGGCATGGATTGGCCGTTGCGCATGAGCGTGCCGAAGAGACGACCGTCGCCGGTGCGAATGCCGCGCATGTCGCCGGGGCCTTTATCGAGCGCGTGGGTATAGATCCCCTGCCCGCGATAAGCCCACTGCTTCTGCCCGTCCGCGCGATCGATAATCGACCAGTTGCCGACGGCTTTGTCTTCCGGCTTCGCGAACAGCGGCTGCCAGGGGCTGCCTGCACATTCGTCGCCGCAGTTCGCAGCCGCGGGACCCGCACCGACCACGCCGCCGCCGCCGCGGCGGTTGTTGCGGGTGTACATGGTGCGGCCCTCGGCCGTGGCGAAGATCTCGCCGGCATCCGCGCCCTGGATGGTGACCCAGGACGGACGCGGCGGCGGGACTTCGACGACGGCGGGATGCCATTTCGGATCGACGCCGTCGCCCCGCGTATCTGTCGGACGAACGTCGGTGATGTAGCGATAGACCGGCTTGCCCTGAAAGGCCCACTGGCGCGTGCCGTCGCCGCGCGTCACCAAGGTCCAATCGCCCTTCGCCTCAGCCAGCGCCGGGGCGATCATCGGCAACCAGGTCCGCGCGCACTTGGCGTCGCAGGCCGATTTGGCCGCCGAATCTTTGTCGTAGGTGTAGAGCGTGAGGCCCTTGTTGTCGGCCAGCACGTGACCCACCAGCGTTTGGGTGATGGTGATATTGGACGGTGTTGGAATCGGCATCACAGCGACGTTCCACTGCTGCTGGACTCCGTCACCATACGTATTGCCCGGTCCCGTGTCGGCGGAGAACGCGTAGAGCGGCTTGCCGCGATAGGACCACTGCTTACTGCCGTCATTGCGGCTCAGGATCGCGAAATCGCCGACCGGCTTGGCGTCTTCAGCCGCGGCAAACGGCGGCCATAGTTTCGCGCAGGCGTCGTTGCAGGCCGACTTGCCCGGGTTCTGATCGAGGATGGTCGTGTAAAGCGTCATCCCCTTGGCGTCGCCAAGGATCCAACCCTGACCGTGCTTGTCGAGTTTCACGCCCGCGGGTGCTGGGGCGGGCTCAACGGCGAAGGCCGCGCCACTGAGCGCGAACAGCGCGGCGGCGAATGCGAAAGCGAGCTTCATCGGCGGTGTCCTAAGCCAGGATGTCCGTGATGGTCTTGGAGGTCTGCAGCGAGTTGGTGCCCCACTTATCGACCCGCACGCCCATGATCTGTTGGATCGTGAGGCCGACGCGGGAGATTGGATCGCCGCCGCCGACCACATGCATGCCGGTCTTCACACGGCCACCAGCCTTGCCGGCCAGCCACACCGGCACGCCGTCGATGGTGTGGACGCGCGCGTAGTTGGTTTCGCTGGAGGCGAAGATCAAGCAGTTGTCGAGCAAGCAGCCCGCGCCTTCCTTGATGTTCGCGAAGGAGCGGATGTAGTGCGCCCAGCCGTCCATGGCGCTCTTGTTGAACCAGAACACCAGCGGCTGATAGCCCAGCTTCGCGTCGATCGCTTCTTCGTGCGTGAGCAGGTGATGGGTATAGCTCTCGCCTTCCTTGCGCACGTTGGCGAAGTTGTCGGTGAAGACCATGTTGAAGACATTGGTTTGGTTGCACGCGACCGCCATGGTCATCAGCTTGGTCATGATCTTGTGGGTCTCGATCAGCTGATTCATTTCGCGCGCCGAGGCGACCTTGTCCTTCGACAGCTCGGCCGGCTGTTGCGGCACGATGCACGCGTCGTTGTGCGGCGGCTTTTCGAGCTGCAGGGCGAGCTGGTTTTCGACCTGGCGGATCGACGTGAAGTATTCATCGAGACGCTGCGCATCGGTGGCGCTGATGGTCTTCAGATACTCCTTGCTGTCCTCCATGAATGCCGACAGCACGCTCTTCTTCAGGACGATGCGCGGATCGGGCTTGAAGTCGGCGTTGTTCGGGTCGACGAAGCCGGGTCCGAACAGGCGCATGTAGACGTTGAGCGGGCTGACCTCCGCCGCCGCGCGGCTGTTGGTGTTGCGCGCGCTGTAGTTTTCGCGCGCGATCCCGGCCGCGGTCATATCGAGGGTCTTGAAGCGCGTCGCCTTGCCGATCTGGTCGGCGACCAGCAGGTCGAACGTCGGCGCTGGGATCTCGGTGCCCTTGGTAGGCGCCGAGCCGGTGCGGTTCGCGACCCAGCCGGTGAAGTGGGTGTAGTTCGAGCGGCCGTCGAGCGGCATGTTGAAGCCGCCGAAGAAGTTGAGGTGCTGGACGACATCCTTCAGCGCTTCGGTTTCCTCGAGCAGACCGATGCCCGGGCTGGTGGAGCGCTTCTCCACCACGGCGTGGCCGGGGGTGTGACCCATGCCCCAGTACCAGGTCCCGAGGCGAACGGGCAGCGGCGCGCCGGTGGCGGCAAGCGCGGTGCCGTTGTCGTTCAGGTGCGAGTCCAGGAACGGCATCGCCAGGGTGACGGCCGCGCCGCCGAAGACGTTGCGCAGCAGGCCGCGGCGGGACAGCGCGGGACGACGGATCAAGAAGCTCATGAGCGGTTCTCCTGTGGAGAGGCAGTCTCCGCCGCCTTGGCATCCTTCGGCGGCGAGATGGCGAAGAAGTAGTCACTGAGAGCGATGGTGCGAAGCAGGTCGGGCACTTTGTAGCCGTCGCTCTCGAAGCTCTTCTCGAGATAGGTGATGAACGGCGTCTCTTCGCGCGTTGGTGCGCGGCCCACGGCATAGGCGGCCATGCGGTTCACCAGGCACGACGGCACCGACGGGCTGTTGCGCATCGCCTTGGCGAGCGAAGACGCGTCGGTGTACGGCACGCCGTCGAGATTGCCGGTGGTGTCGATCGGCACGTCGTTCTCGGTGGTGCGGAACTCACCGGCGCCGTCGAAGTTCTCCAACGCAAGGCCGATCGGATCCGTGACCTTGTGGCACCCGGCGCAGGCCGGCGCCGTGGCGTGGGCGGTGAGCCGCTCCTTTGCGGTCTTGTTCGGCGAGTTCGGGTCGTTGAACAGCGAGAAATCCACATCGCCCGGCGGATCGGGCACCTTCTGGCACAACACCAGTTCGCGGATCGCGCGGCCACGGATGGTCGGCGAGCTGCGGCCGGGGTGCGCATTGAGGGCGACGAAACCGATTTGCGTCAGCAGGCCCGCGCGTGAATCGCCTTCCGGGAATTCGTACTCGGACCAGCCGCCATTCGGATGCAGCGCCGGCACGTGATAGATGCGGGCGAGCGTGGGCGTGATGAAGGTCTTCCGGGTGGTGAAGACGTCGCGATAGTCGGCGTTCTGCACCAGGACGTGATCGACGATCGTGCGCAGCATCTGTTCCTTAGCGTCCTCGGACGTGCGCAAGCCGTACACCGGGTAGATCACCGGGTCCTTTTCGAGAGTCTCGAACTTGGCGAAATCGAGGAAGTCCTTGAAGAACGCACGCACGCCGCGATCGAGACGCGGCGAGGCGATCATGCGCTCGACTTCGCGCTTGAGGCCCGAATCCTTGTCGAGTTCGCCCTTCTCCGCCGCGATCAGCAGCTGATCGTCGGGCGTGGTGTTCCACAACAGGAAGCTGAGGCGGCTGGCCTTGGCGTAGGTGGTCAACTTGAGCTGGCCGTCGGCGCTCTTTTCCGTGGTATCGGCGATGAACAAGAACTCCGGCGTGGTGAGCATGCCGGCGAGCCCCTGGGCGACGCCTTCGTAGAAGTCCTTGGTCTCTTCGGTGTAGTCGTGGGCGGCCTTCACCGGCGTGGCGAGTTCGCGGTCGGTCAACGGACGGCGATACAGAAGACGGCCGGCCTTGGTGAAGAATTGCTTCGCGCAGGTATCGTCCGCGGCCTTGGCGTCGGCGGGCTTGCACGAGATCAGTTCATCGCGGTTCTCGACGCTGGTCACCTGACCGGCAACGGACGCGGCGAGGTCGTAGTATTGCTCAAACCCGGACGGCGTGATGCGAGCGCTGCGCGCGCCCAGGGCATACAGGCCATCCGTGCGCAGGATCGGATCGAAGTGACCGGCGATCACGATCTGCTCGCCGAACACATCCGCGACGATATTGGCGTACTGTTCTTCCGTCAGGCGACGCAGGTCGGGCGTGCCGCCCAGGACCTTGGGCTCCTTCGGGCCGCACGCGCCGAGCGCGAGGGCGATCACAACAGCCGAGACTCCGGCTAACCAACGCATAGCTAAAGATCCTTTCGCGACTTAGCGGCTCGACGTCTTGGTTTCGTCTTCCGGCTTCAGGACAAACGCCCGGTACGCCACAAAGCGGAACGCGGACGACAGCGCCGTGCACTTTCCGGTTTTCGGATCCGGATAACCGTCCGCCAACTGGCGCGCCGCCACGGCGAAGCCCGGGCAACTGAAGTTGGCATTGCCGATCACCGGACCGGAGCCGACGACGTGATAGATGAATTGATCGAGGTCGTAATAGCCGTAGACCATGCCCTTGGCGGAGCGGCCGTCCGGCGACACGTCGATTTCAACCGACATGTCTTTGACCTGCGGATGCATGAAATTGTAGTTGCCGTAGAACGGCAGGCGCACGTCGCCGGAATCGGTGGTCACCTTGCCGTTCTTGATGCGGCCCTTGAGTGAATCGCCGTAGCGCAGCTTGTTGCCGTCCTTCGCCGGATCGATGCGGTAGGTCTGGAACGGCAGCGGCGTGCCGTCCGGTGCCTGCGGGAACTGATCGATCGAACGGTAGAAGGTGATGGTGACGTCGTCGTCGTTCTGCATGTCGTCGACGTTGGTCACTTCCATGAGAATCATGCCGAGACCGCTGGTGCCGCGCATCTCGTCGGCGTTGATCTCGTAGATACCGTCCGTCCGCCAGCCGTAGATGCAGCCCGTGAGGCGATACATCTGGTTGTCGATCGCCGGCTCGCCATTCAGGCCGGTGAACTTCTCGTGCGCGCAGGTCTTCGCGGTGGCCTTGCCGTCCGTCGTACCGTCGAGATTCTTGCCGTAGGAAATCTTGCCCTCGACCGTCGCCATCGGCGGGTCTTGGACGAGATCCGGATTGATACACACGTCGCCATTGTTCGGGCCGCGATGCACGGCCGCGCCCCAGGTGGCGAGCGTAGTCAGCAGGCCGTTCTCGGTCTTCTTCGCCCGATCCTCGCGTGAGAGGCCGCGCCACCAGTATTCGTTGTTGCTGATCGCGAGACCGCCCGGACACTCATCGGCGAAGCGCGTCTCATAGACCGCGGTGAACCAGTTGCGCACCACAAAGCCGAACTTGCGCCCCGGAGGCGCCGCCGCGTCCGCGGGTGCCGCAGCACCCAGGCCGGTGGCCAGGGTCGCCGCCAAGAGCAGGGCCTTTGAATACCGAGTCATTCGCGCCATAGGTCTCTCCGTTCACGCGCTGAAATAGGCATAACTGCGCGGAAATCAAAGAATATCATGGCCCAACCGGCGATTCCCTCGCCGATTTGGAAATAGATTCACCAGGCGGGCTTACTCCGCTTTACGAGCGCGGTTTCACGTCTTCTGGACGGCGACGTTTGAGTTGCCCGCGAAGCTCGCCTTCCTTGAACTTGGTGGTGAACACATTCACGTACAGGCGATCACTCATCAGATACGCCAAAATGCCATCGTTGATGATGGCTTCGCCCACGAGCGGGTTTGTAACGCCCTTCGGCGACAGATTCACCACAACCCCTGCGTTTCCGCCGGGAGTCTGTGGTCCATGAAGGCTTGCACTGGTCGGCGGCGACGTCAGGTTGGCGTAGGTCAGCTTCCAGCTCAGTTTCAGCGTCTTGCGCTCCAGCACGAACTCAATGTGACCCACGCCGGGACTATCCGTGACGGAGCTTTCTTCATCCGCCGAAAGGTCGGTATAGAACTGAATCGGCGGCCCATTGTCGTTGTTCACCTTCGGCGGCGCCTCGGCAACGCCGGCGAAGGCGGCGCCGCTGATAAGCAGCAAAGCCACAACGGATGCGCTAATCACGCGTACAACTTGCATTCTCGCTCTCATTTGATGTGCACCCGCTTGAAGCTCGCGGCCGCGTTAGGGTCGCCGGATTGATAGCGCGCTTGGTCCGGATAAGGGAATAGGGGGCGCGAGAACTGGGGCTGAAATGCGGCGATATTTCCGCCCGTGAATCCGGCCGGCGGCTGGATCGGTCCAACTTCCTTATCTGCAACACCATATGCAGTGATGCGATCAGGCGCCTTGCCGGTCTCTACCCACGAGTCCAGTTCGCCGAGGAAATCGGCGAAGTTCGCCCCACCGGCGCGACAATGCCCCATGCCCGGCAACAGGAAGAGTCGCGCGAAGCGTTCCATCGCATCACGGCCGCCCATGGTGCGTGTCGCCAACTCGTAGTAGCCGATGCTCACCGTCGCCGGGATCGACGCGTCCCCCCAGCCGTGGAACATGATCAACTTGCCGCCGTTCTCGGCGAACAGGCTGATGTCCGGATTGCCCGCCGTGAGGGCGCTGTAGCTCAGGCGTTGCGGATCGCGATCCCAATTGAATTGCATGACGTCATAGCTTGGACCGGGATCCAGCGCGAAGCCGAGATAGCGCAGGTTCTCCAGGGCGAAACCGTAGCTCGGCGAACCCCTGCCTTTCATGAGCGCATCCCACGCAAGTTCGGTCCCGTAGGGTTGTCCGCCGACACGCGTGAGCGGCCCTTTGGTGTTGCGCGGACCGTCGTAGAACTTCCGTACGACCGCGACTTCCGCGTCCGTGAGACATTGATCGCTCGCGCCGGCACGGCAGAGCATCGTCGCGGGATCGAACTTGCAAGCGCGCGGCTCGGAAATCAGGCCGTCCCTGAGACCATCGAGCGCGTCGCAGGCGTTCATGGATGCCGCGGCGAGTGACTTCAGTTTGCTCTCCGACATGATCGGCTTGCCGTTCGCATCGAGATTCGCCGTAACGTCCCACGTAAGTTGCAGCGGGGGACCCATCGGCACGTACAACACCGAGGCGCCGGCGATGATGCCGTCGAAGTCGTATGGATAGCGCTGCGCCTCCACCAGACCCTGACGGCCGCCGGTGGAGCAGCCGCGGAAATAGCTGCGCTTGATCTCGCCGCCATAGAACGCCGCCGTGATCGCCTTGCCGGCGAGCGTCGCCACATGTGTCGCACGATGGCCGAGGTCGTTCTCCGCCACCGGATTGGCGTAAGCCCACTTGCCGTCCTGCGACGGCCCGCGATGGCCCATGTCCGTAGTACCGCAGGCAAAGCCGCGTCCCACGGCTTCCTCGCAATGGCTGATCTGCTCGAGCGTGCCGCACATGGCGCCGCAGCCCTGCATCAGGAACTTGCCGTTCCAGTTCGCAAGCGGAAGCAGGAACTCGATGCCGACTTGCGGCGAAACATAACCTTCGACACGACAGGCCGCGGGCATTGTCCGTGACGCCGCGACCACCTTCGCGGCGACCACCTTGGTCGGCGCGTCGGGAACATCTTTCCAGCACAGTGGGATCCGAAGCTTGGAATTCACGTGACTTGAAGTCGCGGC
>JADMIO010768760.1_pt1 | contig 73420 bp, 67 predicted proteins | sample 8958161 | NCBI WGS metagenome assembly JADMIO01 (sample SAMN16585339, study PRJNA669376) | soil metagenome | isolation source: Crop rotation soil | place: USA: Cullars Rotation, Alabama | collected 2011
CGCGACAACTTGTCCACGTGGAATTCTAAGCTTAGGATCCCAATGTGCTGGAAAGACGTGAAATTTATTAACGATTTTATACTCCGGTTTTTTTTGAGCGAAGATGGCATTACTAAAAAGAAAAATAGTTGCTGCTATAAGGATTTGCTTTTTCATTGTATGGTTTTATTTTTTTGAATGGATGTTATATTTTATTGGATGCCTGGATTGTGCTTCACATATTTCAATACACTGGGAAATACAATTAATAAAAGCGGAAGGGCCACTACTAAACCACCAATTACCGCAACAGCCAGTGGCTGGTGAAGTTGCGCACCGGCGCCAATGCCAAGCGCAAGCGGAAACAAAGCAATGATGGCTCCAAACGCTGTCATTAGTTTAGGGCGCAGCCGCTCTGCAATTGAATGGATAATACTTTCTTCATGCTCCCTGGTTAACCTCGCTGCAGCGTATTGCTGATAGGTAAAAATGGCATTTTCCCCAATAATGCCCACAATCATAATAATACCGGTATAGCTGCCAACGTTCAGGGGCGTACCGGTAATTAAAAGAGCTAAAACGCTACCGGCAACACCCAAAATAGCCAGCCCGATAATTATTAAGGCGACCAAAATTTTACGGAACAGGAACAGGATTACGATAAAAACAAGAAGCATAGCCGTTAATAATATCAGCAATAATTCCTTAAAGGCTTGTTGCTGCTGCGCGTACGAACCTGCATATTCAATATGGTATCCGGCGGGCAAATGAATTTTAGCCGATAGCTGTTGCTGAATATCTTTTAAGGTACTGCCCAAATCGCGGTTATCGAGACGCGCGGTAACAACGCCCATCATTTTTTGATTCTCGCGGTTAATTTCTGCCACACCTTTTCCGATTTCAATGGTAGCAACACTATTAAGCGGTTTGAATTTGCCTCCGGATATAAAAATATTGGTACCTTCCAGCCGGTTGACACTTGTCCGTAACGCATCAGGGTAAATCAACCGGATGTTAACCTGCTGCTCTTTATTTATCATTTTGCTGATAACATTTCCTTCAATCTGAGTTTGCAGCTGAAATTGTAAATCGCTTGGGCTTAAACCAAATTTGGCGAGGGCGGGAACATTGGGCTGAATAAAAACTTCGGGACCAGCAATTGTAATACCGTCAAACACGTCCGCTGTTCCTTGAACTTGCCGGATTTCACCGGCAATTTGTTTTGATAAATTTTGGAGCGTTGGCCGGTCATCACCGAATACCTTAATTTCAATAGGCTGGACTGAGCTCATTAAATCACCCAGCATGTCACCGATTACCTGGCCAAAATCCACCCGCAATTGCGGAATGGAACTTTCAATTTTTGTTCGAATGTCGTCAGCCACATCATCGGTTCTTTTTGTTCTTGTTTTCTTCAGTTGTATCAAATAGTCACCTCTATTGGGCTCCGTTATGAAAAAACCGAGTTGAGTGCCCAATCTCCTTGAAAAACTTTCTACTTCAGCGTTCTTCTTTAAAATTGCATCAACCTGTTGTAACATGCGGTCGGTTTCCTCAAGTGTGGTACCTGGTGGACTGGTAAAATCAAGCACCAGACTTCCCTCATCCATATCGGGTAAAAAACCGGAAGGCAATCTGCCGGGAATAACAATCAACGCCCCTATGCATAAGAATACAAATAGCGCCGCTATATAAGGTTTGCTAATAAAAAATTTGATCCAACCGGTTTTATGGGGGGCAGGTATGTGCTTTATTTTTTTCCCAAAAGGAAGTGAAAGGAACAGAACCGGTAGCAATAGCCAGCTAACGAAAAAAGACACACTAAGCGCAATTATCATGGAAAACGCCAGTACCTTGAAATAGGCTCCCGCCACCCCGCTCATTAGCACAAACGGAATAAAAATTACGATGGTGCTAAGAGAAGAGCCAACCATGGCCGGCAGGAGATAGCTAATGGAGTGCCCAACTACGCCGGATATGGTTTCCTCCGGGTGTTCCTCACGCGTTTTATGAATTTGTTCAATTACAATTACCGCATCATCGATCATAAGGCCGATAGCTGCTGCTATTGCGCCAAGCGTCATAATATTAAATGTATAGCCAACTGCCTCCAGCACAATCAGGGTAATGGAAAGAGTGAGGGGAATAGACAACAGAACTACGACGCTTGCCGAGAAAGAGCGTAAGAACAAAATCACAATCAGGAGCGAAAGAATTAAGCCGATTACAAGCACATCTTTAATGCTTCGAATACTTTCATTCACAAAATCCGCCTGCTTGTAAAACGGTATAATCCGGATGTCTCTTGGTAAAATTTTACCAAGCTGCTTAACCCGTTCTTCTACCCCATTATTTACTTCTATCAGGTTCGCATCCGGTTGCTTAAGCACTGCAATCAGCGGAACATCTTTGCCATTGGCATTTATTCTTACATACTCTTTGGCCTCACTTAGTATCACATCGGCCACATCGCTTAAGCGCACCAGCCGTTGCGGTGTATTTTGCAAAACCAAATCCTGCAATTCCTTTAGGTTATCTACCGCATTATCGGTAAGCGTTAAATACAAGCGGTTATGATCGCTTATATAACCGTTTGATTGCAGAATATTAGCCTGCACCACCACCGTTTGAATCATTTGCGGGGTTATACCCAGGGCGCTTAATTTTTCCGGCTTTAAAACAATCTGATATTCTTTGGTCTTTCCTCCTGCAATTACTACATCCGACACTCCCGGGGCAGCAGCCAGAAAAGGTTTAATCTGATATTGCGCAATTTTTTTCAACTCTACCTGCGAGCGGTTTCCCTCCAGCGAAAAACCCATTACAGGCAGAATGGAAGGATTCATTTTCTCTACTGAGATAACAGTACCCGGGGGAAGGGAGTTCAATTCTTTATTTACAAATGATTCAATTTGCTGCTTGGAGGTATTGATATCAGCATTCCATTTCAGAAAAACCGAAATCTCGCAGCTGCCGCGAGCCGTGCTGCTTCGTATATAGTCAAGGCCTTCGGTCCGCTTTATTATATTTTCAAGTGGCACCGTAACCGTTGTCATCATCTTATCAACGGGTTGCTGTCCTGCATCGGCAATCACCTTTATCTTTGGGAAGGTAATGTCGGGGAACAAGCCGGTTTTCAAATGGGTATAACTGAAATACCCCCCGGCAAGCAAAAGCAAGGCCAGTGCCAGTAATGGAAATTTGTAATGAGTATGTTTTGAGGCTTCCATTATTGCTCTATCAGAATTTCTGTGGAATCAGCCAGTTCGTAACTTCCGTGTGTAATTACTTTTTCACCAACCTGTAAATTCCCCTCCTTCACCTCCGCAATCGAATCATTCTGTAAACCGGGAACGACCGGCGTTTTTATGGCGAGCGAGTTGCCTGCCACCTTCATTACCCAAAATTCTTTTTGCAGTTCATCGGTTTGCAATGCCGCAAGTGGAACGCAAAGGGCATTCGCGTGCTGTTTGTAAGGAAACCGGATAATGACATTGAGGTTTTCGGGAAGAGACAGGGCAGGCATCCGGATGAAGTAGGATTGCGATTGCGATGGTGCATCCACCGTAGGCATTGCTCCGGTAACTGCAGCCCGAACAATTTTACCGTCGGGCAAGGTAATCTCGCAGTTCTTTCCTACCCCAACAAAAGGGTGATATTCATAAGGAACATTAATAACAATTACAAGCGATGCCGGCTCGGTGACCGTGGCAAGAATATCGCCTTCAGCCACATAATCACCCTGCATTACCGCCACACTGGCAAGCACACCGGTTGCATTGCTGATAACCGAAAGCGGCTTACTGAATTTTGCCAATGACGAATCGAGGCGGCTTACTTCTTTTAAGGCATTTTGTTCTTTTGTTTGAATGGTGCAAAAAACATTACCGGCAGAGATAGCATCGCTTTGCTTATAAGTAAGTGAAGTAATATAACCGGTAGCATTGGCACGGATATTCCCCTTCTTTTGAAAAAGTGTAACGCCATTTAAGGTCAAATATTCAACAAGCGGCTGCCGGGTAACCAAAGCCACACTAACCGGTACTTTTTCCGCATCGGTGGCAGTCATATTCTGTTCATGCTGCCTGCACGAAGTAAGCAAAGCCATACAGGCTATAACTGAAAATATTCCCATTACTGTTTTATTGCCTTGCCGCATACCTTACCAGTTTATATAATTGTATTGGTTTACAAGCAGCCACAAACTTGTTTGCGCCTGTATTTTATTTTGATTGGCTACGGCGTAATCCTGTATGGAATTCACATAATCCATAGCCGAAACCTGGCCCAGTACCAGTTTGTCTTTAATAATTTGAAAAAGGGTTTCCTGGTTTTTTAGTTGATTTTCTAAAAGTGCAATGGACTGTTCAGTAGCTGCTATTTGTTGTTGGATAGAAGACCGGGTATTAGTCAGTACCGTAGAATTAAAATCGCGGTACTGTTGTAAATTCTGCACCAGCAATTGGTTTTGCTGGCTGAATGTCTTTTTCTGGCCTCCGTCATAAATTGGCACATTCAAATGCAGCCCCGCGCTTAAACCGAAATTTCGGGGAATGTTCCTTGCATCGGCGCTGTTCAAACCGGCATTTCCAAAAACCGAGAGCTGAGGAATATACTTTGTGTTGAAGACCCTTTGCTGCGACGTAACACTCATACTATCCGCCGCAAATTTTTTCTGATAGGTAAATTCACTAACAGGTGTTTTTTGAGAAATAAGCGGGGCCGTAAAAAGATAAGTACCCGTATCCGAAACACCACATATAGAATTTAACTGCCCGACAGCGGTAATAAGGGCTACGTGCTGCGCCTGTAAATCGTATTGCCGGTTGTTCGTTTCAATTTCAAGCAACAGGTAATCGTTTTGCTGCATAAGCCCCTTTTCTACCAGGGCGGAAATAATTTTTTTGCGGTCCCCAATCAGCGAAATGATTTTTTGGAGGTAATCAATCTGCAATTGGGTTTGGTAAACGGTAATATACTGATCAGTTACGTTCTTATCAATGTCGTGCAAAATTTGCTGCGAGTAGATAGAGAGCGATTGGTTAGCTAACAGATTTTGATTCTGCAAAGCTTTGACCGTCTTTCCGTTGAAAAGCTGGGCCGAAACGTTTACCATGGCCGCATATAAACCGCCATTTGTCAAACCAACGTCATATCCGTAAGCCTTATCGCCAGGAGTGGAAGTAATATCCATGGCACGACCGTTGCTATGGAAAAAGGGGGAAAAGAGATAATCGGTTGTGAAGTTGACCTGCGGCTTTTGATATTGCGCCTTTATAAGCTGGTTTTGCAATAATCCAATCCTCTGTAGGTTATTATTTTCTTTTATCGCGGGATTATTCTGGTGGGCAAGGTTTAAGTAATCATCCAACGTTTTGGCTGGCTGTGCTGCTAAATTTTGTAACAGTAGGATAAGTATACCAATTAAGCCCAGGTGTTTCACAGCTTCCATCAAAGTGTCATAATTTTCAAAAGTGCTAATCCGGTGTATCTAAAGTTATGTTTTCCTTATCAATATATACCCCACCGTCGTAGCGCGGATTAACGATATTATTATAAATAGAACCAAAGGTATAAGTAATTCCCACCTGAACCCCGTAACTGAAACTGGTAAGAATCTCTTTCTGATACAGAATAATCTCTTCGGGTTTTACTGCATCTTTTCTTATTGAAAGCTGGTTGTTTATCAGCGCAGCATTGCCAACTACCGAGAAAAACAGCCCACGGGCAAGCCTGAAATTCATTTGCGCCACCAGGTCGAAACGATAATTCTTAGGGTGATTAAAAATATGTGAGCCGGTGAGAGTAGTTGAAAGATTACCCCAGCGGGCCAGTTGCGTAAATGTTATATCCAAAATGTGACTGAACAGAAAATCTCTTTTCTTAAAATATAAGGTAGTATCAATGTAGGCATTATAAAGAGGCTGCAAGCGGTATTTAAAAGTAAGAAGGTGATTGACAGATTGGGAATAGGGAAACACATTGTATTCAACACCGGGAGCCATTGAAAGCTGCCATTTTATGTTGCTGTAGGTAGAGGCGTAATAAGCAGCCTCGAGGCCCACCGAAAAATGTTCTCCAAGGCTTCTAACAGCCAGCACATTTACATTCTGAATCAAAGTGGTGCCGTTAAACGAATAGGTGGAAGTTTCATATTGGTTGTTACTGAAGGAGACGCCTGCACTAATTTTTTGTTTCCATTTATCGGTTACATGAGAAGCGCTGACACTACCGGAGGCGGCAATAATTTGGGTAGATTTATTGCCGCTGAAATTGCCGTTGGCCTGTACCGTATAAATCCAGTTCTTCCATTTATCTACAGATTGCATTACCAGCTTTTGCTTGTTGGTGTAATCAAACGTTAAATATTTTTGTTGCCCGTTTCTTACCAGGTAGGGCATCAGTCCCATTGTTATAACGTTCGTCAGTTCATCTCTTGTTTTGCGGTTGGTATATTCTACCGGGGCGTTCATTTCCAGTGTGTCGTTCCGGCCCTCATATTTTCCTCTGCCAATAAAAAAAACATGATAAAGAGAACCGCCGCCTCCATTAGCCTGCGAGGCGATTATTACCTGTACGTCCGAAATCCGCGGATCCCTTACATAATCAATATACCAGAGTTGAACTTTCATATAATTCTCCCAATCACCCATTCCATCTACAAATACTTTTAAGTATTCGGGATGCGTAACCTCGGTGCTATCAATCGTCTGGCATTGGCAATTGATATAGAACAGTGGCGTCAGTAAAAGCAACAGGAAGTACTTTTTCATGCAAAGGCTGATTTAGAAAGGACCGCTGCTTGCGAACAGCGGTCCTTTTTCAAATAATTGAATTAATCGCCCTCTACCTGCTTGATGAATTTGCCGGTGGCATCAAACAGTACATCCCATTTTTTTCCGTCTTTTCCTATTTCCGCTTCATAGGTTACCACGTTTTTATCGTTGGTAATTTTAGCGGCTTCAACCAGTTTGTAAGCGGCATAGTGGGCCTTTACATATTCCTGCGCCGCAGCCGGTAATTCGGTGGTTTTGATATCAACCTCTACTTCTTTGCGATGGCCGGTTTTATCGTACGTAGCACTTTCATCCGTTCCGTTCAGCGAAAATTCAGCTTCAAAACCTCCGTCCTCCGCATCCCAGCTTACTTTTTTCACTGTTGGAAATTCTTTGGCAAATGCATCTTTAACGGCTGCAGGAACAGTCACTTTCGTTTTCTTCTCTTCCTTTTCATCCTTTTCTTTAGTGGCGGCATTTTGCGCCATCAACGCCGTGCTGAACAGACCGATCAGCAGTGCAAAAAATAATTTTTTCATGTTTTTGTTTTTAGATTATAAAATAATAAAGCGAAGGTGCAACACGATTCTGTATAGAATCTGTACCGGCAGATTAAAACAGCACCGTAAAAACGTGAAGATTATTTTCATAGCTATAGGTAAGCGTCATGCCGCTTACTTCTGCAATTTGCCGGGCAATAGATAAGCCCAGGCCGACAGACTCGCTGCTGGTAGTGCCCTTATGGAAACGCTTAAAAATATCATCTGCATTTAAGGCATTGGCATCTCCCGAATTTGAGATAAGCAGTTTATGTTCATTCAACTCAATGGTAATTTTTCCGCCCGGCCGGTTATGCCGGATGGCGTTTTGCAATAGGTTTCTTATCAGTATTTCGCCCAACGAGGGGTTGATCTTTACCTTTACTTCCTGCCCGAGATTTGAATCTACTTTAATCTCCCTAGCCTGAAGATATTCGGTGAAGGACTGGAGAGAATTGCGGGTAATATCGTTAAGTGAGACATTTTCTTCCGGCACAAATTGGTGATTATCAATTTTAGTTAACAACAGTAAAGATCTGTTAAGAACTACCAACTTGTTTATCGAATCGTTTAAAGAATTTAAGTACTGCATCTCTTCTTCCCGCATAACTTCCGACTGAATCAGCAAATCGATTTTTGCTTTCATAACTGCCAGGGGAGTTTGCATTTCGTGGGAGGCATTTTCCGCAAACTGCTTCTGACTTTTGAAATCTGAAAGCAATTTATCCATCATAGAGCTAACTGATGCATTAAGTCGCCTAAATTCGTCGGTGTTGGTACCGGATAAAGAAGGCTTGATGCCATCACTTACCTGGAAGCCCCTCAGCGCATTTAAAGTTAGATAGAATGGCTGCCAAAGTTTGCGTGATATGAAGTAATTAAGACTAAATAGTACTATGGCTAATAATAGGAGGATAGCGCTTAAGCCAAAGAAAAAACCGGATAAAAGCTCCTGATATTCAATGGTTGAACGGGATAACTGAATGTTATAAGTCTGCCCGTTAATTTTTACTACAGCTTCTATTAGTCTGAAATTTCCGGGCTCCTTTTCCTTTTCATCGAATATGCTTGTATCACGAAGCGCAACATGTGCAGGAACTGTTGAAGGAAGATGCGCAATGGACGCTTCCCCGGTTCTTGTTATGATGGCAATAGCTACAGAATCATTGTTCTGTAAATAGCTTTCAACCTGAGTCAATCTGTTTTTTAAAAGTTCATCGTTACTTTCCCGTACTTCCGAGGTGATAAGGATGTAACTGACAAAACCTGCCAATAAAACGATGGGGACGCTCAAGGCCAGGTAGAGAAGGCTTGTTTTGGTAAGTAATTTCATTTGTGGGTTTTGAAGTTATAACCGATTCCATAAACCGTTTGTATGTAATCATCGCAGCCTTTTTCAAGTAATTTTTTACGAAGGTTTTTAATATGCGAATACACAAAGTCCAGGTTATCCAGGCGGTCCACATGGTCGCCCCACAAATGCTCTGCTACGGAGCTTTTTGAAACCACCCGGTTCTTATTGGCAATAAAATACAATAGCAAATCGTATTCTTTACCGGTAAAAACTACCTCCTCGTTATTCACGGTCACTCTTCGTTCATCCGGCGTTATTACAATTTCGTTGACTACAATCTTCTGTTCTCCTCCAAAACTTTTTCTGCGAAGCAATGCCTTAATCCGGGCATTCAATTCGGAAAGATGAAAGGGTTTAGCCAGGTAGTCATCCGCTCCAAGGTCAAGCCCTTTTATCTTATCGTCAAGAGAGTCCTTCGCCGAAATAATAATAATTCCTGCCTTTGACTTATTTGCCTTTAACTGCCGGATAATCTCTAAACCAGAACCACCGGGAATAGAAATATCTACCAGAACGCAATCGTAATCGTAACCGGAAGTCTTGTCTTCCGCTTTCTGAAAATCTGCGGCTACTTCCACCACATATTTTTCCAACTCCAGATAATGGCGTATGCTTTTCCGCAGTTCTAATTCATCTTCAATTAGCAATATTTTCACGGAACAAAGGTGTAAAGAGATTTTGTAGCAAATTAGGATTAACTTATTTGCAGAGGAATATCATGGCTAAAAACAGGGAAATAAAGGCCTGGTAAACAAATAGAAATACCCCTTAAACCCGGGCATTTCTATCTTGAGAAACATTTGCTTCATACTAGCTTTGCTGTCAATTTAAAGGACCATCTTTATAATTTTGAAAAATAAACCTATTCCTTGTATATTCGCGTTAGTTCATTCTTTGAATATTTAAACCATTAGCACCTTTTGGGCTACTTGTAACTTAAAAATTCAATTATGAACTCGTTTTCAAAAAACTTCAATTCTTTTATTACTGCTTTTAAACAGGATAAGGGAGAATCTTATGTTGATTTCCTTGACTTTTGTTTTGAGGAGAATCCTAAACAAACTTTATTTGAGCTTTATAAGCGCAAGCTGCTATTTACCCAAAATTTCATTGGTAAAATTGCGAGTTCATCCAAGGTTCCCGCGTACTACAAACTTTTATTTCAAATAATTCAGCAGAATGAGGAGGATATAGTTTCCGCATCAGCATTTATTCGTAAATTTTCGCAGAAGCAATTGCTTCAGGGTGTCGCAAATTTACTTGAGAAAAGTAATGCCGAACTAAAATATAATGCGAATTGGAATATTAAGTATGCTGCGGGGGACCCAAGGTATTTAGAAACCGAAAGGCAAGGAACTTATCTCACATCTGCAGGAATTGAATTCCAAGAGCTTTTAAACAGGTTTTACCACCAAGCTTATACAAACGATATAATCGAAGTTAATTGGGATGAAAGTGCTGAAAATGCCTTCGCTCTTTTGTTAACGCATTTAAGAGTCTATAATACAATAAAGGATAGTATCGAAAGGCACTTGTATTTTGATTGGAGTTTAGAAATTATTGACGATAAAACTCTTAAAACCACTGCTCCCATAAATCAAAGAGAGGGCAAAATAGAAACTGATATTATTAACTCAATAAAATCTAAAATAGATATTGAATACTATTATGAATTGGCGCAAAGAAGTTTAACGAGGAGATACCTGGATAATATTGAAAATGGCAAACCAAAGCCAGCCGAGTATTGGAAATACTATCCGGATAGTAACAATAAAGAGGAAATGAAATGGTTTGGGGAGGCATTTGCATTAGATATAAAGGCAGACTTAAAGGTAGAAGCTGAATTAACAATTTTAAAAGAAAACTTTTTCCCCGGAATTGAAGAACTAACACACCTTGAATTAAGGCTATCTCAAAATGGGTTAAGCGAAATCTACAAACTCCCCTTAGAGCATACCTTTAGGGTGTTGAGTTTTTTAAGCGAATTCTCAAAAAAGCATATTGAGCAGATTGACAAGCAATATACAGATGGGGTTATTCACTTTAGCAAACTACACCAATCCTCTGCCGATGCTCAAATGATTGAAGTGACATCTAAGTTATTTAAAGGAAATAAGGAAGCGATAAAAGAAACTCTTAACAAACATTACAATGACGAAGTATCAGAGGAGCAGCGCAAAATAATTTCGGGTGCTAAAAATACAATCACCAATGAAAATTGCTTTATTCAGATAAACTATGAAAAGCTGATAAAAACAATCCAATGGCTACATCAGTACGACGAAAAATTTATTAGGAAAGTAATAGAAATTTTTACCTACACACCGGAAACGAATGTTACCCGATCTCCATTTTTCCGATTGGGCAACGATTTATGCTGGATGCCTAATCTGGTTGCTTTCCAATGTTTCGCAGAAAGTTTAATCGAAAATTTAATTGAAAAAAAATTTGTTGTTATCCATCAGTTTCAAACCAACTATTTCGAGAGGAGTTTAAATAATCTCTTCAAAAGCTATGGTTATAAGGTAATCATTGATGAACAAAATAAGATTTACAGGAGTCCCGATGGAAAAAGACTTGGAGATTTTGATGTACTGGCCTTTAAAAATGGGATATTGATTCACATACAGTTGAAACTAACAAATACCCGAAACAATTATTATGACCGATGGCTTTGGAAAAGCAATCAACTTAAAGATGCAGTGAGTCAGATTGAAAGAGGAAACAAATATATTTTAGAAAATCGGAATGAAATATGTGAGATACTTGGGTTAGATAATTATGATGAGATTAAGGAACATCATTCATTCATTATTAGTAACTCTCTACTCTATGACCATGAAAAAATAGGAGGCTATCTGAAAATTAGCGACTTCGAAGCTATGTTAGCATTGACCGTTGTTGAACAATCATGGCCGGGGGATCACACGAATGCAAAAAGATATGTGGGGTTACTTAACGACAATGGTCTGTTTAAGGAAATTGAAGGAACACCAGTTGTTGTAGATGATATGACATTAAAAATAGGAGAATTCGGCATAAGGGGACCAGGATTACTTCAAAAAAATGTTTACACGGCATTGTAGAGGAGGATAAATTTTAATGTAGCTGTAGGATATTGATCCGCGATAACTAAACTCGCGATAATGATTAAAAGAATCAAACTACACACCCAGCCCCCAGGCATTGAATAAGGAATGTATTTCTATAAAAATGATATCTTCAATTCATAAAAAGTAAAAGCGAACGATCTATACTCCAAGTTATTCTTGATTATTTTCATTCCTGCCAGGTGTCTATTGCGACGAATAATTAAGGGGATTATACGTTAAATCTAATTTTCCATATAGAAAGCACGCGGATATGATGACAGAACAACAATTAAAGGATTTTCTGCAAACCACAACAGATGAGATAAAAGACAATGTACTATCTAAAATCTACGATGTTTTAGTTTTACATCCAGAATTAAGAAGTAATTTAAATCCGGCATTTCCATATCCCCATAAATTGCGAGTAGGGATAATTGATAACTGTTTAGCAATTGAATATATAGGGCCCAATAACGATAAATCCAACGATTTCGTCAGCGAAGGTATTTACAATGAGAACTTAGACGTATACGATTTTTTAGGCTTAGAGATAAAACACTTAAAGGCTATAAACATCCCTGTTCAAACCAACATCGAAAACATGAGCTTTTTCCTTGGAGACTCTATGACCTATTTAACCGATTACTTTTATGACTTGACGCAATTGCCTTTTGAATATCTACAGTTAAACGGATATGTAGATTTTTCCAAACCGACCTCGCCAATCTTTGTTTCAAACACAACCTTTTTTTGGACAGATGACGAGGGCCGACTTAAAATCAAGCATATTGACTTTCTTGAAATTTTCCCCAGAGACCAACAGGGAAATGTCTTTTATCACGACCCCAAAGCTCTTGATCACTTTGCAAATTTTCTTCTGCTGTATAAAGTTCCAACTTATAAAACGAAGTTACATGGAATTCTAAACGAGTTCATTGAATTCATAAACCTGCCAGATGTTACTGAACCTCAGATCACAAAATTTCTGTCGGATAATCCAGAAATACTTCAACTTGCCTTTGGCGTAAATGAATTAAATCCGCAAGTTCTGTTGGAGTGGCAATATGATTCGGGAAAGGAAAACCTTCAACCTGATTTTTTGCCAATAAGAATGGATGGTTATGCTGATTTAATGGAGTTCAAACTTCCATATCTAAAGTCAAACCCAATGGTAGGACCTGCAGTCAGAAATCATCCTTCTTTTGAAATTGACACTGCGATTGCCCAGCTGGATACCTACGAAGAATGGTGTTCACAAAAAATTAATACAGATTGGCTAGAGGTAACCAAGAAAATAAAAATTTTATACCCTCAACGATTTTTAATTATAGGACATAGTAAAGATTTTTCTAAAGAAGACAGAGCAAGGCTTCGTAACATTCGAAATACGACCGTTTTTACTTATGACGAGTTTATTGAAATGACCAGATTCCAATTATATCGTATGCAGTAAGGTTGTCTTGAATAAAAAGTTGCGATAATTAATTATCGAGTCATGGATAAACCCGCATTTCAGTCGAAAGAAAAAACGCCAACAGGAGTAATACTTTGGCTGTGCCAAATACTGTACTGCCAACTAATATTAAAATATTTTGCTTACTGATTTTTTTCAAAATGATTTCAGGGAACAATCTCTTACTGGCTATAGGAATTGACAATTATCGCTATTCCGCCGATTTCAAAAGTCTTAACAACGCTGTTAACGATACCAAAGCGCTTATTGATGTTCTGACTGGCAAATATTCATTTGAATTATGTCAGGACCCATTATTTAATGAAACGGCAACAAAGGATAATATTTATGCAGCCTTTAATAGTCTCGTTAGTAGCTGTACAGAGGAAGATAATTTAGTAATCTTTTTTGCTGGTCACGGGGTAATGCATCCATTGACGAGAAAAGGATATTGGGTTCCCCACGAAGCGCGAAATGCACCGCCGGACTTTATTTCGAATTCAGACATTAAAGATTTTCTTGAGAACATACCTGCGAAACACATTTTTTTAATTTCCGATTCTTGTTTTTCGGGAACCTTTCTAACCACAACAAGGGGAATCGATGTTGAACAAAGTTATTCTGACCTAGCGTCAAATAAATCAAGATGGATGCTCGCTTCTGGTAGCGAACAAAAGGTATCCGATGGTGCACCTGGGAAAAGTAGCCCATTTGCGAAATACTTATTAAGATTTTTGAAGAATAATGACAACAAATATTCTTCGGTAACGGAAATTATTCGTTACGTAACAGTTTTAACTGCTCATAACTCACGACAACAGCCCAGAGGTGCTCAGATAGAAAACATCGGCCATCAAGGAGGGGAACTTGTATTCATTGCGAAAGATGAATTTGTAAAAAAATCCATAGATAAAACCAAAGGGAAACCACACACAAGGGAGTTGCTTGCTGAAATAAATGCGGTTTATAGGCAAAAAAGTGAAATCGCTACCGGGAAAGAAATTGTCCTCATACAGTCGTTTATCGAAGGCAAAGATTTACTCATTTTCGAACTCTTCAGATTTAATGATCAGGGACAAAAAAAAGTTTCATTCAACGACGGCAAAATAAAGTTTAGCCATGGCACCGACCAAGTGCTGGAGTGTACAGTGTACGCCAGATTTGCGACTTGGGAAGGGTTCAATAACTATTGGGATAATCACCAAGATTTTCATGAGAAACAGGTTTTAGCGATTGGTGCCTCTGATGAAATTTCCCGCGTCGAAGAAAGCGAAGTTGCAATTGCCCATCAAGAACATCTACAGGATTTACTAGACTCCAATCAAAACCCAATGAAATGTCTGCATTGCGGTAACATAATTAGCACCAACGATAGTTTTCTCGTTGAAATAGATGAAATAGACTTAAAGGAAAATATCGGTAATGTCCATTTAGAGTGCCTAAGACCAGTTGATCGCGTTCTAGGCAAAACTAGATTCAAGGATATAGATAACGAAAAAATGCTGGTCAATTTCGACCATAAAACTTGGGTATCCCTGATTAAGAGAGGACAAGGCTTTCTATCAGGTACAGCAAAAATAAATCAGCAACAGAAGATAGTGGCGCTTGGTTGGAACAAGGACCACGCCATAAATTCAGGAGACTATTGCATCAAAATGTTTTTAGAAAACGGCGACTCACAATACGTAATGCTGGGAAGAGAAATACATCGTTTCCATTCTGCTAAAATTGATGCAGAATTAAATTCCTTCAATGATGCGTTAAAGGAGAGTATTGAAACGAAGGATCCATTGGCTGTTACCTCCATGCATAAAACATTCGGCAATTATAGTCAGCTAGAAAAAATCAAAGCGGATTCAGAAACAATTTTGAAAGTTGCCGGATTCGAAAAATCAAAATTTAGCCAACAAATCAAAGCTATAAACGAAAATATCGATAACGACTACGCACCATTAGGTCTACTAACGATTCCTACCACAAACGAGATTCTGAATTTAGGAAAATTCATACCACTTATTTCTGACCCAGCCCAATTTGAAACCTTACACAATAATTGGAACGATGCCGGATTTAATATAGGAAAATGTGCTTTCAAAATTATTGAAAGCGATAAGGATTTAGACCAGTTTTTGCCCGCATTTTTCTCCGATGGAATGCAACCAGTTTTAAATCCCAAATTCGACGAAAATAAAAATCTAGTTGAAGGGATAATTTTTTCTGACATTAAGGATTTTATAGAGAACAGCGAAAGCCAACAATTGATACCTCCTAAAGAACCTGCTTGGAAAACCGGGGATATTGTGAAAGTTGTTTTTCCAAACCGCCGCTCAAAAAAAATTCCACTTGGAAAGTTAGTTAGCGATGAATTTCTAGATGATTCCGGCGTGCCCTGCGTGATGTTTGCCGCAATAGAGAGTGGAATAGTCCGCGAAGATTTGACATTTAAAATACCATCACGTTTATTGGAAAGAGTTTGATATTACGCTTAAACAAAGAACTAGGCCCTTGTGTTCAAAATTAAGATTAAGTTAGCAAGGCATTTATAGAAATAATTAACCTCATGCCAAATCGATAGAGATGTTCGCGAAACAGATATTACTAACAAATGACCATCCCAAAAGGGAATTTGAGTTCAGCTATAGCTTCTCGTGTCTTACAATTGCAAGCATTGAAGCAACATCTTTATTGGAATTAACTCCTCAGGAATGGTATCCCAAGTTATCTCGGCTATTTCTGCTTTTCACTTATTCCGATCAAAATGACAGAACAACATCCTTCCCCTTGGATTTGTCTTCTCAGACACAGTTAAATCAAAGGAAACCGGAAATATTCTTTAGGGACTTTATTGTTCCCGAGGAAAACAAAAACAACATGACTTCGCGTGAGAACTTTATTAGCCATTTAAGCATCGAACTTAAATCGTATGATTCTATATTGGCAGATACTAAACTTTCCCTTTTTTATCAAGAAACTCCAGGGGTTAAGCTAAATGAACCCAAGCAGCGTTCATGAAAAGAATACTTAAGTGTTTAGATAGTTTTTTGGAAGGAGTGTTATTAGCATTGGTAATAATTTTGCTTACTTTTTCCTTTGTGGTTGTCGCTTTACTTTGTGTTGAGTCAACTCAATACAATTTAGAAATTTCTATCGGTGCAGCTGATCGACTAATAGATTTAGTAGGTGAGTTTAAGGAGTTATTTGCCGCCACAATCGGCATTATTACGCTGCACCTTGTACTCCGCAGGGTGGAAATTGCCACAAATGCAAATAGAATTGCAGCTAGAAATGATTGGACAAAAAAATTAAATGAGCGCATAGGCAGAGAAGTAGGAGCCTCGAACAGATCACTAGTCAGATATTTTGAAATTCATGCAGATGATATCTACGACTACCTTTCCCAAACTGATATGAAAATTTCAAACAAAAAAGTTCTTGAAAAATTCTTTCAAACGCATGTAGCAGCAGGTGTAAGATCTTTCGAAATGGGAACCAGCGCCTATGAAAAGAATAATGGAGTATATCGATTTTCGATTTCCTCCTATTCCTATCAAGACCATTTTACAAAAATTAAAGATTACATTTTCAAGCCAACCAGCAAATACCAAAATATCACTGAAGACATCAGAATCTTATACTTAGCAGAAATTGAAATAGACCCTGTAACAAAAAAATTGAAAGCCTGACGGTGGAAAGAAACTATTGCTTTACTATCTTAAAACACTCGGCGGGGTTGTAAAACGACCAGGCATAAAATCTTTATGTTTTAATACGACCATTCATATCATTCACGAGTTACATGATACTAATGATTCTATGGTAAATTGGAAGCAGAAGAAGTAAATCTTACATTCGCTTTCTGTAATACCACCTATTCATGGCCCGTATATATAGTCTTTCAATTAAGAATTTCAGAGGAATAGAAACCTTTGACCAAAATTTCGGAAACTCGAATCTTGTTTGTTTAATCGGTCGTGGAGATTCGGGTAAATCCACTATACTAGAAGCGATTTCGTATGTTTTATCTCCCAGTTGGAACGTGACGTTTTATGATACAGATTTTTTCAATTGTATAGTTGATAACCCGATAGTAATTGAAGCCACATTGATTGATGTTCCCGAAAAATTATTAAGGGAAGAAAAATTCGGTCTATATATCCGAGGCTTAACAGCTTCAGGCACTTTAACAGATGAATTGGAGAATATTGAAACACCAACTCTCACTGTTAGATTAGAAGTAAAAAAGGATTTAGAACCCAATTGGACGGTAACTAATGGAACAACTGATATTGCCATTTCCGCAGAAAACCGCTCACATTTTAATACCTTCATTTTGTCTGATTTCCTTGAAAGGCATTTTTCATGGACTAGAGGCGGGCCACTCTTATCAATTTTGAAAAGGCAAGGAAACATTGAATTTGATAATGACGATACTATTCTAAATGCTCTACGAGAAGCAAAGTTACAAATAGATAAAGGCGCGTTTTCGCAGTTTACTTCGGTTAGCGAAATTGTTGCCACCAAGGCAAAGGAATACGGTGTAACTATAGATAGCTTTTCAACGACTGTAGACATAAGAGATATTTCCGTGCGCGACGGAAAAGTTTGTCTACACGAAGCTGGCATACCTCTAAGACTGAAAGGGAAAGGAACCAAACGCCTGATATCGGCAGCAATACAGACTACTCTATCGGAAAATGGAGGAATCGTTCTAATTGATGAATTTGAACAGGGCTTGGAGCCCGACCGTGTTCAACACCTAGCTAAACATTTAAAGGACAATAATAAAGGGCAAATCTTCATCACTACACATTCCCGCGATGTCGTAGTTCAGTTAACTACCAGTGATTTATTTTTGAAAAAGGCAGGCGCGCCTAAATTAGTCACACTTCCCCCATCCTTGCAAGGATGTATACGAAGTAATCCTGAAGCTTTTTTTGCTAAAAGAGTAATCGTTTGCGAGGGACCAACTGAAATCGGTATTTGCAACGCTTTAAATTCTTACAGAATTGAAAAGGGAGAAGCGAATATAGCGTTTAAAGGTGTGCGGTTTGCGAATGGAACAGGAACTACGTTAGTAAAGTATTGCGAAGGTTTTAGACAATCCGATTTCCCAACTTGCCTATTTTGTGATTCCGATGCGAAGGACGTAAACGATGAAAAAGCGAAGCTAACTTGCGCCGGTGTCATCATTATAGATTGGTCAAACAATGACTGTTTGGAATTGGCAATAATAAAAAATGTTCCTTTGGCAGCCCTGAAGGAAATTTATAAGCTGGCTGTTACTATCAAGAGCGAGGAAAGTGGCGATTCCTATGAGGAAGCAGACAAAAGTCTGCGAGATTCCTTAAAGGCTAAACTTCCTACCTACCCCGACGTCCTTTCAAGTGAAACGGATTCACTTCTGGTTAGACAAACGCTTGGTAATGTTGCCAAAAAGAATGGTTGGTTCAAAACGCAAACGAAAGGTGAACAGTTAGGCGAAATCTTGTTTAAGCATTTTGACTCAATTAAAGACAATGAGTTAGGTCAAAAACTTGAAGAATTATCTAATTGGATAGACAAATGAACGTGGTTGAATTTATCTCGCCTAAAAAAAGTATGCTGATTGCTCCGGCAGGACACGGTAAAACCCACGCTATATCTGAATGCCTAAAACACACAACAGGAAAGCAACTTATTTTAACCCATACACATGCTGGTATTGCGTCTATTAAAGAAAAGCTTAGGAAGGCGAAAATTGCCACATCAAATTTTCAGGTTGAAACAATTACAGGTTTTGCTCAAAAGTATGTATTAGCATTTTATCGAGGTTCTGATATTCCAGCACAAGAAAATTCAAAAGAGTATTACAGTTTTATTATTAAAAAGGCGACAGTAATTTTGAAGAGCAAACCTGTTAGCAATATTATACGAATTACATACAGTGGAATTTTTGTTGATGAATATCAAGATTGCACGCTCGAAGCCCATAATTTAGTTTTAGCCCTGGCCGATATACTACCTACAAGAATTTTAGGCGACTACTTGCAGGGAATATTTGGATTCGATAAAGCTGAAATGGTAGATCTTAATAATACAGACCACATGGGAGATTTCTTAACCAATCCCCAAGTGCTGGAAACGCCGTGGCGCTGGAAAATTGGTCAAAATGAGCCATTAGGAACTACTTTAAAGGAAATCCGTCAATTACTAGAAAAGAGAGAGACCATCAACCTCACTTTGTTTAAAACCACAATAGAAATTCACAAGGTCAAAGAAATAGATTTATATGACCCCAGAAGTTCCTATTGTCAAACAATACGGTCTTTACTTGGCAGTAAAAGCTTGTTAATAATTCATCCCGACAGCAAAAACCTAGAGAGTAGAAAAAAAGTAGTGGCGATTTTCAACAATGCATTTAAACTACTAGAATCTATTGACAACAAAGATTTCTATTCCTTAGCGAAGCAGTTTGACAAAACCGACACCACCCCAGAAACAGTATTGAGGAATGTTTCCTTGGAATTGTTCAATAGCACGGGCGTTAATAACTGGTTTAATGATAAAGGGCTTGTAAAGAAACGGCAAGAAAAAGACAAAGCAAGGCTGCTACCACTACAACAATGTATTACTGATATAGCAGCCACTCACTCACTCAAATCTTATTCAAATGCCTTGAGTTTAATTAAAGAACTGCCGGAAATAAAATGTTATAGACGAGAATTACATCTATCGCTTTCGAAAGCCCTGGAATCCGCACATGACAATCAAATAAGCGCAAATGAAGCAATGATTAACCACAGGAACATAATTAGACGAGTGGGTAGAAAAGTTTACGGTAAATGCATTGGCACTACGTTACTCACGAAGGGCCTAGAGTTTGATACAGTTGTCATTCTAAACGCACACAAATTTGATTGTCCTAAACATTTATATGTGGCTCTTACAAGGGCCTCAAAGAGGCTAGTAATATTTACCCAGCAGGAAGTTCTTAATCCCTATCTCCCAATTCCGCAACCAAGTCCTCAATCCAGTCCTAAGCCAAGGCCTCTACTTAAGTAGCCTTAAGCATCGACTTATCGAACCTTTATAGTGATATTCAATTAGTTAATTCGGTGATTGGACAAGTTTGATTCATATCCTGTAGCTACAACATACTTTTAGCGATCCTACTTCATCCACTTCCTCACATTATCTTTAAACTTGCGACCGATTGGCAACTCATGCTTTCCCAAATTCACGGTTTGTGCATCGGCGAGACGAATTTTGCTTATGGAGACAATGTAGGAACGATGAATTCGTAAAAAGTCAGCGGTGTTAAGTTCCTCTTCTATCTTATAGAGGGGGGCATAAATTTTATGTTCCTCGGTTTCGGTTACTATGTTAGTGTAGTTCCCTTTAGCCTCTAAATATAATATCTCGCTAACTGGAATCTTGAATGTTTTGGTTTCGGATTTTAAAACCAATTCGCGGGAGCCGCTTTCAACGCGCTTAGTTGCGGGGGAGTGGGGTTCGCCGCTTATCTTGTGTAATATGGCAGCCGTTGCCTTTTGAACTGCTTTCAAAAAACGTTCAATCGAAATTGGCTTTAACAGATAGTCGCATACACCTAATTCAAACCCATCTAGCGCAAACTCCTTATAGGCAGTTGTAAGAATAACCTGAGGGGGATTTTGCAGTGTTTTGAGAAAATTGAGGCCACTAATCACAGGCATATTGATATCGAGAAACAGAATGTCCACTTTATGTTTTGCCAAAACTTCGGATGCTTCAAAGGCATTTTCGCAACTTCCTACTACCTGCAAGTTTTTAATATTCTTACAATAACCTTCAATTATCTGCCTGGCCATCGGTTCATCATCTACAATAAGACAGTTAAATGTGCTCATAATTCAAGTTGCAGTTTAAGTTTATAGATGTTATCGACCTCTTCAATCTGTAACTGATGTTTGTTTGGATACAACAATTGCAGTCGCTTTCGCACATTATCCATGCCTACACCTCCTTCGCGATTAACTAAGGCGGTTTCCTTCATCTGAGGATTATAACTGTTCTCCATTTCAAGTATCAATTTGTTATTCTCCATTCGCAAGTTTCCCTTAATGTAAATTTTATTTCCTACTGTGTGTCTGGAGTGCTTAAAAGCATTTTCGACAAAAGAGATAAGTAGTAAAGGGGCAATCTGCAAATTCATCTCTACATCTTTAGGTAAAGTAAAATCCACCTTGCTGCTTTGCGATAAACGTATTTTTTCCAGTGCTATGTAATTTCGTATATAATCCAGCTCATCATGCAAAGGCACGAGCGGCTTGCTCGTTTCGTAAATGCTGTACCGGAGCAGATCTGATAACCGCAACATCATATCAGGAAGCAAATCCGACTTTGTCACCGCATGACCGTATAAGTTATTCAGCGTATTGAATAAAAAATGCGGACTTATTTGTGCCTTCAAAAAATTCAATTCACTTTCTACCTGCTCTTGTTTTCGCAGAAACTCTTGTTGTTGCCACGTATATAGATCCTTCCCGAATTTAAGTGCGGCAGCTAATGATGAAATGAGCAGATAAATCCCGTAAAAATTAAAATATCGAATCAGTTCAAAACTTCCGCTCGACATAAAATAATACCACCGAATAGCGAGCCAAGCAAAAAACACAGGAGGGCCTATGACCGTACCCAACGCAAATAAGAGAACACTATTAAATCGTTTAGCCCCGAGATACAGAAAGTATCCGGAGTAAAATACCATCATGTTGATTATGCTAAAACCTATAAATGAGATGATGGCGCCTGATGTTTGCAAATACCTTCCAACGCTGAGAAAGTTAAGGGAGTAAAATACAATCCAAAGCAGGACATGACGAACCCATGAACTGCTTAATAGTAATTGCCTAAGGTATCTATCGACTCTTTCCATAACCTCAAAAGTAAGAGTTAGCGATCAAATACGAGCGAAATATGACGAACGACATGATTTTCTATGCGAACGGCAAGAATCGGTTGTTGAACACCTGACAGCGGTTTTTAAGTTGTTCATCAGTAAACTATGCCGTGTAACCCTTCTGCTTCGTTCGCCTTTAGCAAGTCCGCAGCTTTGTATCACAAAAGCAAACAAAATGAAAATAAAAGCAACAGCAATTTTATGTGTAGTGTTCCTTACTTCGGCAACTACACCAAGTTTACAACCGAATCAGTGGACCGCAACTAATGACAAGGATGGCATCAATTCTTACATAGGTGCATCCCAAACCAACGGTATTATTCCAACAAAGGTAGTGATGAATATTTCAGCATCTCCGGAGAAAGTAATCCGGGTAATAGCAGATGTAGATAAGTATTCACAATGGGTCCCTTATTGCGAAAAAAGCTATACCATACAGAAGGTATCTGATACCACCTGCTATGCTTATCAGCGAATCAGCGCGCCAATGGTTACTGATCGCGATTTAGCAATGCGTCTAACCGTGCGCAAAATCGCCAATAGTGAATATGAAGTATTGCTTACCGCAGTACCAAATTTCGTAAAGGCTGAAAGTAACGCTATTCGCATCGAACATTTTATAGCACGCTATCATGTTTATGCCTTAACAAAGGACACCACTTGTGTTGAACAGGTTTGCGAGGTAAACATTGGAGGAAGCATTCCCACCTTTTTGTTGAAGTGGGCGAACCGAAATCAGCCGCATGAAACTTTTCAAAAGTTGCGTGCGCAAATCCTTAATTCTTAAGAAGAAAAATTTATTAACCATAAAAATAAAACAACATGAAAATCGCAGTAACAGGAGCCAGTGGTCAGATTGGCGTAGCTTTAGTAAAGGAATTATTGAAAGAGGGGCATCAGGTAAAAGCCTTGATATATGACTCGAATAAGGGGCTGGAAAATTTGCCCATTGAGTTCGTAAAGGGAAGCGTACTAAATGCAGATGACTGTCAACGTCTGTGCGCCGGAGCGGATGCCGTTTTCCACTTGGCTGCAATTGTATCTATCAATGGCGACCCGGATGGTAACGTATGGAACGTTAATGTAAACGGAACCCGAAATATGCTGGATGCTTGCGTAGCACAAAAGGTTAAAAAGCTGGTGCATTTCAGTTCTATTCACGCTTTCAACACCCAACCTGTTGAGCTGCCTCTGGATGAGGGTCGCACGCTTGCAGGAGAAGAAGCCTTCCCTTACGAGAAATCTAAGGCGGCGGGGCAAAGGTTGGTATTACAATATGTAAAAAACCACGGTCTAAATGCTTCAGTAATCAATCCTACGGGCGTATTGGGATACGATGACTATTTACCATCCATAAAAGGCAAAATGCTGATTGATTTTTATAACGGCAAAATACCAATGTTAACTCCTGGGGGGTTTAACTGGGTTGATACTCGCGATGTAATAAAGGCGGCTATTTCAGCAATGCACCGGGGAGGTGCTGGTGAGTGCTATTTGATATCCGGCAAGTACTACACACTTACAGAATTTGCCAAGGTCATCTCCGGAGTTACTAAAAGAAGAATGCCAAAATTTGTTGCTCCTGTTTGGCTAATGAGGCTGTCCTTGCCATTTGTTCGGTTATACGGGCGGTTAACCAAAACAGAACCACTTTACACGCTGGAGTCGCTTAAATCACTTTTAGAAGGAAACAAAAGTATCAACTATACAAAGGCTGCCATGCAACTTGGTCACTCGCCGAGACCCCTTGAAGAAACATTGGCGGACACCTATGCGTGGTTTAAACTTCGAGGTTACATTAACTAATAACATTAACTAATAAACACAAAAATTAAAGTATATGACACTTCAAGCATTAAATCTGGCTACTTACATTTGGATATTTCTTTGCATAGTAGCTTTCCCGTTTTTATTAAAGGTAACTCAGCCTTATGGCCGGCATATAAATACTAAATGGGGCCCTACTATTAACAATAAGTTCGGCTGGTTTTTACAGGAAATTCCTTCCTTGATTTTTCTATCGGTATTCTTTTTCTCAGGGACAGGCGTGAAAACCACAGCCGCCTGGTTTTTCTGGGGAATTTGGGTCGTTCACTATATAAACCGGAGCATTATTTTCCCATTAAGGACAAGAACTACTGACAAACAAATACCGGTAGTGATAGTTGCCTCGGCCATCTTCTTTAATTTCATGAATGGTTTCCTTAACGGGACTTTCCTTGGCAACTTTGCCGGAATATACGGGGATTATTATTTTACTTCACCACGATTTATCATTGGCTTGACAATTTTCATTGCTGGTGTCATTGTCAATAATCATTCAGATAATATTCTCATCAATCTTCGTAAACCTGGCGAAACCGGATATAAAATACCTCAAGGGGGGCTATTCAAATTTGTATCATGTCCTAATATGTTAGGGGAGATGACAGAATGGTTAGGCTTTGCCATCATGGTTGATTCTCTGCCTGCATGGAGTTTTTTCTTATGGACGGCAGTTAATCTAATACCTCGCACGATTGATCACCATAAGTGGTATTTGCAAAAATTTATTGACTATCCAAAGAGAAGAAAGGCTGTGATTCCTTTCGTATTGTAAGCAGCTCAATAAAGCAATTTTTATTTCCATAATCATAAACTGTGAGCATGCTATCTCTAATCAGAATTTCGGTTGCAAAAATTGATATTAGTAAGAGAAATAATAGTGTTTGGTTTTCAATCCTTATACTGCTGCAATTTGTTTGCATGTTTGCTACCGCTCAAAATAAATCAATAACTGGACATGTACGTGATGGTAAAACAAGAGAGGGGGTGGGATTTGCTACTATAACTGTTAGAGGGACTAATTTGGGTGTTGTTGCAGACTCTGCGGGCAACTTTGACATAGTAGTTAGTTCAACACCGCAGATAATAGAGGTTTCTATGCTGGGCTATGATCGCAAGGCAATTGAAGTTAGCGCTCGTGATAACGGACCCTTAATTATAGGTCTAAACCCTGCCGGTATCGAATTAAAGGACATAGTAGTTAAACCTGGCAAAAAGACGAGGCGTATAATTGATACAGCAGCATTATTTGTATTAGCCCGCGTGATAGACTGCAAGCGTGTTAATAATCCTGAAACAACACGGTTCTATAAACTGAATGAACATACTAAATTGGTGGTTTCCTTACTCAACGCCTCGCCAAAATTTACCAAGGCCAGGATTTTCAGACAATACTCTTTCTTCTTTGAAAAGCATGACACAACAAATGCTGGCGAAGATTACATCCCGCTCGGTATTTTAGAGGAGTATAATAGAATTTATCACAGCGGTGAACCTTTAGTTGATAGGAAAGTAATTTATTACAGACACTTATCGGGATTTAAGGAGGAATTTATTTCTAACTATCTGTCGGACCAATTTAAAAGTATTGACATTTATAAAAATGTGTTTGTGATGGCCAACAAATCCTTCACATCACCGTTTTCACCAGCGGGTAGGGCAGTATATCTATATCACATTCTGGATACTCTGCGCGAGGGAAATAGTGTAAGCTATAAGATAAACTTTGTAGCTAAGAACAAGGAAGATGTTGCACTGAAAGGTTACGCAATAATAGACTCAACCACTTGGGGTATTAAACAAATTTATTTTAAGCCTAACGAGAAAGCAAACCTCAACTATCTGACTGATTATTCTATCGAGCAGAAGTTCAATTACGTCGGCAATAGTTGGATTATGCAAACTGAAAAATTGAGTACTCAGGGGAACCTTTTGGAACAGCAGCACAAAATGTCTTTTTACTTAACCAAGTTGACAGCTCGCGATTCGATTCAACTTAATCACGACATGCCTGAAACGGTGTTCAAGGCTAAGGAAGATATTGTGATGAAAGACGCTTATAAAAAGCCTCGTGGTTTCCTTGATACGATAAGGATTGTCCCCCTGGATGATGCCGAACAACACATCTATCATTCATTCGACACAGCGATAACTGTAAAGTCATTTAAGAAATTACAATGGGCAGCGAACTTAATAACAACTGCCACCTTTCGCGCCGGACCGATTGACTTTGGCAGGGCCTACTATCTTGTAAGCCGCAATGCAGTAGAGGGCTACCGGGTCAGGTTAGGTGCCTTTACTAACGATAATTTCAGTCGCATATTTTATTTATACGGCCATGCTGCCTACGGCTTTACTGATAAAAAATGGAAATATGAAGCTGATGCCCACATAAAACTGCCCAGCCAGAATCACCGATGGAATGAGTTATGGCTCCAAAGCAAAAACGATATGATAGAACTTGGGCGTAATAATCCGCTTTTGAGTTACGATAACGTACTTACTCTTCTCTCCCCCTCAAGTAAATACAACAGGGTGCTTCATACATCAACACAAAGCATTCAGTATGAAAAAGATTGGTTCAAAGGATTCAGCATGAATTTAGGGGCATCATTCAACCGATATTACTCAACGGAACGAGGATTTATATTTGAAAAGTATCAGGGAGAATGGCAAGCCACACCCGGTTTTAAGACAACCGAACTTATGCTTGAGTTTCGTTATTGTGCAAACGAACGATATACGGAAAAATATGGTTATCGGTATTTTCTTCCATCGAATAAGCCAAGTTTCAGCATCAAGTATACTTTGGGCATTAAGAATCCGTTAACGGGTGATTATAATTATCACAAGCTGCAGGCCAGTGTTCAACAAATCATTTATATGCCGATTGTTGGCTATGGTAAACTGAATCTTAGTTCCGGATATATTTCGGGTAATGCTCCATATCCGGTTGCTTTTATATCAGGGGCAAACATGGGTCTTTTTAGAGATGAAACTGCTTACCAGTTGACCAGGCAATATGAATTTGCTCATGATGTATATGTATCCCTTTGGTATGAGCATCACTTCGAAGGCTTACTATTTAACCATATCCCATATGTAAATAAGCTGAAACTCCGTGAATTTTTGACGGCAAAGGTATTGTGGGGAGATATGAGCAGCTCTAACAAAACACTATTGCGCCTACCTGGCGAAATGAACACAGCTTCCAAGATTCCGTACGCTGAAGTTGGGTTCGGCATTGAAAACATTCTCAAAATAATTCAGGTGAGTTTTACATGGCGAGCGGATTATCGAAATGTGTCAGGAGCACAAAATTTTGCTTTAAAACTCGCTATCAAACCTTCATTCTAACTCATTTTAATATAATATCGTTATGGATAATAAAATATCATTAAATCCATTCCCTAATGGGTGGTACGTGCTGGCAAGTTCATCGGAACTTGATGCCGGACAGATCCTTAATCGGAAATTTGCGGGCAAAGAGATTGTTGTTTTCAGAACCGAATTAGGAAAAATCTGTGTATCAGATGCACACTGTCCCCACATGGGTGGTCACTTTGGACATGGCGGAAAAGTGGAAGGTGAAGCTATCAAATGCCCATTTCACTATTTCTGTTTTGATGTGCATGGAAGTTGTACCGCTACGGGATATAAAAGTAAACCTTCCCCTAAACTGAGGTTAAGAACCTGGCCGTCGGAAGAAAAGAACGGCTTCATTTTAGTTTATTATCATAGTCAAGGTAAAGAGCCAAGCTGGCAGGTACCGGTTATCAGTCTGGATGGTTGGACTGCTCCTATAATGGCCGATCGTTTACTAAACAGCCACCCGCAAGAGGTTACAGAAAATAGTGTTGACATTGGACATTTCAGCATAGTGCATGGCTACAAAAATGTAAAGCAATTAAAAGAGTTAACCACCTCTAACCATTATTTGAACACTCGTTATGCCATGACCAGAAGTGGAGGGTTACTTTCAAAATCTGGCAAACTTACAGCAGAATTTGAGGTACATGTCTACGGTCTCGGATATTCATTCGTAGAAGTTGAAATACCTGAACTTCAGATGCAAACGAGGCAATTTGTTTTCGCAACACCTATTGATCATAATCGAATGAATTTAAGAGTAGGAATGAGTATTAAAAAAGATAATAACCTCGGTAAACTAAACCCTTTACTTAAAATCCTTCCCGCATCTATTATCACATCCATCGTTTCAAAACAGGCCTTTAAAACATTTTATAGTGATGTTGCACAAGACTTTGAGATTTGGGAGAACAAAATATACGTAACACCACCGGTGCTTGCAAAAGGAGATGGCCCTGTAATGCAATATCGCAATTGGGCCAGCCAGTTTTACGAATGAGAAGATACGCTTCGGCTGAAAATGAAAAGCGAAATTCGGTGTCTGATGACCAGAATTCCGCTCAAGTAGCCTGAAGCATCGAACCTTTGGAATTACATCAAACAGCTAACCATTGATGGGAAAAGTTGAATTGATAAAACAGCCCTCATTTGTCGCAAAACAAGTTAGGGCTATTTCATAACAAGGTTGGTGTTGTGTTGGTAGCCTTCAGCGGAATCCAACAATTGCGATTCAGCGCTATAATTCTACGATGGGATTCTTGAAACTGGTTTTTGAGAACTAACAGCAGCGTATAACATCGCATCAAACTGATCAATCTTCTCATTCCCTAATTCTTCTAAGTATATTTCAGTGGTCTTCTCATCTTTATGGGAAAGAGCTTCTTTAATAGCAGATGTTGCAACTCCGTTGGCCTTTAATCCGCTTGCGTAGCTATGTCGGGCTACATACATTGTAAGGTTGCATTGCAATCCAATCTTTTTCGCTATTGATTTAAGCCGTTTTGAGGTAGTGCTTTGCAAGCTTCTAACTCTTTCCTTTTGCGCAAAGATTGTATCATGTCGTTCATCAAACACAGGAAATAAATAATCCTCGTAAACAAGGTCTTCGTAATAGGCGATTATCTGCCGGGCCCTATCGTTCAGTTTTAAAGAAATCAAATCGCCAGTTTTCTGACGGGTATATTCCAATCTGCCGTCAACTATATTCCTTTTACTCAAGTAAGCTATGTCTGTCAAGTTAGTCCCCCTGGTATAAAAGCTAAACAAAAAGTAGTTTCGAGCCATCCACTCCGCACAATAAGGTTCCAGTTCTACTTGTTCAATTTGGCGAATACCTTCAAGCGAAATAGCCCTTTTTCGCGTTTTTAAATTATAGCGGGAGAGGCTAAAATTCTTATAGCCATAATCACCTTCTGGACAAAGATCTAGCTTTACAGCCCGTTTAATAAGCGCTCTGAAAGTTTTAAAGTAAAAGAACAACGTAGTATCCCTATGACCACGTCGGATACAAAAAGACTCCCATTCGGTTAGGAATGTGTAGTTAATATCTCGAAACTCCAGCTTCTTATCCGGTTTAAACAATTCCAGCATCCTTTTGCAATTTTTGTAAGAGGCAGCCGTGCCCACTTTCCCATCTTCATTTAATTGCTTTTCAACACGATCAAAAACTTCAAAGACAGCTACCTGCTCAACATTTTTGCTAAGCATCTTTTGAATATCGTAAACGGTATAATAACGATCTTCACGAACGCATTCAAGCTCATAATCCTCGATCTTATCGATTACTTCATCGATTGTCTTCTTAAGCTTTAAACACTTTGGATGCTTCTTATTGGGCCTTTGTGTAGCCTCGTCCCATTCCTTTTCTAAACAATCAAATCCGGTAGACTTAATAATTTTCTGTCTGTCTTTGGTAATCTTAACAATGATAGGATAGGCTCCAAATTTATTTGGCCTATTCTTTCTTAATACAACTGTTACTTGTGCGGTTTCATTTTTCGGTCTCATTTGTTCGACACTTTTTAGTTATAAAATGGTCGTCACTTTGGTCCCACAAACTCACCGCAAAACTGCTTTTAACTAAGCTGAACTACTTAATCAAAATCAGTAAATACTTGATTTTCAGAGGAACTAAGAGCAACTACCACTAACTAAGGAGTAGTCAAAAATTCATGGGGTGCAAGAGGTCGCTGGTTCGAATCCAGTCACCCAGACGAAAGAAAACCCGCTTATCCCGATGCTTCGGGAGGCGGGTTTTTGTTTTCAGCAGATATTCCATGGTACCTGGAAGGCTTCGTAAACTACAACTTTATTGCTATACCCTATTTGTCCATCACATCATTAAACAGCATCAATCGTCTGCATCATCCTCAATTAGTATAATAGGGCGGATGATCATGTATATAAATGGCCGTGTAGCAATGCGGGGCCATTTTGTTTTTGTATAACCGATAAAAGATGTGAATGATGCAACTCTGCCGCGGAATTGTGTAAGGTTTAATCAGATAAAAGTCTTCACCTTGCAGTATTAAGATTGAACTAAATTAATCGCATATAAAATGAAATATAAATTTCCCTCCATAGCATTTATTTTGCTGCTGACTTCTACAAATATAATCTTTGCACAAGCGCCGGTACTTGGCAAGGTGGCCGATTTTGTTCTCTTTTCTACGGCGGGACCGGTGACCAATACCGGCACTTCGCATATTACGGGTAATGTGGGCACTAACAGCGGTTCCAGCACCGGTTTTGGAAATGTGAATGGCGTAATGGCCGACGGAGGACCGTTAAGCGCACAATGCGCTAACGACTTGCTGCATCTCTATAATCAGCTGGACAGTGCTGTGGCTACTTTTCATCCTTCCAATTTGCTTGGCAACGGGCAGACGCTGGTGCCCGGCGTGTACGCTATAGCCAGTGCGGCCACTCTTAACCTTGATCTTATTTTAGATGCTCAAACCAACGCAAACGCGGTCTTCATATTTAAAATTCAGGGCTCGTTTTCTACCAATGCTTCGGCAAAGGTTAAATTGATTAACGGTGCCCAGGCGTGCAACGTATTTTGGAAAGTAGAGGGTTTAGTAAGCATGGCTACTAAAACCAAAATGTGCGGAACTGTTATTGCTAACAATGCCGCCATAAATATGAATACCCTGGATACGCTGGAAGGAAGAGCGCTCTCCACAGCAGGTTCAGTTACCCTAAATGGTATTATGGCGTATACTCCCATCGGTTGTGGAAGCCCGGTTCTAAATGGGCCGATTGCACCCGATCTTGCGTCAACAGCCTGTTATGCGATATTTTCCTCTAATGGGGCAGTTTCAAATTCGGGCGTAACTTATGTTACGGGCGATGTGGGGACAAATACCGGTTTAACTACCGGATTCGATACAGCTTATGTAACAGGAACTGTTCACACCATCCCCGATACCTCCACCGCACGTTGCGCGGCTGATTTAACGAACATCTATAATTACCTCAATACTCTGCCGGTTGATATCAAATTGCTCTATCCGGCGCAGTTCGGCAATAACCTGGTGTTAACACCGCATACCTACCTGTTAAACGCGGCTACTGTATTTACAGATACCCTCTGGCTTGATGCGCAGGGTAATAACAACGCGGTATTTGTTATTAAAATAAACGGAGCGCTTTCTACGAGCACCTATTCCACCGTACAACTGGTTAACGGAGCACAAGCCAAAAATGTATACTGGAAGATTGAGGGCGCTGTTGGCTTAAACAACTACTCCGTATTTTGCGGAACCATAGTTTGTAATAACGGTGCCCTGGGTGCGATTCATACCGGGGTCAGGATAAACGGACGATTGCTTAATACTACAGGCGCCTTAACAACTGCAGCAATTATTGCAACGATACCTTCTGCTTGTGGGATTACCGGTTTAGACGAGATTTCCGGCAACGTCGCGAAAAATCCGGTAAGTATATATCCAAATCCATTTAAGGGTTCACTGGATATCATTTTTAATAAATCTGAACCAGTAAAAGCCGAGTTGCAGTTATTCAATTCCATCGGGGCGGAAATAATGAGCACAACTATCAGCAATCAATTGACAAGTATATCCACAACCAATTTTCCCCCGGGAATTTACTTTTATACAGTAACGGAGAATAAGAGGGTAATACAAACCGGCAGATTGGTTTCGCAATAGTAAAGTCTGCGAAATATAAAGCTTCCAGGAGGCCGCTGGTTCGAGTCAAGTCACACAGACGTTCAACAACCACTCTAAAGGCGGGTTATTCTAACTTCCCTATCCCTGTTTGATTTTATTCAGGTGCACCAAAGAGGGTGAAGGGTTGGTGGTTTCCCATTGCGCTACTTCTTGTCCATGTTTAATCCGCGCATCGATTCTTTGTGGTGTTGAATCCAGCGTATCGCCAATTATTTCCGTATCGGGGTTCATCAGGTAATATTTAAAAGAAATCAAAGGCTCGCCTTTTTCATTTTTCAACCGGAAGCCAAGTTGGAAGGCCTGATCAACAAGTTTATTAATTCGGATAAATTCGGAAAGGTCGCCGTTAAAAACTTCTGTAATGGCAATGTCATCCATAGCCCTTAACGCTATGCTTGCGATACTATCGCAGTCCGTTTTAACCGGCACTTTACCGCTGTTACAGTTTATTATAAAAAAAGTGTAGTCGTCGCCGGCCATCATCTGGTCAATAACATCGCCCAATGGCGAAACATTTCTCACTCCGCCATCCACCGCATTTTTACATGTCAGGGATTTTCCGTCCACTATTACTTCCAATTGCACGGGGTCCCAGACAATAGGAAGGGACGCAGATGCCCAAATAGCCTTTGCCAGGTTTTTACTTTTAGAGGCATTATCCGCTCCCGGCAGGTTATTACTTACAACCCTATAATAATTGCCGTCGTCCAGGTTTACAAAACCACACATGAATAAAGTTTTGTTCAGCTCTAATGCGCTTATATCTGAAAAATCCCTGAGGCGCCCAAACAGTGGTTGGAAATTGGCTATGGAGCGGAACTTTTTAAAATTCGTTTCAAACTCGTTTGCTAACTTCTGCTTTGCAAAAAGAGCATTCCACGCTATAGTTGCCCAATTCCAATTTGGAAACAACCTGTTTTTCAAAGTAGCAACAAGGCCGGGTTTTATTTTAGGTTTACCGTCACCGCCAACCTGAACTATTTCCGAGGTATAAATTATGTCGCTATTTTTCTTCGCTTCATCCCAGAGTTGCTCCAGCATTTCAAACTTATTCATACCCACCATAACGCCGTTCAGCGCGCCGACCGAAACACCTGCTACGATATCGAAATGCATTTCTGTATTTTCACCCGTTATGGCCTTCCAGTTTTTACGAATGTATTGCAGGGCCCCTAATTGAAAGGCACCCTTAAAGCCGCCGCCGCTTAATACCAAAGCATACTTTTTCATGTAGTTAGATTTGCAGATAAACTACCACAACCCTTTAGCAGCAAACAATCACCGAAACGGTGAGATTTTGTTAATTATTAGTATGGCCGATGATCAAGGTCGCGCGACCCAGTGCTTATTTTTCCAAACAAAGCTGGTTATGCCGGGGCAGTGAGAAATAAAACGTTGCCCCTTTATCTACCTTACCTTCTCCATCAACCTTGCCACCGTGACGTTCAATAATACGCCTAACCAGCATCAGGCCCACACCGGTGCCGTCAAATTCACTAATGCCGTGTAACCGCTGAAAAGCCCCGAACAAACGGTCATGAAAGCGCATATCAAAACCCACTCCATTATCTTTTATATATATAGTAACTGATTGGGGTGATTCTTTAAAGCTAACAGTAACACGCGGTTTTTCTTTTTTTGAGGAATATTTTATCGCATTAGAAAGCAAATTAATAACGACCTGTTGCAGCATGGAGCGATCTCCATAAACCATAGGCATTTGTTGCATTTCAAGCGTCGCTTTATGGGGAGCTGTAAAAAGGAGTTCGTCCCAAACAGTTTTGAATATGTCTGTAATATTTACCTGGGTACGATTAAGGTGGTCCTTCCCGTATTTGGCCAACACCAATAAGTCATTAATAATGGTATTCATCCGTTTGCTGCTGATATCGATATGTCCAAACAACTCTTTTAATTCTTCATTCATACCCTGGCGATATTCATCATGTATGATTTTAGAAAAGCCCATGACAGACCTTACCGGTGCCCGCAGGTCATGCGAAACCGAATAGGAAAAAGCCTCCAGCGCCGTGTTCGCCTCTGTCAATTCAACAGTGCGCTCTTTTACCTTTTGTTCTAACTCCAGGTTTTGTCTTTTCAGCTCCTCCTCCGCTTTTTTTCGATGGCTGATATCGGTAATAGCAATGCAGATGCCCATAATTTTCTTTTCGCCGTCCATTATCGGTTTGCCATCTACAATAAGCCACATCTTACCGCCATCTGTTTTCAGATAGCTGCTTTCATAACTCAGCGCATTTCCTTGCAGAATGCTCGTGGCAAAAGCTTTAAATTCCGCAAACCGCTCGGGAAGCAATAGCTCTTTAAAGTTTACATTTTCTTTTAGCTCTACCGAAAATACATTGGCCGCCCAATGGCTGCTGATATGGTTATAGGCAATAACTACATACTCCGGGCTTAAAAACAAAAAGCCCACCTCGGTGTTTTCGAAAATGGCGCGCAGGTTGGCAATACCCGTTTGAAGCGATTGCCGTTCCGTTTTTTGCAGCCCCTTTTTTTCAACCTCGTTAAGCGCCCACCTGATTTTAGGCACCAGGGAGTCAGGCCTGTTCTTAAATACATAATCCGTAACGCCGGTTCTTATCAGTGCCAATGCATCCTCTCCTTCGGCAGTGCCCGAAACCAAAATAAAAGGGACCTCAGGTGCCATCTTTTGTCTCAACCGGAAGGCTGCTGCCCAGTCAAAGGTAGGTATCGTATAATCGGACAAAATGATATCCGGTACAAAATCATGCAACGCATCTTCATATTCTTTTTCGGTTTGAACGACGTGTGCCGTATAATCTTTCAACGAGGAGCTGAGCTCATTCTCCAGGGTATTAATCTGGATTGGGTCGTGCTCGAGAATAAGAATTTTAGTCTTCCGATTCATAAGTTAGGCATTTAGGGGACGAAGTGATTCCGTGTTGTGCGGAAGAATAAGGGAGGTGGACCCTGGGGGAACAGATCCTCTTAATCCCTAATTAGCACAATTTAGCCATTTTTACATTCTAAACCAAAGACAGATTTTAGCTCTTTTTACATTTTTTACACCTAATTAATATCAATTTCAACCTAAGATATTCCTGAAACCCGGCAGAGCAAAGGATTGCCGCGCATTAGCAATACCGCTCTGTTTTATGAAAAATGGGGCTAATTAATTTTGCAGCAGGATAAAAGGAGCTATTCCTGATTACGGCTTAAGGGAGCCTATTGGGCATCGGCAATGGGTGAGCTTACGTCAAGAGCACATGAACGGGGTGCCATTATTCAAAATCAAAAATATTTTTCAAGTATTTCTCCTACCACCGCTTTGGTCAATGGCTTAATTTTATAACCCATCAAGAACCAATTGTAGTCGGGATTATTCAAAAAGGCCTCTATCTCCTGGTTGTAGGCTCCACCCAGCATAAACACCCTGGTTCCACCGATAAGTTCTTTATTGGCCGCAAACAAAGCTTTCATCATTGTCAATAGTTCGAACCCGTCAATTTTGGGCATCAGGGTATCCACAAATATCAATTCCGGGAAAGCCACTCCATTCGCTGCCTCTTCAATTGCGTTTTCAAAAAAGGCCAGCGCTTTTTCAGCATCGGACAAGCATGTTATTTTTTCTGATGCGTTTTTATCACGCAAGGCGATTTCGTGAAACTCGCTATCCTCTTCATTGTCATCAATCAAAATTACGTGCTTGAGCATGGTTTAAGGTATCTGAACAATAATAAGGCGTACTACGCTTTTAAACAAGTTAAAAGTCCATATTGACCTGGTAAATGATCCACCTGCATCGGGATAGGGAATTTATTCCCCACCTGCGAATGGGATTTGGGTTGAATTTATCGGGAAAATAAAGGCTGATATATCCATAAAAATAAAAACCGCGAAGCGCAAATACACTTCGCGGTTTTCTTTAGTTTGTTCCGGTTATTTGTTTTTAAAGAAGGCCCCCAGCGCTGAACCATAAATAAGGTGCGCAATGCAATTGCCAAAAGCCAGTATAGCCATGTTTTCGCGTTGTGCCCAGGTTACCACACCGGTAAGGCTCACCATGGTTAGAATAATCTCCGACGCCACAAATACGATGATACCGTAACACATACCCCGGAACACATCCTTAATAACCGGTATGGTATGGTTAAAAAACATTACGTACAGGTAGGCGAAGAAAAGTCCTATGGCAAAGTGTGCAAACCAACCTGCCACATAACTTCCGCCAAGCAAGGCCCCTAAAAACTCACCGAAGTTCATTTTTGGAAGGCCTATAAGAGGTGCAATAATCATGAACAATGTCATTACACCTGTAGCTACAAAACCGGCTATTAAAACCCGTAAAGGCTTTAACACTTCGTATTTCTGCGTTAGGATAACATTAGTTGTATAAGTCATGATTTCTAAGTTTTGGTTATATGTTATAACTCAAAATTGCTGCCAAAAAACAGGGGGCTGTTCGTTAAAATAGCCCCCTTTCCATTAGCAAACCCAATTCCCTTTTAAATCTTGGTAAATTTCTTTACCACGTTCATTTTGGTGTTGTAAAGGCGGATAAAGTAATTTCCGCTGAACAGGTTGCTTACAGGTATATCCAGGTCAGTGTCGGTAATTTTATAGGTACCTACTATCTGGCCAATCATGTTAGTAACATCCACGTTAATAGTTTCGGTAGAACCGGTTGTATTTTTAACCAGTATGTGACTTGCAGCCGGGTTTGGATAAACACTGAACTGCAGGTCTTTCGAAACTTCAGCTACCGCGGTAGTGGTATTTTGATCAAACACAGCAAATGGGCTTAAAGAAGTTAAGCCTTGTTTTTGAAGGTGGAACATTCCGTTTGCGTCTGTAGTAGCAGCTGTAGTAGCGCTGGCATCCCAGGCACCGTTAATATAGTGCGAAATATAAGCGGCGGTATGGTTAAAACCGTTCACTTCCATTCCGGCCGACCAGCTAACACCTAAACTCAGATTGAGGTTAGAGGTGATATCGCTCTCCACATGCCAGGTAGCATCCACTAAAGGCTGATTTGTAGAAATATCCGCACCGGTAGTACCATTTGCCAATACATTGGGCATTACACCTACATCCACCCCACCGCTTGCCGAGCCGCTGTTTAACTGAACCGTGGCAGGTGCAAAGCTGGCAGAAGTACCTACAGGGAAAGAAGTAGCGCTGGCGCCTGCAGTTAATTGCATACCCAGGTAACCGTTTGCAGCAGTAATTACGTATGAACCGTTTCCGGCGCCGGTAATTGAACCACTGGCTCCAATGTCAATACCATTGCTGCCAATGTTCAGGCTGCCGCTGGTAAAGTTTAATGTTCCGTTAACGGTTACATCCGTACCAACGCTTACCATACCTCCGGTACCTACTCCAATATTCAAATTACCTACGGTATTAGCACCGCTGGTAAAGCTGATAGAACCTGAAGGCGAGGTACCCGTGTTGATAGAAATATTTGAACCCGCGGTCGATGAAATAGTTCCGCTGCCGCCGGCTGTTATGTTGCCGGTTACAGTAAGGTCGTTGCCGCTTAGTACCAGCATACCCCCCTGAAGGTTCAGCGTTCCCACGCTTAAATCACCACCCAGGGTAACGCTGCTTCCGCTACCAACGTTCACATCCAATGTTCCGATTACTCCACCGGTAATGGTAATAGCGGCAGTTGTTCCACCGGTTGCATTAATCGTTAAAGCAGAACTTCCATTAGCCTGTATAGCACCTGTGCCGGTAATGTTTCCGCTGGCACCTATAGTTAAAGACTGGCCATTTATATTTAAAGTGCTGCCGGTTCCCAGGTTTAAAGCTCCATCTACGGTAAGGCCCGATGTAACAGTAACAGAGTTACCTGTGCCAACATTAACCGTAAAGTTATTTAATACCTGCCCGCCATTTGCAAAGCTAATTCCACCCGATAATCCGCCGGTTGTATTAACAGTAAGATTAGAAGAGGTATTACCACTTAATGAACCCGAGCCGCTAAGGCTGCCACTGATAGTAAGACTGCTTCCGCTAATGTTAAGCGTTCCGTTGGTAAGAGCCAGGGCCCCGTTTACCGATAAATTTCCTCCAATGTTAACCTGGTTGGCCGAACCAACATTAACGGTGAGCGTATTTACCGCGCTGCTGCCGCTGAAATTAAGAGTACCCGTTAAGCCGCTGCTCGCATTTACTGCAATGTTTGAGGCAGAAGTAGACGAAATTGAACCCGAACCACCAGCAGCTACATCTCCGCTGGCCGCGATAGTAAGGTCATTACTGTTAAGCGATAAACTACCGCTTTGCAGTGTCAAAGTTCCCATAACGGTAAGATCGGTTCCCAGCGATACGGAGTTTCCGCTACCTGCATTAATAGTCAGCGAACCGATAATGCCTCCGGTAATATTTATTGGGGTAGAAAGTCCCGGCGCGTTTACTACAAGGCCCGAAGACCCATTAGCCTGTAAAGAACCGGTGCCGGTAATATCGCCGCTGGCGGCAATGGTTAAGGTTTGTCCATTAAAGTTAAGGGTGCTGCCGGTTCCCAGGTTCAGGGTGCCGTCAACCGTAAGATTAGAACCAAGGCTAACCGAATTACCGGAGCCTACATTCACATTAAAGTTGTTAAGAGTTTGCCCGCCTGCAGTGAAACCGATGGCATTGGCAAGGCCACCGGAAGTGGATACAGTAAGATTAGAAGAAGCATTGCCGCTTAAAGTGCCGGAGCCGCTAAAGCTGCCGCTGAGCGTAACGCTGGCACCGCCAATATTAAGCGTGCCGCCGGTTAGCGTTAATCCTCCGGAAATAGTTACACTGCCGCCAATCTGCACCTGGTTACCCGCGCCTACATTTACTGTAAGCATTCCCACCGTACTGTTGGCGCTGAAGTTAATTGCGCCGCTAAGGCCCGATGAAGCATTTATAGTAATATCAGACGCACCGGTTGATGAAATATTTCCGCTGCCGCTGGCTGCTATATTGCCACTGGTAGTTACGGTAAGATTGTTTCCGTTGAGCGCTAATGTTCCGCTTTGAAGGGTGAGAGTGCCGGCAACCGTTAAATCGCTGCCTAACATTACATTATTTCCCGAACCCAAATTCACGGTAAGGCTTCCGATTGTTCCGTTCAAAGTTAAATCGGCAGTAACGTTACCCGAGGTGTTCAATACCAGGTTTGTACTGGCATTGGTTGCTAAGGAACCTGACCCGGTTATATCACCACCTACAGTTAAGGTAGTGCCACTTATGTTCAGGCTGCTGCCACCAGATAAAGCGAGCGTTCCGGCAACCGTTAGGTTAGAACCTAATGTTACCGAGTTACCTGAACCAACCGCTACGGTAAGGTTGTTTACAGCTTGACCGCCGGCCATAAAATTCAAAGCCCCCGATAAACCACCGGAGGTATTTATTGTAAGATTTGAAGAAGTATTAGCACTAAGCGAACCTGAGCCACTCACATTGCCATTAATGGTAAGTGAAGCACCGTTAAAATTCAGGCTGCCGCTGTTTAACATTAAAGTGCCGTTTATAGCTACCGTGCCGCCTATTTGGGCCTGGTTACCTGCGCCCACACTAACACTAACGTTGTTCACTGTATTTGCCCCCGCTGTAAAGTTGAGGCTTCCGGTGGTACTACCGGTACCACTAAACGTTATGTTGGAGCCCGCGATAAGCGCTGAAACATTACCACTGCCCGAAGCTGCTATGCTACCTCCTATAGTAAGGTTATTACCCGCAAGCACCAGGGTGCCGCTGGTAAGGTTTAAGGTTCCGTCAACGGTAAGGTCATTAGTAAGAGTTACCGTACTGCCCGATGGAACATCTACTGTTACATTGGTCAATCCAGCACCGGTTAATTCCGCGCCGGCCGTAGCCGTTGCGGTAGTATAACTTACGTTATAGGCGCCGGTAAGGTTTAATGTGCCCCCGTTAAGCGATATAATACCACCCGAAACAACAATCGTACTATTAGCTCCCAACGCAATGGAACCGCCCGAGTTAAGGCTGAGAGTTCCCGCTGAAAGATTCAACGTTTGGTTAGCGGTAATATCGGCAGCTACCCCCAGGGTGGCGGCAGATGTGCTCACCGTATTGGCGGTAACGGAGCCTGTAAAGGCCAGGCTTGCACCCGTGCCCAAAACCACGCTTCCTACGTTAATGGTGCCCGTTCCCATAATAGTTCCCAGCGCGGAAGCCGACAGCGAAAGGCTGGGGCCTGAGGTAAGCGTTCCTGTTACATCTAATGAGGCAAGGGCCCCGCTAACACTTACATTATTATCCATAGTAACTGTAATCCCCGTAGGAATGATTACCTGGTCTAATGTAATATTTGGAGAAGGTGCTGTAACACCCCAGGTAGCTGAACTACTCCAGTTACCAGAAGTAACAGCTGTAAATGTGGCCCCGAACACCGAGGCGCTTGTAAGTATTATTGCAAAGAGCAATAAACCGGCTTTCTTATTGAGTACTGTTTCTGCTTTCATAAAATTGTTTTGTTTAGAAAATTGGATTATGGTTAACGATATGTGTGCTTGAAATTTTTAACATTAGGATTGAGGCCAGTCGCCTTCATGTGTGGGGCACATCCACCCCGTAGCCAGGCAGGCTGTGCAATTCTCACCACGATATTTTCCGGAAGCCTTGCACATTCCACATTCGCGTAATTGTTGGCCGCACCAGTAGCAGCGCTCCTTTGTTACTCTGACTATAAGAGTGAGTTGTAGGTTTGAGGGTAGTGTTTTTTTCATAACCGTTTATTTGATTACTAGGGTAATTGCGATTTTCATTCCAAAACCACTTTGGATTTATTCGTATCCATCATTTCAAAGCCATTGCCGTTTAATTAACAAAACACCCTGTGCTGGTAATCGCAGGCGGTTAATTAGCAGGCCCAGGCAGTGCTTTCTGTAAAAAGATAAAAGCCGGCCGGTGGCATAAATGTTGACCCTTGGGCTATCTTTAATCTTAAAACATAAACTATGAAACGATATGCTACGGCCAACTGGAAAGGAGGGGGTAAAGACGGCAAAGGCCTTTTAACTACTCAAAGTACGGTATTAACCAACACGCAGTACAGCTACGGCTCCCGCTTTGAAGAGGGTGTGGGTACCAACCCTGAGGAACTTATTGCAGCTGCCCACGCAGGCTGTTTTACCATGAAGCTGAGTTTTGTCCTTGGTGCCGCCGGGTTTACACCAGATAACCTGGATACCCGTTGCGACGTTACTTTGGAAAGCGGCGCCATTACCCAATCGCACCTGAGTGTAAAGGCGAAAGTGCCCGGGTTGACCAATGAGCGTTTCCAGGAAATTGTGGCAGACGCCAAAACAAATTGCCCGGTCTCGAAAGTTTTAAGCTGCGAAATCTCGTTTGAGGCAACATTGGTCGGTTAATTGCTTATTAATAGTAAAACCTGAACCATGAAAGCAAAAGTTCATTACGGCACAGTTTCGGAAGCCCTGGAAAAACTTCGTCAACAAGGTTTTACTGTTGATTTCAACCTGGCAGAAAACCTCGAGCGGTTTAAAAACGGCAACTTCGACCCGGCAGATTTTGAAGTGGTTGATGCTTACCGATACGAGGGGGACTCAGACCCCGGTGACGAAGCCACGGTTTACGCCATCGAATCAAAATCGGGTATAAAAGGTGTATTGGTAAGCGGGTATGGACATTCATCGGATGTATATACCACGGACCTACTAAAAAGGATTAAAACGCGAAAAGTATAGACCATAAAAAAGGCGCTGCATAATTGCAGCGCCTTTTTTATTTCTTCTTACCAATTAGGCCCCTTTGGTAACCTTTCTTTTCCTTGCCACCTTGCGTACCGCTTTCTTAGGTGTAGACTTTGCCTGACGTTTTGCAGTCGCAGGACCTTTTTTTGCCTCCAGGGTAGAAACTTTTTTCTGCAGCCGGGCTATTTCAGTATTGGCAAATTTAAGGGCCTTATCCACCGCCTCGCGGTAACGCTTTTCAAAATGAGGCATTTTGGTATCCAGCTTTTTCAGTGCGCTATCAATTATTTTCTTTCCATCTTCCTCGTTCAGTTTGCCTTTCTTTATAAACTCATCAATGGAATGTTGCACAATTTCGCCTGTGTGTGATGCCAGGCCAATACTGGTATAAAAGTATTTCTTCAGGTTTTCGGTAAGGGTATTTGCTGCCATGGTGCTTTAGATTTAAAAGTGATTTGAAAAACGGTTCAGCTTGTGAGAATTCAATTCCTGTTCCACAATTGCAGGAGGTTAAAAAACAGTTTTTCCGGCACTGCAATTTTCATTGTGGACTTTCCTCCCACTCGTAAAAAACATTCAAAAGCATTTTGTATAAAATGGGGAATTTGGGCAACAACCCGGGGAATAATATCCCGCCCTTAACAAAAAACTTTCACCCCGTATATTGTTGTTTTCGGCAAGCCTTCGGGTGGTTCTCATTAAGAAAGGCCTGTGCGCGTCAGCTTATTTTCATGCCGCCTGCACTAGCGGTATAGAGTTTGAAAAGCAATTGACATGCAAACCATTAAAGACCTTCTTGCCCTTGGTATCACCATGGGCCTTTCCGACCGCGAAACTTTTGTAAAGAAGGTTTCGGGTTTGTTGGAGGAATACCAGCAAGACCCCGAAAAGGCCGAGCAATGGAGTAAAGGCATTGTAAAATTCCTGGAGGAAGTGAGAGATGATTTCAGGCTGCAACGCAACATCCGGGTATCTATCGCCGACAGCCTTCCAAAAGAGGGGGTAGATGAATTGGTTAAGGCTATGAAAGAACTTACACACGAGCTACAAAAGCAGAAAAAAGAGTAAGCCCATGTTTAAGATATTTCGCCTGCCCATGTATTATCCACGCGCTGTACGGGGCATGCATATTCTTTTTATTCTCCTCAAATTTCTGGTAGCCAATTGGCTTAGTTCTAACCGCATTACCCTCTGGCTCGTTCCCAACCGGTATAAACGCAACGGATTGGTGCAAACTTTACCAGAGCGCCTGCGGACAGTGATTGAAGAGTTGGGCCCAACTTTTATAAAATTCGGGCAGATTCTCGCCGACCGGCCGGATGTAATTTCCGATAAGCTTCGCGAAGAATTAAAAAAGCTGCAAAGCAGGGCCGAGCCATTTGACGATGATGTGGCCATCAACCTTATCGAAACTGAATTAGGCGGAAGGTTGGAGAACTTTTTTGAAAGCTTCGACCATCAAACCATAGCTGCCGCTTCCATTGGCCAGGTTTACAGGGGGACCCTGAAGAACGGGGACCGGGTAATTGTCAAAATTCAGCGGCCGAATATTGAGGGTAAAATAAAACTCGACCTGCACATACTGGAATACTTTGCGCAACAACTGGTAGATGAATTTCCGGGATTACATGTAGTAGATATTGTAGGGATTGTCGAAGAATTTGGCATAACACTAATGCAGGAATTGAATTACCTGAATGAGGCCAGTAATGCCCTGCGTTTCGGAGTAATGTTTAAAGAAGTTCCTTACTGCAAAATTCCCAGGGTGTATATCGAGTTTTCAACCGAGCATATCCTGATAATGGAAGATGTTACTGGTATTGCACCCGATAATCCGGCAGAATTACTTGCTGCCGGTTACGACCCTAAAATAATTGCCGATAACGGATGCCGTATTTTTTTAGAAATGATGTTTCGCCATGGTTTCTTCCATGCCGACCCACACGCCGGCAATTTGTTCATTCATCCCGGTAACGTAGTTGCGTTGATTGACTTTGGAATGGTAGGGGTACTGAAGCCCTCCCATATGCAGTTTCTGGCAGGCTTTACACTAGGCCTTGCCAATATGGATGCTGAAACACTGACCGATGCGCTACTGGTAATGTGCGATAAGAAATTTTTTGATGAAAAATCCAATCTCCAGTTTTCGGTGCACGAAATGCTATTGCGGTACACCTCGCTTAAATACGAGAAAATAAATTTTTCGCAGGTATTGAACGAATGCGTAAAAATTATTTTGAACTATAAACTGCGTTTGCCAAGCAGCATTTATTTGTTATTGAAAGCGCTGGCCACCCTTGAAAAATTCGGACATGCATTAGACCCTGAAATTTCCTTACCCGGCATTGTAAGGCCTTACGCCGAATCGCTGATACGCGAAAAAATGTCTCCAAAAAAATTTGCGCATGAGGCATACGACATGCTGAAAGATTACGGCACCTTAATTCGCGACTTCCCATCGGAGGTAAACGAGATTCTGTATAAACTGAAACAGGGAAAAATAATTGTAGATATACAGGTAAGCGATAAGGACGTATTCACCAAAAACCTGAAACAATTTGCGGCCACCCTTTCCCTAACGCTTTTACTCGGCTGTATGCTAACGGCCAGCGTGGTCATGAACGTATGGGGTAAAAGCTCAACCGCTACTGATTTTATGTTTGCCAGTTCTCTGTTCTTCTCGGTGTGGCTGTTGCTGCGCCTGTTTTTCAGAACCAGGTAATTATCCTCCAACTATTTCACCGCCGTTCGGGTGCAATACCTGACCGGTCATATACGACGAATCATCACAGGCAAGAAATACGAAGCAGGGCCCCACTTCACTGGGCTGTCCCGGTCGTTTCATGGGTTGTTCCTTGCCAAACTTCTTTACCTTTTCTGCCGGAAACGAAGAAGGAATAAAAGGCGTCCAGATGGGGCCTGGAGCAACGGCATTCACTCTTATATCTTTATCAACCAGGTTGGAACTTAACGACCGGGTAAAGGCGAGTATGGCGCCTTTGGTAGAGGCGTAGTCGATCATGTGGTCACTACCCCGGTAGGCAGTAACCGAAGTGGAGTTAATGATACAACCTCCTTTCTCCATTTTGGAAAGAGCCGCCTTTGAAAGATAAAACATGGAAAAGATATTTGTCCGAAAGGTATCTTCCATTTGTTTATTGGAAAGTTTTACAAAGTCTTCCTCATAGTGCTGTTCAGCCGCATTATTTACCAAAATGTCCAGCCGGTCGAATTTCTTAATTGTTTCGGCAACTACCTTTTCGCAAAAGCTGCTGCTACCCAAATCACCCGACAGCAGAAGACAGTCGCCCCCCTCTGCCTCTACTAATAGTTTGGTCTTTTTCGCATCTCCATGTTCATTTAAATAAACGATAACCATGTTTGCACCCTCACGTGCAAAGTGTACTGCCACCGAGCGGCCAATTCCGCTGTCGCCACCCGTAATGATGGCCACTTTACCTTTCAGTTTATTGCTTCCCTGGTAACCCGGGCGAATAAACTCGGGCTGCGGTTTCATTTTTGACTCTTTCCCCGGATGTTCTTTCTGGTGTTGCGCAGGAATTGATTTCGGCTTTTTTGATTTAAATAACTGCATAAAATGATTTCTAAATCAATCATAAAAATTGTGCCGCTACAATCTTAAATCCCAGCTTGTTATGCACAATTTTTCGGGAACTCCCCATACCAATAAGCCTTCTAATTAATAGCTTGTTTTTATTAACAATACCTATACCTAAAATAGGTTATTCTTACTCTTCATTCACCCCCAATACATAACCATGAAGAAAGTAAACCGGGTTTTGTTGATTGATGATGACGATGCAGATAATGAATACCACGAACTGATTATCTCTTCTACCGGCCGTGTTGAAAAACTGGTAAGCGTTTCCGATAGCCGCATCGCTTTAAAATGCTGGAAGGACCACCTGGCAGAAACTGCACCCGCAGGACCTATTCCCGACCTTGTTTTTCTTGATATTAATATGCCTGCTATTAACGGTTTTGAACTGTTAGACCGTATTAAACAAGCACCGGATCCACAAGGTTTAAAAGAGCGCATGAAAATTTTTATGCTTACCACTTCGCAAAATCCTGAAGATTATCACCGGGCTACAAAACAATACCCGGATATGATAAAGGGATTTTATACCAAACCTCTCACCACCAAGGTGTTTGAAAAGATTGTAGACGAACATTTCTAAACCTCTTTTATCACCTTCCTGTTGGCCCGGTAATTCCGGTGGGCCCCGTGTGGCCGGTAGCACCGGTAAAACCCGTATAACCGGTAGAAGGTGTAATTACGCCCGGGCTTACGGGACCGGTAACACCTGTAGGGGCAACCGGACTAACACTGTTGGGATTAACCGGGTTTAGGTTTGGATTGACGGGGGTAACGTTTGGGTTTGGCGGCGAATAAGTAGGATTTACCCGGTTAATATTCGGATTGACCGGATTACCGGGCACCGGTGTTACGGGGTTAACAGGATTCTGCGCTACAACTATCTCAATAGCCAAAAGGTAAAGCGCCGTGATGATAAGCGTTCTCATAATTTTCTTTTTAATCAAGGTTTAAAAAGAAAATAAAATGCCAGTTCAAATAGTATCTAATAAGGAAGGAATATTCCCTAAATGCCATTCAATTTCCCCGCAAATCCGTTAAAAATCTATTTGGTTTTTTGATAAGTACCAATTAATTCCCCACAGCCCAGAATATGCCCTTGCATGGCCGTTTCTACCGCTTTTTTATCTGCGCCTTCTTTCAAATCAAGTGAAATATCCAACGCGTACACTTTAAAAAAATAACGATGAGAACCTGTTGGCGGGCAAGGCCCCATGTACCCCTTCTTACCCGCGCCGTTGACCCCTTCAGTACCGGGAATGGAATTCTCGGCAATTGGTTTACCCACAGAAATATTCCAAACCACCCAATGGTCGAAGGTGCCACGGGGAGCATCCGGGTCATCCACAATCAAAGCCATTGTTTTTGTATTTGGCGGAACTCCGGTAATGAATAAAGCGGGGTTAATATTCTGACCCTGGCAGGTATATTTAGCCGGAATAGCGCCCATTTGCTCAAAGGCCGTACTGCTAACATTTAGCGTAACTTTATTGGTGAATGCCATAAGTAGAAATATGAGTGTGTACATAATTCGTTTTATTAATCTGTTAAACAAGCAATACCATTTCCAAAAATAGCAAACCCGGATAACACAAAGAATTTGGCGCCGGTTTTAGGTAGTTGTGGAATTTACTTCACACATGGTAAAATATTTTGCTCAGGCACAGGGGGTATTCAGCAGCGGTTAAATGCGCACGGTGTTTGCCCCTACAATGAATAAAATAAGACGGTATGATTCGCAAATTGCATTCAGGCCAATACCGGTTGTATTCGCGGAAGGTGAATCCTAAAACCGGCAGGCGTAGAAACTTAGGAACATTTGATACCCTGGATGCTGCCCGGCAGCATGAGCGGGAAGTTCAATATTTTAAACACCATTAAAACAAACAAATGAAAACCGAAAAAAATAAGCTCCCGTCCATAAATCCCATTCTGTCCACTACAGGTTATCAGCAGGAAAAACCGCTTCAGCCCGGCCAGGACCCCGATAAAGAAAAACCAATGACCGAACCGGACAAGGAACAGCCGGTAAAGCAACCCGATAAGCCTATGACTGAGCCAGATAAGGAAAAGCCTACTGTTCCGGATAAGGAAAAACCCCTAACCCATCCCGATACTCCATCAACCGACCCGGGAAAGGACCCTCCGATAGTTCAACCGCAAGGTATTTTTACGCAGGCAGGTAAATAACAAAGGTGGCCCCTATATCGGGAACCCCGTAAGCTTCTATAAAACCGTGATGGTTTTGCACTATCTTTTTGCAAATAGCCAGCCCTATACCGGTGCCGGTGTACTCGCCCTTTTTGTGCAGCCGCTGAAAAATTTCAAATATTTTTTCGGCATATTGTTGTTCAAAGCCTATTCCGTTATCGGCAACAGCAATTTTATAATAATCAATATTGAAATGGGCCCCTTCATGCCGCACCTGGCTACCGTTTACCACCTGGAAGTCGATATCTACCTTAGGCGGCACGTCGGGCCGGGCGTACTTGGCTGCGTTTGAAATGATATTTTCAAACAACTGGTAAAGCTGGAACGCTATGCCGTTTACACTGGGTAATTTTGGGTAGTTAATGGTTAGGGGTTTATCGGGATTACCTTCTTTCCAGGCGTTTTCAACCTCCTTCATAATCAAATTTAAATCAACCGGTGCATTGCCGGCAACGAAAGACTGAACCCTCGAGTATGAGAGCAAATCCTCAATCAGCCTTTTCATACTTAAAGTACCCGCATGTATCTTTCCCAGAATTTCCTTCCCGCGCGCGCTAAGCGAATCACTTTCTTTGTCCACCAGCAGCTGGGAGAACATCATTATTTTGCGCAAGGGCTCCTGCAAATCGTGGCTTGCTACATAGCTGAAGGAAGTCAACTCTTTATTACTGCGCTCCAGTTCCCGTGTCTTCACCTCCAACAGGTCATTTGCATGTTTAAGGTTGGTAAGGTCGCGGGTAACTTTTGTATAACCAATTACGTTATCCAGGTCATCGTGGAGTGCCGTAATAGTAATGCTTCCCCAAAATTTAGAACCATCTTTGCGCACCCTCCATCCTTCCATCGAAGCACGGCCTTCAGTAGCAGCCAGGTTAAGCAATTTGTCCGGCATCCCGGCATTCAGGTCTTCGGGTGTATAAAACAAACGAAAACTTTTCCCAACTATTTCTTCGGCCTTATAGCCTTTAATTTTTTCCGCTCCCCGGTTCCAGTTCTCCACAATACCCTCAGCGCTTAGCCTTATAATAGCATACTCCTCTACTTCCAATATCATTCTTTGATAGCGGTCTTCCGTCCGTTCCAAGGCCTTATTGGATTGCAAATACCGGCTCTCACTTTCTTCTAATGCGGTGTTGGATTTTTGCAGCCTTTTTTGTTGTATTTCCACGAATACTTCAAACGAGGCCGCTTCCGATTTTTGGATATAATCGTCAATTTCCGACATGATAGCAGTGGCCTCTTTTACATCAGCGGTATATTCGGGCAAAAAGTGCAGCAGCGCTTTTTTACGAATAAACGAAGCCAGTGTAATATCCTCCACTACTACCTGCTCACGGGTAAGCATGGCAGGCAATAAATTTTCTCTCCATTGTAGTACAGAAACCCTTATTAGCTCATCCAATTGGCCCGTCGAGGCGCATTTCAGTAATTCGCTTGTGCTGGCTTTCGATAGTTCCAGCAGTTGTTCGGGGGGCAAGTGTTCTAAAAGCTTAAGGAGCGGAATCTTGACCTCATGGGAAAGTTCCAACTGTTTTGCCACCAGCCCGTTAAGCTTGTTATTCAGTAAAAACGCTGCAAAATCCGGGAAATGGGTGTAGGTCAGTTTTTCCATTAAGTCTACTAATTTATATTTTCCTGCAAGTAATGTATTTATCATAGCGAAATATTTTTTTCAGCCCCCCTTGTAGGAAACACATCTTTATTATTCATTAGGATTTACCACTTCCAAATCCTTGCGTGAGGGGCCGGTCAGCAATTCACCCGTAAACGAAAACCGGGAGCCGTGGCAGGGGCAATCCCAACTCTTTTCTGCCTCATTCCATGCCACCGTGCACTTAATATGGGGACAGGAAGGATTCAAAGCAAACAGTTTGCCCGTTTCGTCCTTATAGAGCGCCACATTGCTTCCTTCATACTTAACAACCCGGGCTTCTCCCCTTGCCATCCCGGCAAGTTCGTCCATTTTCTCAGGGGCAAAACGTTTTCCAACAAAAATGCCGGCCACATCTGCCGCTTCTTTCAGCACATTTTCGAAACCGGCTACCGGTTTAACCCGGTTGGGGTTAAAAAGCTCTTTATACTCGCTATCACCATTGCAAATCAAATCCGAAAGTATCAGCGATGCGGCCGTTCCGTATATCATACCGTTTCCGCCAAAACCGGTAGCTACCAACACATTGCCGGGATTACCCGGCAAATGGCCAATATAAGGCAAGCCATCAGCCGGCTCAAAATACTGCGACGACCAGCTAAACGGTATACTTTCAATATCGAAGTATTTGCGGAAATAACTTTCCAGTTTAGAGAAGCACTGGGCCGTGTTGCCTTCATGCCCGGTTTTGTGATCGCCGCCGCCGGCAATTAAATACCACTCACCCCCTGCTTTTTGCGACCGGTAATAGTGGTAGGGCTCTTCCAGGTCATACACCATCGCTTCGGGATAGTTATTATCCGCCAGCTTAATGGCCATAGCATAACTGCGATAGGGCGCACACCTGAAATGTAACAGGTTTACACCGGGTGGTATATGGGTAGCATATACCACAAATTTGGCCCTCATCTTTCCCCGCGTGGTGGTAACGGTGGCTTCCATATTTTCGGTAGCTACGTCCGTAACCCGGCAATTTTGAATAATGCGCCCGCCGGCCTTTTCGAAAGCCGCAGCCAAACCATATAAATACCGGCTTGCGTGAAACTGCGCCTGGCCTTCAACCATCACCACTTTTTTAAAAGGAATAGGTATTGGCAACGAAGCGTAATAATCCATATCAACATCCACCTTTCTCGTTCCCTCAACTATCTTTTCAAGTTCGGCCCCCTCCTCATCGGTTTGCGAAAAAAGGTAAGCCGGACATCTTTTATATTCACATTCAATGGAATATTCATTAATATTTCTTTCAATTAAGTCAATGGCATTCCGGGTAAGGTGCGCCACCGTTTGTGCATTATTTTCCCCAAAGCTGTTTTGTATCTGGTAAAATGGAGTATCTAAAAAGGTGTTAAGGTGGGCAGTAGTTCCACCTGTAGTACCAAAACCAATTTCCTGTGCTTCGGCCACTATGCAGGTCTTTCCGGCCTTTTGTAGCGCCAAAGCCGTGGTAATTCCGGTAATTCCCCCTCCCACAACCACTACATCCACCGTTTTGGCAGGTAACTCTTGATTTTCGGGCTTATAAGGCGGCATTCCGTGTTGCCATAAACTGGTACAAAATCCATCTCGTCTCATAAACACAATTGAGGTTGATAAAATAAGGCGGCTTTAGCCTGACAACATTTGCGCCATGCGTTCAAAAGCCCGACTTTTGAAGTGGCGCTGGCAATAGTTCCTCAAGTAGTTAACACTGGTATGATTTTTATATTACTAGAACCTTAAAGAAAGCCTTGAAAGCGTTTAAGAAAGCCCTCATAATTGACGATGACGATGATTTATGCCTGATGCTTAAATCCATCATCCTAGATGTAGTTCCAATCGTTCAGTGCGCCCAAAGTATTGCAACCGGCAAACAGGTATTAGCCCAGTTTACCCCGGATGTTATCTTTTTAGATAATAACCTGCCCGATGGACAAGGCATGCAATTAATTAAAGAAATAAAGGGCAAACACCCGGCTGCCTTCATCATATTTATTACCGCACTCGATTCCCAGCGCGAGCTGGCCATGGAAAATGGCATTGATATTTTTCTGGAGAAACCCTTTACCTACTCTGCCGTTCACCAGGCATTGAGCGAAGGGGCTAAGGAAAGAGGTAAAACCTTTGTAAATTAATTAAACTGCACCCACCGCTTCACCGGCCGTGCTTAGCTTAACAATAAAACTGGTCCCCTTACCTATTTCTGAATTTACTTCAACGCTGCCGCTATGGGCCTGTATAAAGGAATGGGTGGTGGCCAGTCCCAGGCCGATGCCGTTCTTTTTACCGGTAAAGTAAGGTTGAAACAAACTTGAAAGATTTTCGCTGGCAATGCCGGGCCCATTGTCGCTTATTTTCACCACTGCATTCCCGTTGTTAAGAGTGGTTTCCATAGTAATGCGGCCTTGTTGTTCATCAACAGCCTCAATAGCGTTTATCAGAATATTCAGCAGGGCCATTTGCAATTTCTTGCGGTCGCCTATAACAGTGGCCGTTTCGGCGCAATACTTTTCTTCTATTACAATACCTTTCAGTTTAATACGGTCGGTAGCCAGCGTTAGCACCGATTTGACCAGGTCATTTAATTCGTTGCTCTCTTCCTTTTTTTCGCCGGGGTTGGATAGATACATTAGCTCGCCAATCATTTCGTTAATCCGGTTGCTGTTGCGCTTAATAATATCGGTCAGCGCCTTTCCGTCCTCTCCCACCTCGCGCTCCAGTTGGTGGAGCGACAAATTGATACTGGTAAGGGGGTTGCGTATTTCATGTGCTAAACTTCTTACCAGCCTTTCGGTGGTCTCTATCTTTTCCTTAATCAGCTTTTCGGCATACGATTTTTTGATATTGGTATAATCGTACAAAATAACCTGGTGCTGGGGTTCGCCATCAGGTGCACTAACCACCGAACAGGAGGCCAGGAAGGTTTTACGCTCGCCGTCTTTGGTAACCAACACTATTTCCGTATCACTTTTTACTTCGTTGTTTTCTACCGCCTGCGCAAATGCTTGCCCCTCTTCCTCCTTGTGAAACAACTTTTTTATTGGCCTGTTCATCAATTCCGCATCGCTGTATCCCAGCAAGGTGGCGGTCATGGGGTTGAAGGTTATGAGGTTGCAGCTCTTATCCAGTACAAAGATAATGTCGTTCGACTTGGTAAAAATCTGCCGGTACCGGTTTTCGCTTTCCGCTATGGCATTTAAGGAAGAATAATGTTGAACCGAATAGCGCAGGCTGCGTTCCAGCGATTCGGTGTTTAATTCGGTTTTCGTCAGGTAATCGTACGCACCGGCTTTGGTAGCTTCCATATCAATGCGCCGGTCGCCGTTACCCGTTAACAGAATAAAGGGCTTTTTTATACCCGCCTTATTACACTGGCGTATTAGTTCTACACCGGTATAAGGGCCCAGCAGATAATCTACCAGGTATACGTCGTGTTTGTTTTCCAGTATGCGATTGAAGGCTTTCAGGTAATTGCTTTCTTTATCAATGGTTATTATGAAAGTATCTATGCCTTTCAGGCATTCGCAGGTTAGGAAAATATCATCCTCGTCATCATCAACCACCAGTACACTTAGTTTGCCGTTCATAGTTTTGCTTTTTTGCCAGCGGGGTTAACCAAAAAAATCCGCCACAAAGATTCAAGGCCCGAAGGTAAATAAATGTTACCCTGTCTTTACGCCCCTGCACCTTTGTGGCCGGATTTCAACTAAAACTTATTTATCGGCCATGCGCATCTGCTTCATTTTGTTGTAAAGCGTTTTGCGGTCAATGCCCAGTATTTCGGCAGCCTTCGACTTGTTGAAATTGGTTTTGGTAAGGGCCACCATTATCATCTCGTATTCTGCTTCCATGGCCGCTTTTTTCAGCTTAGGCTTTGAAAACTCAGTTCTGCTCATTTGCTCACTTGTAACAGGCGGCTGAAAGCCTGCATCGTTACCGGGTTGCATGTTTTCGTTTTCCGAAATATTAAACTCCAGCTGCGAATGGTTCAGAATTTCGAATGGCAGTGATTTAATACCAACCTTATCTCCGTTGCTTAGAAGGGCGGCACGCTTAATTACGTTTTTCAATTCGCGCACATTCCCATGCCATGGATAGCTTACGAAAATATCCTCCACTTCCGGCTCAAACCCGCTAAGGGTCTTACCCAGTTCTGCAGCCGTCTCTTTCAGAAAGTGATTGGCAAAGAACACAATATCCTCTTTACGCTTGCGCAGCGGCAACAGCTCAATACCAAACTCATTCAGGCGGTGATACAAATCCTCGCGGAATTTACCCCGCTGTATAGATTCTGTAAGGCGTTCGTTACTTGCTACAATAATGCGCACATCAACCGCCGTTTCTTTGTTGCCACCAATACGGCGCAAAACCTTTTCCTGCAATACACGCAGCAACAGGGTTTGGGTATCGTATGGCAGGTTGGCCACTTCATCCAGGAACAGGGTTCCGCCGTTAGCCATTTCAAAGTGGCCTATCTTCTGGCCAACTGCGCCCGTAAAAGAGCCCTTTTCATGACCAAACAATTCACTGCCTGCAAGGTCTTTCGAAATGGCACCACAGTCCATTGCTACAAAGGGCTTTCCCGCCCGCTTGCTTTTATCATGTATTAACCGTGCAATGCCTTCCTTACCGGCTCCGCTTTCGCCATAAATAATCACACTATAATCGGTAGGCGCCACCAGGGCAATCTGGTTTTGCAGATATTTGCTGTGGACCGAATTGCTGAACAAATACGAATACGGGCTGTTTTTGGTCTTGGCGACCTTGGTTTCAGGCGATGTTCCGGAATCATTCTGCGTTAAAGCCTGGTTAATAATATACAAAATCTCATCCGGTATAAACGGCTTGGTAATGTAGTCGAATGCACCCAGGCGCACTACCTTAACGGCTGTACGCAAATCGGAATACCCCGTAATAATGATTACGGGCAGTGCAGGATTGATATCCTTGATTTTACTTAACAAGGTAGATCCATCCATATCATCCAGGCGGTAATCGCACATCACCAAATCGGGCCTGAACGATTCAATTAATTTTTCGCCTTGCGCACCAGTAAACGCGGTTTCTACCTCGTAGCCATGTTTGGTGAGAAATCTTTTCAGCAGAACGATAATATCGTTATCGTCATCAATTACAAGTATTTTGCTCATAAGGTATTGTTTAATAAAAGGTTTAATAATTTGGTTCCGGCAACAAATAAGGATTTCCCCAAGGGGCAAATTTTCCTCCAAAAATTCTACTGCAAGTTTACGGGCAATTCTGGGGAGTTTCTACCACAATTATTTATAAGACTTACACAATTTTCAGATTTTTTGGGGAATCTATGCCCCGCCGCCGCCCCACATGCCGATGGAACATTTCTTGACTGATAGAGGTAGAATGCCGGGTTTTTTGCCTATGTAATACAACAACTCTTTAATATGTCACAACAACATAAATTGATGCCCCCTCCGGTCATTGTTTTCACCCGCCTGGAACAAAAAGTGGAGAACAAAAGATACCTTGAATTTTTTAATCCTGAAAAATTAAGACGGCGGTTAGCCAGTGCGGTAGAAGCAGAAAATTACGAAGCGGCAGTTTTGTACCGCAATGAATTAAAACGAAGAAACTTATTGTAAAGAGTTTTTGATGGATAGGTTAATTGAGAAACCGGCGCTTAAAAACGCCGGTTTTTTATTTGAAAGCGGTTTGTGGAAAAATCTGACATTCTTTTGTAGAAACGTGCAAGCAATTCAACAAAAATTGCCCGATTTTATGATAAATGTTTTCGGCACCGATGTTGCCTTACCCGGGTATAAGTAATTGTCAAAAAAGTTGAAAATATTTTAACCATGAAATACGCGCTTGCAACGATTTTATTAATTTTTTTTAGCTGCGGCCTTTACGCTACCCAGGAGAAAAAAACAGTTAAAATCAGAATTACGGCTCCCGGCGGTTTTCCCGATGAAACGACTATTTACTTCGACTTAGGTGTTACACCGGATTATGCGCCCAATGAAGATGCCCCTAAAGCTTATAGCCAGATTCCTAACGTACCCGCCATTTACAGTATTACACCCAATAACACCTTTTGTTCAACCAATGGCTACAGCTCTTTAGCGGTTAGCGAAGTAATACCACTGGGTGTAAAAACCGATACCGGCGGGTTATATTATATAAGTGCGTACGTTATTAGCAATTTCGATTCCACCTCCATATTACAACTGGAAGACCGGCAGAACGGACAAATTACCGATTTGCGGACCACATACTATCCTTTGTGGTTGGCCGATAGTCAGGTTATTAATGGAAGATTTTTCCTGCACGTATCAAGGCCGGTTTATTTTACCCAGGTATTGGCGGGCTGTGCAAACAATGATGGAGTGCTGCAGGTGAATGGGGATAATACTATACAATGGACCAGCTCCTACTTATACGATAACATAGGCAACTTTATCGATAGCGTGAAAAACGTGAGTGGCCCCTACAATTTTTCCGGTTTGGCAGAAGGCGATTATCACCTGGTGCTAACGCTGGATAGCTACCGGATAGATAACCGGCTTCACTTAGATGGCAAATCCATTTCCGCGAAAATCACCCCCTCTTCATTTACCGCAGCCGTTAACCAGGAAATTACTTTCTATAGCGCCACGCATAATGCCACCATTTTTCAATGGGAACTGGGCGATAGCACTATTATTGGAGGGGTTACTAACCCTGCCTATGCATACCTGGCACCCGGTACCTATAAAGTAATATTAACCGGTACTAATGACGCAGGCTGCATTGGACGCGATTCGGTGTTTGTGGAAATTGGCACCTCCACCGCTGTTACGACAATAAAACCCGATGCCCGCAAAATATGGGCATACGATAAAACCATTACCGCGGTACTAACAGAAGAAATAAGCCAGGGAGCCGAAATAAAGATTTACGACATGCTGGGCCAACCGGTATACTACAATCCCGTAACCGATTTAACAACCGTTATCACATTAAACAATGTGGTGAATGGGTACTATGTTATTTCGCTGAGGAACAATAGCGTAGAAACCTCACGTCGCTTGTTTTTGGGGAAATGATTCCCTGGTAAAAGCTAAATAAATCCCAAAATTTAAGAGCTGGCATTTAGCGGCACGATATTTCTTTATTCTGCTAAAAAACGTGTTTTATGAAAAAGCTAATTCTTTGTTTATTGCTTTTTACAGGAGCCTTCTCATCCTCCTTTGCAAATAAACCGCATCCTGTAGGAGTAAGTTTTCAGGTGTTTTATGACGAGCTAAGCCCCTACGGAATGTGGGTAGACAATCCCACTTATGGTTATGTGTGGGTACCCTCTGTAGAAGTTGGGTTCCGTCCATACGCATCGGAAGGCTATTGGGTATTTACCGATGCCGGTTGGACCTGGGTTTCTTATTACCCATGGGGCTGGGCCCCCTTCCATTATGGCCGGTGGAACTATGATCCCTACTACGGTTATGTATGGATACCCGGTAACGAATGGGGCCCTGCATGGGTAAGTTGGAGATATTGTGACGGCTATTATGGGTGGACTGCCCTGGGGCCGGGAATTAGTTGGAGTGTTGGTTATTCTACCTGGAACCCTCCTGCTGAACGCTGGATATTTGTACATGAAGGCGACTTTGGGCGCAGAAACATAAACAACTACTACATTAATCAAAGCACTAACGTAACTATCATTAACAAGACCACCGTTATTAACAATACAGTGGTGAACCGCGAGCGTAATGAAACCTATATTGCCGGTCCGCGCAGTGCCGATGTAAGAAAAGCCACAGGAAAAGACTTTAACCCCATACCGGTTAAGGATAATCCCCAACACAGCATAAAGGTCGATAATAACCAGGTGTCGGCATTCCGCCCTAAAATTGAGAATGCAGGCGACCGTAAAGTGGCGCCGGCCAAAGTATATACCGCCAACGAAGCTAAACCTATGATGGAGAAAAAAAGCTTTGGTGGAAAACCCGCCGGATCCGTAGGCGATAAGCAGCCGGTAAGTTCACCGGCTGACGGGAAGGGAAACATCCCTAATAATCCCGCCCGGGAGCGAAAGGACGTGCCAAATAATAAAGTTCCAACGCGTGAGCCCACCGGCGTTAGCCAACCGCAGAAACAACAAATACCCCAGCATGTAGTGCCGGTAGAAAAGCCGCGTGAAGAAAGAAAAATGGAGCGTGTTGTCCCTCAGCAGGGCAATCCGCAACAAACGGCACCCGAACGAAAGGAGCAGATGCGCCAATTTGAAAGGCCACAGCAAAACATGGAACCACGCCACGTTAATCCGCAGCAAGATCAACCTCAAAAAAGAGATTTTCAACCTGCGAACCCCGCGCCTGGCAAGCCTCAGCAATTTAACGAACCCCAGCGGCGCATGGAACCACAGCAGCCTATGCAACGCGAGCCTCAAAACCCGGGTTTTCAGCACCCGCAGCAAAGTAATCCGCGACCGGTAGAGCCGCGCATGAACCCGCAACCCATGCAGCCACAGAGTAATCCGCGGCAGATTGAGCCCCGAATGAACCCTCAACCAATGCAGCCGCACAATAATCCGTCCCCTCAGCCGTTTCAACAACCGTCGGGCGGTCATAGACCTCACTAACTTTGAACCTTTGAACTGAAAGGCTTTCTGCAAAACAGAGAGCCTTTTTTTTGTCCATCCGTGGCACAGAATTCGCGCGGTTTTTAGCCTATCCATTAACCTAAAAACCAGAGTTATGAAAACTGTAAAAACAATTACGATACTGGCCATACTGCTGCTTAGCCAGGGTATTTTCAGTCAGCAGGTTTCTACCAGCAAATTGCCTGCACCCGTTAAAAGTGCCTTTGCAAATAAGTTTCCTTCAGCTACAGGATTAAAGTGGGAGAAGGAACACAACGGTAACTATGAGGCGAAATTTATGGAGAACATGGTAAGCCGCCGTACCGAATTTGATAAAAACGGAAATTGGGTAGAGACTGAAAAAGTCATCAAAACCAGCGAGGTCCCCAAAACTGTTTCTGAAGCCGTAAAGAAAACCAACCCCGGGTGCAAAATGAGCGATGCCGAAGAAATACAAACATCCGACAAGGGAATGATATACGAGGTAGGTTGTAAAACCGATGCCGGAAAACGCGATTACCGCGTAAGCCCCGAGGGCAAGTTGGAAGCCAAACTGGAAAAGAAATAGTTATTAATCTCTCCATTCGGATAACAATTAGCGGCACATTACTTGAACCTGTTAACGGGTTCAAAAAGGAGGAATTATGAAAAGCAGCAAACAGAATGTAAAGAGCAAACCTGCGCGAAAGAAAGGCAGAATTACCAGGCTGGAAACCGATGAAAAGCCCCAGATAGAAGAACAGGCGGGGAAGAAAATTGCCGACCAGGATAAAGGCCTGCCTAATAAAGAAAGGAACGAACGGCGCGGGGAAAACATCGAAAAATACAAAGGCACCCATTCACAAACCGGACTGTTTGGCGAGAAAAAACCAAAATAATCCGTTATAACATTTATTTAAGCCCCCGGAAGCCAGTTACTTGTTAAATCGCATTTAATATCAATTAAAAAAATTGAAGGCCCTGTTTTTTTATCATTAAAAAATCTAGCTTGCGCCTGAAAAAATTGTCCCCCATGCAGATTTTTACGCTAAGGTCCCCCTTAATGCTGGCGTTTTCGCGGGTGTATTTTGCCGTAAAGCGAAAAAGCCCCTCGATTAGAACAGCGCTGGTCATATTATCTTCTTTAATCGGTAAAAAATCGGTCAATATCTTCTTAGCGGATGATGACCCCGAAGACAGGGAGATTTTTCTGGAAGTAATAGGCGAGGTGGTACCACATGTTGACGTGACCATTGCCAAAAACGGAAAGGAACTGATGAACCTGCTGACTCAAAAAGAGGAACTGCCGGATATTATTTTCCTGGATCTTAATATGCCCTTTAAAAATGGGCAGGAGTGCCTGGTAGAAATACGCAGCAGCGAAAAATTAAAAAGCATACCTGTAATTATCTATTCCACCTCGCGCAGCCGCGAGCATATTGATGATACCTTTATGAAGGGCGCCAACTTCTACTTTCCCAAGCCCGATTCATTTAAGGAGCTAAGAGCTATGATGGCGCGCATATTTGCGCTGGATTGGGAAGACCTCATGAAACCCCGAAAGGAGAGGTTTATCCTCAGCGTTAACCAATTCAGGCTGTAAACGTCCTTCACTTTTTCCTAGGTTTCGATTTTGCTTCATGGCGCATGGTAGCCTCATCAATGGAATGCGACATATGAATATCGCTCTCCTTTTTTGAAAGTGTAGATAGCTGCAAATAAAATTTGCTTAACACCAATAATTCTTCCGGGGTTAGCTGTTCAACACTAATCAACCGGTTGCTGGCCATTGCATCACTGGCAATCAGTTCATTCAATTTAAGCTGCAGGGCCATGGTATCTTTATTCTGCGATTGCTGAATAATAAACACCATTAAAAAAGTAATGATAGTGGTACCGGTATTAATTACCAATTGCCAGGTATCAGAGAATTTGAAAAGAGGACCGGTTATCGCCCATACCAGCACCACCAACAAGGCAATAACAAATGCCGCAGGGGTACCGGTAGCCCGTGTAACCATTGCCGAAAAACGGTTAAAGAAATAAGAAACTTTCGATACTTTTTTTGCTTTCATAATTCAGAAAATTGGATGAATGAATACTATGCTGCATGCTTCTGGTCTTTGGGCTTGGGTTTAGTATGTAAAAAGGTATCTACCACGGCAGGCGGGGGCATGGTATCGCCCAGCAGGTAACTGTATGGCTTCAGGCCCTCTACGTGGTCGCAGATTATTTTTATTACGGCCAATAGCGGAATAGAAAGAAACATCCCTGCAAAGCCCCACACAGCCCCTCCAATTATCACGCCTATAACAGAGATCAGGGCATTCACCTGCACTTTACCGGCCACTACTTTGGGTATCAGGTAATGATTATCTATAAATTGGATGACCCCATAAGCCCCCATCACAAAAAGCATGTGCAGGGGATCCTGGTTTACAAGCGCCACTATCATTGGCAAGGCAACGGCGGATATTCCACCCAGGTAGGGTATTACATTCAACACCGCTCCTATTATACCCAGCAACACCGCATACTCCACTCCCAGGAGCAACAGCGCCACCGAGTTCATTACCGCTACTATTATAGCCTCAATCATCAAGCCCCTCAGGTAAGCCTGTACCGCCCCTCTTACTTTTATAATGACATCAACCACCGAGGCATGGTATTGCTTAGAAAATAATTGCCTGATAAAATCCATTAGCAGGGGCTGGTAATACAAAAGCATAAAAATGTACACCGGTATAATTACCAGCACGGCAATAAAAACGCCTATCAGGCTAAAAGTCTGGGTCAGGTAACTGCCGCTATTTTCCATAGCCTGGTTACGGAGGTTGCCTAACCATCCATTTATCTGCTGGGTAGAAAGGCTGAGGTGCTCCGCCAACCAGTCAATACTGTTATGCAAAAGCAAAAACAATTTCTCGCTAAATTGGGGAAAACTGGAAGAAAATATCTGAAGCTGCGATACCATTAACCACGAAAGCAAAGCAAGCAAACCCAGGGCAACCGTCATGGCAATGCTAATGGCTACCAACCGGTTTACTTTTTTGCCGGTTAAAAATGTAACTGCCGGGTTCAATAATATGGCAAACAGGGTAGCATATAATAAGGGGACAATCACCATTTCTCCCAGTACCAGCAAGTAGCAACTGGCCAGCACTCCAACTATAATAACCGTAATCTTAATGTAAGGTGGAATAACAGGGGGAGATACCATATGGAATTTAACTTTCCACAATCATTCCATATTTCATGCCCGAAACAATTGACTGCCATTAAGTTTGGCGCGATATTTTAATGGAATTGGCCTATAATTGCTTAAACCGCCCTTCAACCCAATGAAGATTTACGTAAAATACGATATAAACCTTACCTACCGCAGTATACTGAAGGAGCAATTGGAGAAACTGGGCATACCGTATCAATCCGTAAACCTTTCCGAGGTTGAAATACCCAAAAACCTGACCGCCCGTGAACGCCAAAGTTTGGGCGAGGCATTAAAAAAATACGGCATAGAAATACTGGACGATAACAAGACCGTATTAGTGCAGCAGATAAAGGAAGCCATAACCGAGATGGTATATAGCGAACAGCGGCTAAAGGGCACCAAATTCTCGCAACACCTAAGCAAAAAATTGCACCACAGTTACGGATACCTGACCACGCTTTTCAGCGAAGTTACTTTTACCACCATCGAAGGTTTTCTTATTCTGCAAAAAATTGAACGCGCCAAAGAATTAATAGTAGCCGGCGAATATTCGCTAACGCAAATTGCCTATAAGCTTAACTATAGCAGCGTTACCCACTTTTCAAACCAGTTTAAAAAAACTACGGGGCTTACGCCTTCTGCTTTCCAAAAAATTATGAAAAGAAGAAGGGCTGCCAATAATTCATAAGCGAAAATTCTCTATTTTGATTTTAAGCCTAACTTTGAGCCGATATCCCCTTTATGGAATTTGAACCCCTTAACATTCTGTTGGCAGATGACGATCCCGACGACCGTTTTCTGTTTAAAACTGCAATTGAAGAAACGAAAGTGAAAGTGATATTTCAATCGGTGAACGATGGTGTGCAGTTAATGGAATACCTGAGCAAGCCGCAGAACATCATGCCTCATGTAATTTTTCTTGACCTTAACATGCCCCGTAAAAGCGGTATACAGTGTTTGCAGGAAATACGCAACACTGCCCGGCTGCGCGATATTTCCATAGCCATCTACTCTACCTCCTCATCTGAAAATGATATTGAAGAAACATTTGTAAAAGGGGCTAACATTTATATACGCAAACCCAGCAGCTTTCCCAAATTGAAAGAAGTTATCACCCAGGTAATTTCCATTAACTGGCAATACCATACCTCTGGCTTAAACAAGGATAATTTTTTATTGAGCCTGTAGTGAATTTCGTCCCGAATCACAACTTAGGCACTCTGTCTCTCTACATGAAATAAATGTATTACACAAAAGCACTAACCCCGGTAATAGCCCGGCCAACAATCAAGGTATTAATCTCTTTGGTTCCTTCGTAACTGTAAATAGCCTCCGCATCGGCAACAAAGCGTGCCACGTCATATTGCAACAAAATGCCGTTGCCACCCATTACCTCGCGGGCGCGGCTTACAATATCGCGGGTGCGCAGGCTGCAAAATACTTTAGCCAGTGAAGCGTGTTCATCGGTCAGCTTCTCTTCGTGCTGCAATTGCGACAGGCGAAACACCATCGTTTGCATGGCGGTTAAATTGCTCAGCATTTCTACCAAATGGTTTTGTATTAACTGAAACGATGCGATTGTTTTTCCGAATTGTTTTCGCGTTAGCGTGTACCGAAGGGCACTTTCATACGCTCCGCGTGCACACCCTACGGCTTGCCAGGCCACACCCGCCCGCGTCATACGCAGTACGGCCGCGGTGTCTTTGAAAGAGTTAGCCTTTTGCAAACGGTCGCTCTCGGGCACTACGCAGTTTTGTAAAACTATAATGCCGTTCTGTACAATACGCAGAGCCATTTTATCGTGCATCTTCTCCACCTTCATACCTGGGTTCTCCCTGCGCACCAAAAAGCCTTTCACCTCATTGCTATCTACATCGCGTGCCCATATTATTATTACATCCGCAAAGGGGGCGTTGCCAATCCATTTCTTTTCGCCATTAAGCGACCATACATCACCGTTGCGCTTTGCCTGCATGGTAAGTCCACCGGCTACCCCGCTACCTACCTCAGGTTCAGTTAGGCCAAAGGCACCAATCTTTTTCAGCTGTTGCATAGGCGGCAGCCACTCCTGTTTTTGTTCTTCCGAACCCAGTAAATAAATAGAGCCCATGCTCAGCCCGCTCTGTACGCCGAAAAAAGTTGAGATGGAAGTATCAACCCGGGCCATCTCCATAGCCAAAATGCCTTCCATCATATAACTTAAACCGGGGCATCCATAACCTACATAAGTGGGCCCGCAAATATTCAATGCCGCCACCTTTGGTATTATTTCGAACGGGAACTCCGCTTTTAGCCAGTATTCATCCACTATCGGCTTCACCTCTATTTCCATAAACTGTCGCACCTTTAATTGCAGTGCACGCTCCTCTTCGGTAAGCGTATGGCTTAAGTGGTAAAAATCGGCATCAATAGGTGGGGCATCCCGGTGCTTTTCATGTCCGTTGGCACCCAGCATTTTCATTAAACCGGCCAGTTGCTTATCGTCCAGCTGGTTAAGGTTTTTCAATGCTTCCTGCAAATCTATTTTCGACGCAAGATGATCCAGTGCACCTAAGTCCAGGTGATGGAGAAGCTGGTACGCGCGCTTTATTTTTGTTATTACAGAGGCCATATTTAAGGTGTTGTTTTTTTTCTCCTCGACGCCCGTCCCTCCGTCAGTAATCCGTGCCGGATGTTTCTGTCCTTTTTATATTTTTCGCGTGGCGGCTCCTCGTTCAGTTGCTGTAGTTCGTTATAAGCGTCAATCAGACTTTTAGGAAGCTCGCCATTGTAATCTATTTTGAAATAGGAGAAACCGTTAAAAGGAACGGTGCTTTCAGCCTTCTTAAAATTTATTTGTGATTGCAACCCCTCAAAATAGCTACGGAATACGTTTTCCCGGTCTTGCTCCAGGCGGTTCAACCTGGCATCTACCTGGTCCTTGGTAATTATCCAGGCGCATTTTTCCTGCACGCTAAACAACATGGTATCGCCTAAGGCTTTATCAAGGTAGTGCCCGAACAAACTGTCCTTTACCGACATCTTATCAATTGCTATGGAATCCTCCCGGCTTAAATCTGCGGCTTTCATATTGTGCGATTGCAAAAAGAATTTCTTCTTCGTCTCAAAAAGCAGTATAAACTCTTTCTCCTTATCGGCATACACCATGGGCACTACGGTAATTACCGCGCTTTTGTTACCCTTTAAAAAGTCAGCGATTTTCTCAATAAATTTTTCCTGTTTAGGCCGCAATTCGGTTTGGCGCATTTCCCACGTAAGGGTTAACGATTTTTCAACCTCCTGTTCCACTTCCTTAACATGGTACAGGTAAAATGAAGAAGGGGGTTTCACAAATATATTTTTCAGTACCTCTCTAACCGCCGGCCAAAGTTTAAACTTTGGATCTGCAAGGCTGCCCCTGATCGGAATTTCAAAATCAATCGCATCGCCGGTTCCCCGCACCAGCGACATGATAAGCGGTACCGGTAGCCATTTAGTATCTTTTTTCTTAAGTCGCTTGCCGCTTCTGGGGTCCACAATTACCAGGTGGTTATCGCAAATAATCTGGCTGTCCCTAACGCTCATAGTGCCGTTAAAGTCCAGCTTGCCCCTATCAAGTGGAAAGGAAGTGTAAGTAACAATGTACGGGTTAAACATGCTTACCGGCAGCTTTACAATTTTATAACGCACATCAAAGTTGCTGTAGTTACGCGGGTCAAAACTTAAGCCCACCGCCAATGAACCATAAGGCTTTATGCCGGCCCACACATCGGCATTTATCCGGTGAAAGTCTTTATCTAACGAATCGGCAAGAAAATAAAGCGGATTTGCGCGCACCGAAAATTCATCGCGCAGGGCAAAATCATTATAGCCTATATCGCCATTGTAAATGGCTACTTTATCAATAGCATAGTAGCTTTTGGTGAAGTTGATGGCCAGTTTCTTTACAAACTTTGCTATCTCAATAATCAGGTTGAATTTACCGGCATCCGATTCGGCCTGCGCCTGTTTAATGCGGCTTCCCCCCTCGCCAAACATTTTCTGAATGTTGTCCAGGTGGTCGTAACGCTCATATTTAAAAAAGGGATGATCCACCATAATCGAATCCAGCACATACTCATAATCCCGGGGGTTAATATCTACTGCCGCAAGAACAAACTTATCTACGGATACAAAATCCTCGGCGGCATTTTTTCCAAAATGCATGTCACTTACCTGCACCATGCCTCCGGCGCGCAAATCAAGTTCGTTTTTAAGGCCACCGGTTGCGTGCATGTCGGCATCCAGGAAAGCCGCCAGGTGCCCGTAATTGGCCATGTCGTGCAGGTATTGCTCCAACAGGCTCAAATCGAAATGTGTAATCTTTACTGCTGCGCGGTAGCGCAGGCTATCCAGGTTGATAGATGCCTTACCGCTGATGTCTCCGCTAGAAGGGCCCGATGAAAACGCAAACTTAATTACCATCGAATCCACATTCCACCATTTGCCGGTGCTTTCAATATTTACCTTCTTCACAAAATAGTTTACCGGTATACTTTGTTCTATGTAGTGAAACTCACCATCCTTAATGGCGATATCCAGGATATTAAAGTGTACTGGTGGTTTTATGTGTATCGTGTCCTTTTCTTTAGGGGTAAAGCGCTCAATCAGGTCGGAAAAATTAAACTGCTGGTGGTCCTGCTTAATATATGCAACGGGATTAGTGAGCGTTATGCTGCTTATTTCGTAAGTTTTGCTCAGCGTTTTCCATAACTGGTAATTTACGCTAACACCATCAGCCGTAAAAAACAGTGTATCACTGTGGGCCTCGTACACCTTAAGGTTACCTAAATGCACATAACCCGTAAAAGGGTTAAGGTATAACCAACCTACTTTTACCTCCCTTCCCAAATACTTTACGTCGTATTTTTCAACCAGGTATTTAGCAATAGGTGAAATAAATGCTATTACTACCACTAGTATAATAACCAGGGTTATGCCTATGGCCAGCAACGTTCTTCTTATTCCCTTGCCTGCCTTCATACATCTTATTTCTGGTTTTTGTCCTCCGCTTCCTTCTTCTTTTCGGCTTCCTTCTCTTTCTTTTTAAAATATCCCTTTAGTAAAAAATTGTGCTTAGCGGCTTCCATGTTTTCGCTTAAGCCCTTGGTAGCGTTCTGCGCATTCTTCATCGTTTTACCCAGCGATTCCGCAAACGAGGAATCCATAAAAATTTTTCCTACTGCACCTTCTCCGCTGCGTATATTGCTTGTTAAAGCCGCTATATCCTCCGTAATGGCAGAGGCGTTGCGGCTGGTGGTTGCCAGGTTCTTCATCACATCATCCATATTAATAGGCGTAATACCTATTATACTGGCACCATCCTCCAGCGTAGGGCTGCCGGGACTGCCCGCGCTAAGGTTAATCACCTTATTGCCCATTAAGCCTTCAGTACCGATACCCGCGGTGCCATCCTTTTTTAAAAACTTCTGCACGTCTTTTTCAATTATCATTTCTACTTGTACAGTGGTATCTGTAATTATCTGCACATCGTGCACGGTACCCACGTTAATACCGGTAAAACGTACATTATTACCAATTTGCAAACCACCTAAATCTTTGAAAGTGGCTTTTATATGAATAGTACGACCAAACATGTGCTGCCGGTTGCCTATAAAGTATATAACTACCGTAAAAAGTGCAATTGCCACTGTTACGAATATTCCCAACCGTACCCGGTTTCCTGTGTCCTTTTTCATAACACTTGCTTTATTTTGTTCCATGTTTCTTATTCAAAAAATGAACGAACCCAATCGTCTTTGCTTTTTTCCAACTCCTTAAATGTTCCTTCTGCAACAAACACACCGTCTTTTAATACTAACCCGCGGTTAGCTGTAATGCGCACGCACTTTATATCGTGTGTTATTACCAGGCTGGTCGTTTTCAGGTCTTTTTGCAGCTGTACAATCAGGTTGCAGATTTCCTCTGCCGTAATAGGGTCAAGCCCGGTGGTGGGCTCATCGTATAAAATAATCTCCGGTTTAAGTATAATGGTGCGTGCCAGGCCCACCCGCTTGCGCATGCCACCTGATAATTCTGCCGGCATTAAGTCAATCGCTTTTTCAAGGCCTACATTGGCCAGTGCCTCTTTTACCAGTTTTGTTTTTTGCGAATCGTTTAAATCTTTCGAATTCCTTAATGGAAACTCCAGGTTCTCCCGCACGGTCATTGAATCGTATAATGCCGAGCTTTGGAACAGGAACCCGATTTTTTTGCGCACCTCATTCAGGCCCTCGTCATTAAGGGTAGTTATCTCGTTACCTAATACATTTATCTTTCCCTTGTCCGGATCCAGGAGGCGCACAAGACACTTTATCAGCACGGATTTGCCGCTGCCCGATTTGCCTAACACAGCCAGAGTTTCACCGCGGTGTAGCTGCAGGTCTACCCCATTCAGCACGTGGTTGGCGCCAAAAGCTTTATACAGAGCCTGGATATCCACCACCAGCTCATCAGCTTTTGCACCGGTTTTTTTTTGCTTACTATGTTCCTCTTCTGTTTTCATATTAAATTCTCAATACATAAAGAAACTCGCCAGTTGCACGGCTATCATATCAATAATGAAAACGGCCAGCGAAGCCATTACTACCGATGAGTTGGCTGCTTCACCCACACCCTCCGTTCCTTTATTGCTGGTATAACCCTTATAACAGGCAATAGCGGCAATAGCAAAACCGAAAAAGAAAGTCTTAATAACCGCCGGCAGTACATCAGTAAAATCAAGCGAATCCATACACACCTTGAAAAACAGGCGCGGCCCCACTGTATCCATAATATTTACGCCAATAAAGGAGCCGACAAGCCCCACCGCGTCGGCAAAAATTACCAGCACCGGTAGCATGAACGTGGTGGCCAGTATGCGGGTAACCACTAAATATTTGAACGGATTCATGCCCGATACCTCCATGGCATCAATCTGCTCAGTTACTTTCATGCTGGCCAGCTCTGCCCCTATACCGCTGCCAACCTTACCGGCACAAATAAGGGCCGTGATTACAGGCCCTATTTCGCGGATAATGGAAACAGCTACCATTTTAGGCAGCCACGATTCGGCGCCAAACCTGGCCAGCGTGGGGCGCGATTGTATCGTAAGCACCAGGCCCATTATAAAGCCTGTTACAGCTACTAATCCCAACGTTTTGTATCCTATAATGAATGATTGCCGGGTGACCTCCGAAAGTTCGTAAGGTGGTTTAAACGCGGTTTTAAAAAACCGGAAGGTAAACCGGGTTAGCGCATCAACTTCGAGAAAAAAATTTTCTACACCCGGTGGTAGTGAAAGTAACTTCGGCATGTTAAATAATTTTTTAACCCATATAACGGCGCAACGTCCATGCAATGGTCTCATGCGCACGTATAAGGTCGGTTAAAAAATCTGCAGTACCGGCATCCTTGTATTTATCCTGGCAGGCATCAATACCTTTACGAAGCGCTACAATACAACTCTCATGGTCACTTAGCAATTCCCTGAGCATGTGATGCGAATTGGGATATTTACCCGGCGATTCTTTCAAATGTGTCATCTTACTAAACTCCTGCATAGTGCCCGGTGTATTGGCGCCCAACTTATTAATACGTTCCGCAACCTCATCAATCGAAGTTTCCAGCTTGGTATACTGGTCCTCGAATAATTTGTGCAGCTCCATAAAACTTTCGCCTTTTACATTCCAGTGAAATTTTCGCGTTTTGGTGTATAGCGTTACCGCGTCAGCCAGCACAGAAGAAAGAATATCTGTTACACCTTTTAATTGTTTCTCACTTAATCCAATCTTCGGTTTCATACGGTGGTTATTTATTTAAGAAAAACAGAGGCCGTCGCCGGCCCCTGCCAAACCACCCCATTTAAGGAATAGTTCACCCACATAAAGGCAACTATAATGCCGCGGGTGCCACAAAAACAAAATTGAACCGGTTGGTGAACCGAATACACAAGAAATTGATATACACAGTAAAAACTCCTTGTATCCATAGCTATTTAGGGTCCTATTTAAACCCGGTTAATTATCACTTATGTAAGAAGAAAAATATGGGGAAAAACAGTTACGTAATCCCATTGAACACGGGGAATTAATTGCCGGCAACGGGCAATTGGGTATTCGTGGTCTGGCTTTTGCCCTCTTTGGTATTGAACTAAAACTTGTTTTATGAAAACAAAATTTGCAATAGCACTAACTGTACTCCTGGGTACCGGTGTGCTAACCAGTAAAGCTCAAATGCAGGAGATAACAGGATTTCAAAATCCTGAAAGCGTAGTTGGTTCCGGAAACAAATTATTTGTAAGCAACCTTGGCGAAAAGCTGGACCCTACGGCGAAAGATGGCGACGGATTTATTTCTCTGGTGTCGCGCCGCAGTGGACGGGTATTGGAAAAAAAATATATAACCGGCTTGAACTCGCCCAAGGGAATGGCGGTAGGCTGGGGTAAACTGGCAGTGGCAGATGCCGACCGGTTGGTTGTTTTTAATATCCGCACCAGGAAAAAAATATGGGAAGCTGACCTGAGCAAAGCAGGTATTACATACGCCAACGATTTGGCCATTGGAACCGCCTGTATGTTGGTTTCATCAACCGATAAAAACGCTATTTACAAAGTACATCCCAATGGCAAAATCACTGAAATGGGTACGAAGGTAGATTTAGCCGGCGCCAACGGATTACGCCGTGGATCGGCCGGTTTGTTTGTAGCCAACTACGGGCGCGGGCACAACCCCGACGGTAGCTTTGGAAAAATAAACCGCACCACCAAAAAATTTAAGGTGCTGCAGGCCGGTGGCAATTACGATGGCATAGTTAAAATTGGTCACCGCTTAATTGTAACCGACTGGGTGAACCCCGATGAAAACAAAGGCCGCATAGTGGTATACGACTTACGCAAAAAAACATCGACCACGTTGAACGTTGGGCGGACCATAGACGGACCGGCAGACTTATATGCCGATAAAATAATGCGCACCGTGTTTATTCCCGCCATGCGCGAGAACAAGGTGTTAACGCTCACTTTTAAGGAAGTGAAGCAATAATTGAATGAAGATTGTCAGGGGAGCCGCTGCAATTCATTTTGCAGCGGCTTTTTTTATTTACTGCTGCAACACTTTATGGCACAGAATTTAATGCTTTTAGGATATAAAATACAGAAGCCATGAAAAGCAATATTGCAGTAAAGGAAAACCTTACCATTAACGCTCCGGCCAAGGTGGTTTGGGATGCGCTGACAAAGCCCGAGCTGATTAAACAGTATTTTTTCGGTACTTACGCCAGCAGCGACTGGAAAGAGGGTAGCCCTATTACCTTTGAAGGGGAGTGGGAAGGAAAACACTACAAGGACAAAGGCACTATCCTGGATGTGGTTCCGGGTAAACGGCTACAATATAATTTCTGGAGCCAGATGAGCGGGATAGAAGACAAGCCGGAAAACTATGTAGTAATAACCTACGACCTGGCTGGTAAAGACAATACTACCCTGCTTACCATAACCCAGCAAAATATTCCTACCCAGGAAATGCGCGAACACAGTGAACAAAACTGGCGTAAGGTAATGGATGGGCTAAAAAAACTGGTTGAAGGAAGGGGAAGGAATTAAAAAGCCTTAAGGCTTTGGTAAGAGGCACGTGCTTGTCACGCCCTCATTAAATCGTTTTGTTATGGCTACAAAAAAGAAAAGCAAAAAAGCAGTTGCCCCTAAAACAAAGAAGACGGCAATTAAAAGCAAAAAGACCGCAGGCAAGAAAACCGCTGTAAAAGCTGTGGCAGGAAAAAAAAATAAAGCAAGCAAGGTTACGGGTAAGGCAGCCTCAACTCCAAAAAGAAAACGCCCTGTTGTTGCCAAGGTTACTACCCCTATAGCGCATGGGCCCGACCTGCACCTTATACCGGTAACCGGTGAGATACACCCCGCACGCCGCGAGGAAGCAGGCCTGTTTGAAAAATCGTTCAAGCACAACGAAGAAACAGCCCTGCACCAGGAACAACAACGGGTAAAAAGCATTTTAGCCAAAGGCGGAGGAAAAAGGATTTTTAAAAATCCGAGGCAGTCTTAATGGTTAAACTTAGTTGTAAATAGGGATAATCTTCGCAAACCCGAATTTTGATCTACGCATTGGTTTAACACTTCAGCCAGATACCCCTCGAAGGTTTATCTGGCCGAACTATTTCGGATATGAGCATGGTATATAAGCTATATTCGTTTTAGTTATGAATGAATTTTTCGAAGTAAACAAAAACAAGCTTCGCATTCAGTTTTTACTGCTATTAGGTTTCCTTGCAGTTTTTATGACTGTCAAAATGGTCTCTGAATTTGACCAGTTTTCAAAAATCAGTTTAGAAATATTAATCCGGGTATCCGCAGCTTTCCTGGTAGCCTTTACGTGGTTAATGGTGTTCTTTACTGGCATAGGTTACTTTAGGTTTAGAAGAACGAAAAAAATTCTGGAAAATCCAGCATTTGAAATGTTGTTGACTGTGGGCTTTAAGAAAATATATGCCACTACTGGTAAGTGGTTCCATAAAGAACCCTCTTTAAAAGCGATTTTTAGAAATTACCCGGTAAAACTCGAAATTGAGGGTTGGACTGCCCGATTAATAATTGATTTTAATATAGATAACTTTACCAAAGCACAAATGGCCACGTTAAAGGAAATATTTGGCAATAGAAACATCCAATACGATTGGTTAGGAGTTGCCTTGGTTTACGTGCCTTCCCGATGCAAAAAATTATTCCCCAACGACGTTTTAAATGAGCTAAACCAGTTGATCAATTTTCTGGAAACCGAAAAATTAATCCCCTGGGTGGAGGAATAAGTTCTCATTGCTGTAAGCGGAAACCTCATTAATCCAATCCGGTAAGAAGGAAAAAAAGAAACGCATTGGGAGATAATCAATAAAAAGGCCCCCCGTATAACCGGGGGGCCTCACCTATGCATAAAGCATGGTCGCCAATTAAAGCATTATGATAAGGTTACCTGGCCTTGTCCAACCACATAACCGTTCTGGTAAATTTCTACTTTGTAAGTGCCGGCGGTTTTAATTTCCTGGCTCCAGTATACTACTACCTTCTTGTTATTCTGGTCGTATTCAAAGTCGGCCTTTTTAGTGTATTTAACCGGTTCCGGTGTAGTGGCTGAAAGAAGGGTACCTGAACCCTGGTCGGCTACTGAAATGGTTTCACCTTTGGGATTGATAACCCGAACATACAGGCTAAGTGGTCCGGGGTCAAGTACTTTATTGGCTCCGGTTTCAAAGCTAATCTTCAGGCTTTCGGCAGCTTTTACTCTTTTTACAGCTACTTCTTTACCGTTGTTGCGTTTCTTAATAGCTTCTACATCTACCTTGGCAATGGGCAGCAGCGAACCTACCTCTACCTTTTTAGAAAGGCCGGTGTTCTGCTCTGTTAATTTGCTGGTAGTTGATTTTTCCAGGCTGAGGTCGGTATTTAGCTTATCGTTACTGGCCATCAAACTCTGGTTCTGTTTGGTTAGCTCATCCACCTTCGCACTCATTTGCTCGATGGATGATTTATAATCGGCAATCATTCGTTCAGCTTTATTTAATTCGCCCTGGGTTAATTTGTTCTTACTAAAAAGGGCTGCAAGTTCTTTCTTGCTTTTATCTATCTCGTTCTGTTTAGCTGTAATAGCCTTATCAAGGTCGGCTGTTTTGCCGCGGAACTGTTCAAGCTCGCCGCTCTTCATGGTCAACGTATCGGAAAGGTCGTGAAACTGGCGCTCCAACGCGGTTTTTTGCGTTCCCAAATCCGCCTTTTGGTGCCGTGTATCCAATAAGAAATAAAGGGTAAGGCTATTGAGTAACAATAGCACTACTACGGTGCTGGCAAACGTTCGTTTGCTCACTGTTCCGCTGTTTTGATTGGTTTCCATACTTATTGATTTTAGTGATTAAATAAATAAGTAGCGGTTTCATCATGCAGAGCAGGTTGTTTGTTTTTTTAAATTGTTTGATTATTAAAGTAAGGACGATTTTCTTAGGTCTCTGCTGAACAGAAAAACTGAAAACCGTCCTATGCCGGCAATATTTCAAACCCCGTGCCTATGCTAAATTCAACATTAAAAAGGGGGTTTTTGGGGAACCAAACCAACTTGTAAGCGCAAAATATTCCCCGTTTTGGGGCACCGGGATAGACCCGAATCGGAGATTACCTATTGGCAATGGCTACCCTGCTATAAGTATTTACTTCACCGGCCTTTAATTCCAGCAAATAGAATCCGCCCGGAAGGCCGACAGCCAGCACCGGCAATACGTTTTTACCCGCCGGGCAGAGTTGCCAATACTCGAATAATTTTTTACCCGTTAAATCTACCAGAGATAGGCGCACCGGCTGGTTCTTTTCAGATATAAACTCACAATTAAAACTTCCGTTACCGGGGATAGGATAGACGGTCATCTTTCCAGCACAGTGGGATCCGAAGCTTGGAATTCACGTGACTTGAAGTCGCGGC